>ENA-OQCX01000847-OQCX01000847.1-human-gut-metagenome-genome-assembly--contig:-NODE-847-length-15348-cov-2.899809_pt1 | contig 15348 bp, 19 predicted proteins | sample MGYA00242762_ERZ504587 | MGnify/ENA primary metagenome ERZ504587 (study PRJEB26092, sample SAMD00036337) | human gut metagenome | host: Homo sapiens | study: EMG produced TPA metagenomics assembly of... | reverse complement strand
CAAAAATTCAGTCATAACACAACATATGTCTATTTTATCATATTATGTGATTTATTCAACACACTATTTGCAAAATATAGTCAAATCTTGTTATCAAGATTAAAAAGCAGTATTTTTACACAAAAAAAAGACCGGAATAAAAAATATATTCGGTCTTTTTAATCATTTGCTTACGCTTATTGTCAACCTATAAAAGTAAATCTGTCTGTTTTTCTGCCGTCAACATCAACTTTTTCGGCAAACATTTCGACAGGTCTTGCCCACACTTCACTTGTGTTGTGGAGATTTCTGTAAATTACAAGTTTTTCACCTGTTTCGCTGTGGGTTGCAAAGTTGATAACCTCATATTCGCCACCCTTGAAATGTAGGTAAATACCCGGCTTGATTTCTTTTGTCGTATTTTCGGCATTGTCCGAATTGCTTTCACAGCGATTTTCTGTTTTAACAGCTTTAACTGAAGTTTCTTCATTTGCAGGAGCTTCGTCAATTTCAGCTGCTCTGCAATCTGTATTGTCTGCATTGAAATCAACCCTGAAACTTCCGTCATTAACAACAAGAATCCTTGACTTATACGGCTGCATTTCAATTTCATAGTAACCGTTTACATCAATAACTTCGTTGCCGTTGAGAACATCTGTAAGCTTTGCGTTGCAGCCTGTGTCAAAACCGATTCTTTCAACACGGTCTGTAAGGTTGAATGCAACAAAAACAGTCTGATTGTCGGTTTTTCTTCTGTATACAAGCTTTTCATTCTGAATATTTATGTTTTCAAAATCGCCGTACTTGAGAGCTTCGAGTGCAAGTCTTACTACACCGAGTTTTTTGATATGCTCAAGAAGTTCATAGTTCGGATTCGGAATGGAATCAAGGTCAAGACAGGGACGAAGCTCATAATCGCTGTAGGCAGTTCTCATACCCTCAATGCCGAATTCACTTCCGTAGTAAATTGACGGTACTCCGGGCATTGTATACATCATCGTGTAAACATTGTTGAGATGATTTTTGTCTTTAAGCATACTTGCAACACGGTTTACATCGTGGTTATCAACGAAATTATATGTGTAGATGTTTCTGTAAATACCGCCGTTAGCAAACTGTCTGTTTAGAGAATGAGCAATTTCAAAATAGTTGTGGTCATTATGGCTTGAATAAATGCCTTTGTAGCATTCGTAGTTTGTAACCGAGTCGAGCACATCGGGATTTGCCCAATGATTGTAATCTCCGTGGGTAATCTCGCCGTAGAGCCAGAAATCGGACTTTTTCTCTTTGCAAACATTTTTTAATTTCTTGAAAAATTCAATGTCAATGCAGTCAGCCGCATCAAGGCGAAGTCCGTCAATATCAAACTCATCAATCCAAATCTTGCACAGTCAAGAAGATAGTTTACTACCTCGTCATTGTGGAGATTAAGCTTTACAAGGTCGTAGTAACCTGCCCAGCCCTCATAGCTGAAACCGTCATTATAAGGACTGTTGTTCCAGAAGTTTAAATTTTCAAACCAAGACGCATATCTTGAATTTTCACGGTTCTGCTGAACATCTTTGAAGGCAAAGAAATCTCTTCCCACATGATTAAAAACGCCGTCAAGCATAATTTTGATGCCGTTATCGTGAAGTGTTTTGCAGATTTTTTTGAAAGATTCGTTATCACCGAGCCGACAGTCGATTTTTTTATAATCAATAGTATCATAGCCGTGTTTTGAACTTTCAAAAACAGGGTTGAAAACAAGTGCGTTTACCGACATTGACTTCATATGGTCAATCCAGCCGTAAATTTTGTCAAGTCTGTATTCCTGTTTGAAATCATTCTCCTTTGGTGCTCCGCAAAAACCGAGCGGATAAATATTGTAAATTACGGATTCATTTATATATCCCATTATATTATCTCCTTTTTGCACAGAATAAAGCAGTGTACGGATGCAGTGTTTTGTGTACATTAGTCATAATTATAACACTAAAATTTCTATTGTGCAACTGAATAATTTGTGTTACAATGTAACATATTGATGATTTAAAAATGATTTTAAAAAAAATCTCGGAGGAACAAAAATGCTCAAAATGCCCGAAAACAAAACAAGAAAAAAAATTAAGAATCACACTTTGCGTGCTTTATCTCGTTGAAATCGTACTCTGTGCGTTGCCGTATTTCCAGTACATTGACGAAAAAAATGTACTCCATTCTTATTCCGTATTTGATATTATGTCTGTATGGGGACTCAGCGGTTCAAATGATGCGGTTTTTAAGTATTCGCTCTTTATGCCGATTTTCTTCATTATTCCGATTGCAGGATTTTTCTTCTGCGCTCTTGACAAAGAACGCAATATGAAGAATATCGTTTCAATCATCTGCTGTCTGCTCGGTGTGCTTTCAATTCTCACTATGGTAAGCTATACAATCAGCCTTGCTTCTGTAATTGCACTTCTTTTGTACATTCTCATCTGCTTTCTCACAACGCTTTCAATCTTTGCAAGATTTACCGACAAAGATGCTACAAAAGCTCCTGTTAAGCAGAAAAACACAGACCCGAACAGGGAAGTGTAATTTTACAAATTAAAAGTTGAAAACGAAAAATTGAAAATTTCGGTCGGGAACACAGCTTGCTTAATGCAAAGCATTGTTTTCCCGACTTTATTTTATAAAATTAAAACACGGCAGTTCATTATCTGAAATGATTGCCGTGTTTATTTTTGCCGATTTTATTTTTAAAATTCCGTCAGAACAATGTGTGCCTGAGAATTATCAAGGACTAACGGCTTATCCATATCAACTCTCTTTAGTTCTCCGTAGAGTCTGCCGAAAATTACGGTTGTTTTGTCCATATATGCCGCCATAGCCTCGCCTTTTACGGTGAACGGCTTGAATGTAATGTCAACTGCCGAATATCCCGCCTTAAAGTACCACGGTCTGTCAAGCTTTCCGCCTGTGCTTTTAACATTTATCTGCGACAGTTTTACAAGATGACCGTTTGTGAAAAAGCAATTTTCGTTGCCGTAACGGTTGTCACCGACCCTGCTTGCAAGGCAGAGGGAAAAGCGTTTTCCGTCAATAAAGCAGTCGGAGCTTAATCTCTGATAATTATGCTTTCTCGGCTTTGAAAAGCGTGTCCAGTCAAAGTAAGCGTTTGTGGTTGTTTCGTTTAAAGAATATTCCATACCGCCAACACGGATAATTCCGCCTGCGACAAATTTGGGAACAAAGCGTTTAAGATAAAAATATTTTCTGTCTCTCTCAAACGGTGCAATTTCGTTAAGACTTTCGCCCGCCGTCTTTTTGAGATTAATGTTAAAGTAAAGATTTTTTATGCCGCCAAAGTCGATAAAATCACATTTTAAAAATCTTCCGTTCGGTGTGTTTGTTAACTGCAGCTGAAGCTTTTTGTCCGTGTACAAAAGCTCTCCCGAACTGCCCGATTCGGGAAGCTCGTTCTTGCTGAAAACAAATTTCTTTACAACACAATCATAAATCACACCGCCTCTTTTAAGGTCGACAACCGCAATTTTCACCGCAAATTCCATGCCTAAATTTTCAACCGAAAGATAGAGCGAAACCTCTGTGTTGCTTATGAAATAGCAATCCCTTTCGCTGTGTTTTCCGCTTGTTTTGCTCTGTTCGCTGTTATATTCAAAAACAGGCGTTCTTGCCCAGCCTGCACACATAACCTCTCCGTTTTCTTCAAAAACATTATGCTTTTCGGTTATCTCATGTTGCAAAACAATCCCTCCGTGTTCTCGTTTTTAAAATTTTCCATAAAATCACACCATACAATATACACAAAATAATTATGCTTTTCAAGAATTATAACAAAACTGTAAATTTCGTTTTCTGCCGTCAACGGTATATGTACTAATTTTCTGATTTCATGAATAATCTGTAATAATATCATATACCTGTGAGGGCGGTTTTTATGAAGAAATTTGTCATTTTGCTTTTAATCTGCTTATGTTTTCTGCTTTGTTCATGCAGTGCCGACACATCGGGATATCAAAACGAGCTTACCTGCACAGACTGGAGTGCAGAGCTTGACGGCGGCGGAAAGATAAACCTTTCGTTTGACGGTGGCAATGCGTCCCTTATTATGATGAGCGGAAAAGACAAGGCGGAGCTTTGCGGAAAATATGTTGCCGATGATACAACGCTTGTCATATTTGTGCCGAAACTTTACCAAAACTACACCTTTGAATATATTCCCCACGGAAAAAAGCTTGATTTGTCATACAACGGTTCAAAAATCACGCTCAGTCGTGCCGATAACACGCAAAAAACCGAGTAAATCAGCCGTTCAATGCTTCTTATGTACATTTTGAGCGGAATACGCAGATTAACGAATAATTTTATTGATAAATAAAGTTGTGTGTGTTATAATGTTTTAAGCTATGTTATTATGCCATTTTTGGATTTTTTCGGAGGTATTGTTTTGGTAGTGTTTGGAATTGATCCGGATATGCCATTGTAGGTTGGGGAGCAATCAATTTTCAATCGAATACATATAAAACTCTCGGTTACGGTGCAATTGAAACCGTTGCCGGAACTGATTTTAACAAACGGCTTGAGTACATCTATGACGAAACCTATGCTATTCTTAACAGATGTCGCCCCGATGCTCTTGCAATCGAAAAACTTTACTTTCAGACCAATCAGAAAACGGCTATCAATGTTGCTCAGGCAAGGGGAGTAACCCTGCTTGCGGCACAAAAACTTAAAATACCAATCTTTGAGTACACTCCTCTTCAGGTCAAAACGGCTGTAACGGGATACGGCAAGGCTAAAAAACCACAGGTTATGGAAATGACCGCAAGGCTTTTAAAGCTGAAAGAAATTCCGAAACCCGATGATACCTGTGACGCACTTGCAATTGCAATCTGTCACACACAGGCGGCAGGCTCACAGCTCAGAAGAGTAATGTATGGAAAGGGACTTTAAATATGCTTTATTCCGTAAGAGGAAAACTTATTGCTATAGAATCAAATGCGGCGGTAGTAGAGTGCGGCGGTGTCGGCTATATGTGCCAGACAACAATGAACACACTCAAAGCCGTAAAGCTTAACACAGAGGTAACGCTTTACACCTACCTTAATGTAAGGGAAGATGCGGTTGACCTTTTTGGCTTTGCAACAAAGGCAGAGCTTGAAACCTTTAAAAACCTCATCAGCGTAAGCGGTGTAGGTCCAAAGGCAGGACTTGCGGTTTTGTCGGAGCTCAGTCCCGAACAGGTTGCAATGGCAATTGCCTCTGATGACCTCAAAACAATTACAAGAGCACAGGGAATAGCAAAAAAATTGCACAGAGAATTGTTCTTGAACTCAAGGACAAGCTTGCAAAAGCGGCTAAAGAGGACAGTTCCTTTGCACAGGCGGCACAGAACAGCGTGAATGTTTCAACGGGAAATGTTCCGAAAGCAATCGAGCACTCGGAGTTTTGGCTATTCTCCTTCGGATGTTTCGCCCGTACTCGCAACACTCGACAGCGCCTTGCCTGTTGAACAGCTTATTTCACTCACATTAAAACAGATGGGAAGACAGTAACATATGAGTAAAATGGAATTCTCGGATGAATTTGATTTTGAAAACAGAATAACCGATACTTCCGAAATTCCCGAAGATACGGCAGAGAGCGACAACCCTCTGCGACCGAAAACACTTTCGGAATACATAGGACAGGAAAAGGCAAAGGAAAACCTCAAGGTCTTTATCGAGGCGGCAAAAATCAGAGGCGAAACCCTTGACCATGTACTGCTCTACGGCCCTCCGGGACTCGGTAAAACAACTCTTTCGGGAATCATTGCGAATGAACTCGGTGTGTCAATGAGAATAACCTCAGGCCCTGCAATTGAAAAGCCGGGCGACCTTGCGGCATTGCTTACCAACCTTAACGAGGGCGATGTGCTTTTTATTGACGAAATTCACAGACTGAGCCGTTCCGTTGAAGAAATACTTTACCCTTCAATGGAGGACTTTGCAATTGATATCATCACGGGTAAAGGTCAGATGGCGGCTTCGTATCATCTGCCGTTGCCAAAATTTACACTTGTCGGAGCAACCACAAGAGCAGGTCAGCTGACTGCTCCTTTGCGTGACCGTTTCGGTGTGGTGTTAAGACTTGAACTCTACACTCCCGAGGAGCTTGCACAGATTGTTGAAAGAAGTGCCGGAATCCTCGGAATAAAAATTGAACATGACGGTGCGCTTGAAATTGCGTCCCGTTCAAGGGGAACACCACGAATTGCAAACCGACTTTTAAAGCGTGTGCGTGACTTTGCACAGGTTATGTCAAACGGCGTCATCACACTTGAAACCGCAAGGACAGCACTTGACAGACTCGAAATTGACGAACTCGGTCTTGACCGCAACGACAGAAGAATGCTTGAGGCAATCGTTCGTTTTTATAACGGCGGTCCTGTCGGACTTGAAACACTTGCGGCGGCAATTGGTGAAGAGGCTGTAACAATCGAAGATGTCTATGAACCGTATCTTTTGCAGATAGGTTTTGTTAGCAGAACACCGAGGGCAGATGCATAACTGCCGAGGCTTGCAAGCATCTCGGCTGTGAATTTCCTAAGGGCGTTGTAAATGCACAGCCACACAGCCGACTCTCTTTGGTGACAGGGAGTCATAAATCAGTCACAATATGAGTGTATAATTCAACAGAGTGCAAGGTTTTGCTTGGGTTATACCGAAAATTGCAGTTTTGTAAATTTACAATCTACAAATTATTTAACGGAGGTATATATAATGGGAAGATTATTCGGTACAGACGGTGCAAGAGGTGTTGCAAACGCAGAGCTTACACCTGAACTTGCAATGAATATAGGCAGAGCGGCGGCAATGGTTCTTATCAGCGATGAGGTTGAACACCCCACAATTTTAATCGGTAAGGACACAAGACTTTCGGGCGATATGCTCGAGGGCGCACTTATTGCAGGACTTTGCTCGGTAGGTGCAAATGTTCACATTCTCGGGGTAGTTCCTACTCCTGCGGTTGCTTATCTTGTAGGTAAATACAATGCCGATGCAGGTATTATGATCTCCGCATCACACAACCCGTTTGAATTTAACGGTATCAAAATTTTCAGTTCTGACGGATGCAAGCTTCCCGATGATCTCGAAAACAGAATTGAAGAAATCGTACTTGACCATGTTGTTCCGTATGCATCCGCAACAGATGAAAATATCGGCAGAGTAACATATGATACAGAGGCGGCTGATTTGTATATTGACCACCTTGTTTCGGCAGTTGACTGCGACTTTGAGGGTATGGAAATCGCACTTGACTGCTCAAACGGTTCTTCTTCAAGAACAGCTGAAAAGCTTTTCACAAAGCTTGGTGCAAAGGTTCATATGCTTTTTGACGAACCTGACGGTGTGAACATCAACCGTGACTGCGGTTCAACTCATATGAGCAAATTGCAGAAGTATGTTCGTGAACACAAGCTTTCATGCGGTCTTGCATTTGACGGTGACGCCGACAGATGTCTTGCGGTTGACGAAAACGGAAGCCTTGTTGACGGCGATTACCTTATTGCAATCTGTGCAAACGATATGAAGCAGAGAGGCGTACTCAAAAAGAATGCCGTTGTCGGAACAATTATGACAAACATGGGCTTTAACAAGTTCTGTGAAGAAAACGATATGCACTTTGTTTCAACAAAGGTTGGCGATAGATATGTTCTTGAGGCTATGATGCAGGAGGGCTACAACATCGGCGGCGAGCAGAGCGGTCACATAATTTTGCTTGACTATGCAACAACAGGCGACGGTCAGCTTTCAGGTGCAATGATTCTCAGTATTATGAAGAGAACAGGCGAAAAACTCAGTCAGCTTGCAAAGATTATGGAGCGTTTGCCGCAGGTGCTCATTAATGTAAAGGTCAGCAGAGAGGGTAAGCTCTCATTCTATACAGACAGGGAAATCAAGGCTGAAATCGAAAGAGTTAGCGAAATCCTCGGTGACAGAGGCAGAATCCTTGTTCGTGTGTCGGGAACAGAACCTCTCGTAAGAGTAATGCTCGAGGGCGAAAACCTCGAAGAAATTCAGAACCTTGCGGAAGAAGCCGCACAGGTAGTAAGGGAAAGACTTGCATAATGCGATTATCTGATAAATGGAAAGATTATGAACTTATAGATACCTCTGACGGGGAAAGACTTGAAAGATGGGGAGATATAATCCTTATCCGTCCCGATCCGCAGATTATCTGGTCAAGCGAAAAGAAAAATCCTCTTTGGTATTCGGCACATGCCCGTTACCACCGCTCAAATCGTGGCGGAGGAAGTTGGGAGCAGTACAAAAAAAGTTCCCGACCGCTGGACTGTAAATTACGGCGACCTCGTTTTCAACATCAAGCCTATGGGATTCAAGCACACGGGTGTGTTCCCCGAACAGGCAGTTAACTGGGATTTTGCCGCAGAAAAAATTAAAAACGAAAACAGACCGCTTAAAATTCTCAACCTTTTTGGTTACACAGGCTGTGCCACTCTTGCGTGTATGAACGCAGGCGCAACCGTTTGCCATGTTGACGCATCAAAGGGCATGGTTCAGTGGGCAAAGGAAAATGCCGCATCAAGCGGTATTGCCGACAGACCTGTCCGTTGGCTCGTTGACGATTGCGTAAAATTTGTACAGCGTGAAATCCGCCGTGGCAACAGGTATGACGGAATCATTATGGATCCTCCGTCATACGGCAGAGGTCCGGGCGGTGAGGTCTGGAAACTTGAAGAACAGCTTTATTCACTCGTAACCCTGTGCAAACAGGTTCTCTCAGACAATCCGCTGTTTTTCATTCTCAATTCCTACACAACGGGACTTTCTCCCGCTGTAATGGAGTATTTGCTCGGAGTTCTTTTGCAGAAGGATTTCGGCGGAAAAGTATCAAGCGATGAAATAGGACTGAAGGTGAGCGACACGGGACTTGTATTGCCGTGCGGCTCAACCGCAATATGGGAGAAATAATAAATGAGCTTTATTTCACTTGACAACATCAGCTTTTCATATTCCGACATTGAAAGCGGTCAGCCGTACAAAAATGCGGTTGACGGTGTTTCTCTCAATATCGAAAAGGGTGAATTTGTTGCCCTTCTCGGTCACAACGGATGCGGAAAGTCAACTGTTGCAAAACATCTCAACGCAATGCTATTGCCGGATAAGGGCAAAGTGTATGTTGACGGAGATGACACATCAGATGAAAACAAGACATATGACATAAGAGAAAAAGTGGGACTTGTACTTCAAAATCCCGACAACCAGCTTGTTGCAAGCGTTGTTGAGGAAGATGTTGCATTCGGCCCCGAAAACCTCGGAATACCGCCAAAGGAAATCCGACAGAGTTGATGATGCCTCAAAGCCGTTGATATGTACGATTACCGTGAACACGCTCCGTTCAAGCTTTCGGGCGGTCAGAAACAGCGTATTGCAATTGCGGGAATTCTTGCAATGCAGCCGCAATGCATAGTTCTTGACGAACCCACGGCCATGCTTGATCCTAACGGCCGTGACGAGGTAATGACAACGCTTTTAAAACTCAACCGTGAAAAGAATATGACGGTTGTCCTCATCACACACTATATGGAAGAGGCAGTCCTTGCCGACAGAGTTGTCGTTATGGACGCAGGAAAAATCCTCACTCAGGGTACACCCGAAGAAGTTTTTTCACAGGCGGAGCTACTCAAAAAGCACCGTCTTGATGTTCCGCAGGCAACAGAGCTTGCATACAGACTCAGGGGGTGCGGAGTGAAATTTGACAAACTTCCTCTCAATGCAGAGCAATGTGTAAAAATGCTTGAGGAGGTGCTGTCATGAGCAAGGTGCTTGAACTGAAAAATTTAAGCTATGTTTACGGAACAGGCACTCCGTTTGAGAAAACCGCTGTCAATAATTTGAGCCTTTCAATTGAAAAGGCGAGTTTATCGGCATTATGGGACACACGGGCTCGGGCAAGTCAACACTTGTTCAAATGCTCAACGGACTTATGAAGCCAACTTCGGGACAGGTTCTTCTTGACGGCGAGGATATCTGGGCAAATCCCAAGGATATCAGAAAAATCCGTTTCAAAGTCGGAATGGTATTTCAGTATCCCGAATATCAGCTTTTTGAAGAAACCGTTGCCAAGGATATCGCATTCGGTCCTACAAATATGGGTAAGAGCGGTGCAGAGCTTGAAAAAGCGGTAAATGACGCCGCAAGATTTACCGGACTTAAAGATGAACTTCTTGAAAAATCTCCGTTCGACCTTTCGGGCGGTGAAAAGAGAAGGGCGGCAATTGCAGGTGTTATAGCAATGAATCCCGAGGTTCTCGTTCTTGACGAACCAACCGCAGGTCTTGATCCTATGGGCAGAGATGTGCTGTTGAGCCAGATTGTGCAGTATCACAAGGAACGCAAAAACACCGTTATCCTTGTATCCCACAGCATGGAAGACATTGCAAGGGTTGCCGATAAGATAATCGTTATGAACAAGTCAAACCTCGTTATGTTTGATAAGACAAAAGAAGTTTTCTCAAAGGGACGAGAGCTTGAAAAAATAGGACTTCGAGTACCGCAGATAACAAAGATTATGCTTGAACTGCGTGAAAAAGGTTTTAATGTTCCCGAAGGAATACTTACTGTTGATGAGGCAATGGACTGTATTTCCTCACTGCTTGACAAGGAGGGTAAAATATGGTAAGAGATGTTGCGTTCGGTCAGTATTTTCCTGCGAACAGCGTAATCCACAAATGTGATCCCCGTGCAAAGCTGATTATGCTTGTCGGATTTCTCGTAATTATTTTCTGTACTTTTAATTATGCTTCGCTTGCACTTGTTGTGCTTTTTACCGCACTTTTTGTTGCGGCAAGCAAAGTGCCTGCAAAGTTCTATTTCAAAAGCATGAAAGTAATTATATTTATTATAATAGTAACCTCAATTCTCAATGTATTCTACGGTTCGGGTGATCCGCTTGTACAAATGGGGAATTTTCAAAATTACCTTAAACGGCATTAACAGAGCAATTTTTGTTTCGGTAAGAATCATATGTCTTATCCTTGCAAGCTCCTGTCTTACATTCACAACCTCTCCGACAGAGCTTACGGACGCAATCGAAAGACTGATGAAGCCGCTTGCAAAACTGCACTTTCCCGTTCACGAGATTGCAATGATGATGTCGCTTGCTTTAAGATTTGTTCCCACACTTCTTGAAGAAACCGACAAAATTACTCAGGCTCAAAAGGCACGAGGTGCCGATATGGAGTCGGGTAATATTATTCAGAGGGTAAAGGCGTTTATCCCTATTCTTATTCCGCTTTTTGTTTCGGCATTCAGAAGAGCCTATGAGCTTGCAACAGCTATGGAGTGCCGTTGCTACCGTGGCGGAACAGGAAGAACACGAATGAAAACTATTCATATGGCAAAGCGTGACTATGTATCTTTTGTAATGGTCGCACTTCTAATCGGCGGAGTGATTTTATGCAACATATTCCTCCTGCGGCAGTTTAAGAAATCTTCTTCTCACAATTTCATATGACGGAAAAGAGTTCCACGGCTGGCAGATTCAACAGAACGCAATGACGGTTCAGGAGGCTTTTCAAACTGCTCTTTCTAAGATTATCGGTGATGACTTTGAAGTAAAGGGATGCAGTCGCACAGACAGCGGAGTTCACGCAAATATGTACTGCATCAGCCTTAAAACAGAGCATCCCATAAAGCCCGAAAGGCTCAAAGCCGCACTTAACCGCTGGCTGCCGCTAAGCATTGCTGTTCTTGACTGCAAAGAGGTTGCACCGGATTTTCACGCCCGCTATTCCTGCACAAGCAAGGAATATATCTACAAAATCTGGAACAGCGAGGTGCGAAATCCGTTTCTTGACGGATACGCACTTCATTACAGATACAAAATTGACGAAAATCTGCTCGATAAAGCCGCTCAGGCATATGTCGGCAGACACGATTTTACTTCCTTTTGCACGCTTGATAACCGTGAAAAAGGGGATATGACCAGAAATGTAAAAGCCTTTTCGGTAACCCGTGAGTAACCTTGTTACAATGAAGGTTGAGGCTGACGGCTTTTTGTACAATATGGTTCGTATTATGGTGGGAACACTTCTCAGGATTCAGCAGGGTAAAATTGCTCCCGATGAAATTCCCTCCATTATAGAAAAGAAAAACAGAAAATATTCGGGTCCCACCGCACAGGCTTGCGGATTGTACCTGAATCGTGTGAATTATGAAAATGACAACAGTTCACAAAAAAGGAGTGAACGCTGATGTTTAAAAAATTTAAAGGACATTATTCAAAACGAAAGACACATAAAACTGACAGAGATGTAATGAGCTATGAGGATATGCCTCTTGACGATTATGAACAGGAAAAAACCGAAATGTCGCCGCAGGCTGTCAAGAAAATCGTACTCGGTGCGTGTATTGCCATGCTGCAGGACTTATAGTTTTTGCCTTTGCAAACCGTGACAAGCTCACATGGGAGAACATCTCAAACTGGTGGACTTATGATGTACTCGGAAATGCAGGTCACGGCTATCCCGTTGACATTATCGGTTCCGAGGTTTCATCGGGCAACTTTGCAGTGTCACAGGGACATGCCGTGTATGCGTCGGACACCTCGTTCGTAACCCTTACAAATTCGGGTACAGAGGTTGCACGACTTCAGCTTACACATTCAAATCCCGTAATGAAAAACAATGAAAACAGATTTCTCACATACGGAATCGGCAGTGCAAGCTATGAGATAAGCAGTTTTGACGAAACGCTTTACTCAGCAATGCCGAAAATAAAATATACACAGGTGATGTTGCCTCAAACGGTACATACTGTCTTGTTACCGAGGATAACGGCTATCTTACAACGCTATATGCCTACAGCAAAAATAATAACAGAATTTACAAATATTCTTTTTCGGAGTATTATATAACATCGGTAGCAATTAACAAGGACGGCTCCGGTTGCGTTGCCACAGGTGTGTCAAGTGATAAGGGTTCAGCGGTAACGGGCGTTTATGTGCTTGATTTTTCACAGGAAAAGCCTGTTTCAACCTACGAAATTTCGGGTGACAGCGTGCTTGATTGCAAGTATCTGACCTCAGATACGGCGGTTCTTGTGGGCTCACAGGCAAGCTATATTGTTAAAAAAGGTGAAAAGAATTACAAAACAGTAAGCTATGAGGACAAAACTCTTTCAAATTACTGCTTTAACACAGATACTTCAACCTATACAATGGCTCTTTCAAGGAGCGGTGACGGAAGAAGTGTTGCTCTCATAAGCTATAACAGTAACGGCGAGGCACAGTACACAATAAATACCGAACACAAAGCCGATTCGCTTTCTGTCTACAAGGGTACGGTTGCAATCCTTGACGGAAATGTTGTTTACGGTTATAATCAAAATGGTGATTTGCTTTATTCGACAAATTCGGGAACCGGTTCAAAAAATATTGTGCTTGCCTCGGACTACACCGCTTACATTCTCAGCGTAAATCAAATTAGGTTTATTGACCTTGACAATGTATCGAGTGACGATACTGCTCAAACTTCAAAACAGGAGTAATAGATTTGGTTGCAGATATAATTATTATTGCCGTGTTTGCGCTTTTGTTTTTTATTGATTTCAAGCGTGGCATAGCAATTACAATTCTCAATGTTGCAGGTGTGGCTCTCACGGGCTTTCTTGCATATCACATTTCAAATTTTCTTGCATCGTGGGTTTATACGGCATTTGTTCAGCAGACCTTAACAACAAATCTGCAACAAATGATTGACACTCAGGGCATCAACTCAGCCATTGCAAACAGTTTTTCGGCTTTGCCAAACTGGGTTATGGGAATGCTCGGATTCTTCCTTTCAATTTTCGGATTGGATTCAAGTGTCTATACAAACGATTTTCAGGTTTCGAACTCTGCCGCAACGGCGGTGTCAGCTTCGGTGGAAAATCTTATTCAGCCGGTTATCACAGGAATGTTCCGCTTGGTTATCGGTGTAGTTATTTCAATAATTATCTTTATAATTATAAAAATTCTTGTTAAAAAACTTGCAAGAGTGTTTAAAATACCCGTGGTGAAACAGATTAATAAGCTTCTCGGCGGTGTGTTGGGACTTGCGGAGGCGGCAATCCTTGTATTTTTTGCCGTTAATATCTTTTCGGGAGTGCTTGAGTTTTCAAATCCCGAAATGCTTAATAACCCGATGATTTCGGGTGCTGTTTTTAAATTTTTCAGCGTTGCAGTCTGAATGAAGAAACAGGAGGGAACAGTAATGGAAAAAGAAAAAGATGTGTGGAGCTTTAAAACATCCGATTTGGTTACTATACCTAATATTATAACTTATGTAAGATTTGTGCTTATAATCCCGTTTGTATATTTTTTCCTTGCGGAACAGTATATATATGCGGCAATATGTATAGGTTTGTCGGGACTTACCGATTGCTTTGACGGAATGGCTGCCAGAAAACTCAATCAGGTAACTCCTCTCGGAAAAATCCTTGATCCCATTGCAGACAAGGTAACGCTTTTTGCGGTCGTTATCTGTATGGTGATTTATGTGCCTATGGTTCTTCCGATTCTTGTGACGCTTCTGGTCAAAGACCTTCTTATGCTCATCGGCGGTGCTGATTTAATAAAAAAAAGACTCACTCCGCCTTCTGCAATTGGTACGGAAAGGTCGGAACAATTATTTTCTACTTTTCCGTATGTCTTATCGTATTTCTCAAGGCCTTTTTGCCTACGAAAATATGGTGCTTGATCTGATATTGCTTTCGGTTACAGCCGCATCCATGTTATACGCTTTGTATCGTTACGGCAAAATCTATTTTGCAATGATTAAGGAGTACAACGAATACACTTAAAAAGACAGCTGACATTAAAATAAATAAATTCCGACAAATAAATATTGAATTATTTGTTAAACAGTTGTATAATTCTTATATTACCATGACAGCAAATGTGCAATTTGGTGTCCTAAAAAGGAGTATGCTATGCTTTGTACAAGATGCGGAAAACGGCCTGCGGTTGTTTTCGTTTCAAATAATAATTCCAAAGACGCCCCAACGGCAGGTTATTGCCTTACCTGTGCAAAAGAGCTTGGAATCAAGCCGGTTGAGGATCTTATCAGCAAAATGGGTATCTCGGACGAGGACCTTGAAAATGTTCAGGATCAGATGAATACCCTCATGAACAGTATGGGTGACGGCGATATGTCGCAGCTTATGGAACAGCTTGGTGCGGATAACCTTGCCGAGCAGATGGGCGATTTTGCTAAAGACGGTGACGGCAGTGAGGATGATGACTTCTCTCACGGTGCACCTGCATTCCCTGCATTTTTCAACAGTATGTTCGGCGGACAGAACAACAATGCGACAAATCAGGATAATAATAAAAAGG
>ENA-OQCX01000846-OQCX01000846.1-human-gut-metagenome-genome-assembly--contig:-NODE-846-length-15353-cov-2.408840_pt1 | contig 15353 bp, 18 predicted proteins | sample MGYA00242762_ERZ504587 | MGnify/ENA primary metagenome ERZ504587 (study PRJEB26092, sample SAMD00036337) | human gut metagenome | host: Homo sapiens | study: EMG produced TPA metagenomics assembly of... | reverse complement strand
TGGAACCAAAGAGGAGCCTCCACAATGATATCCGAAAATACCTCTTTTATAACTTATTCCACCCCTCCAATAAGAAAAATAAGAAACTGAGAACAAATACAAACAATAACAGCTGCATAACGCCAAAATTTAGACAAACAGAAATTTTCACGTTCTCTTTTATCATTCAACCTCTGATTAGCAATTCTATTTTTAAATTGTTCAAATGCTTTGCTCTTATCATATTTAACATCCTCTTTCACACTTATGCAGAAAACCAAATTTCTTGCCGCTGCATAAAATACTTTTCATTTTCCACAGACGCAGCTATCCACTCCTTCAGTTCATGCACAGCATTTCCATCCAACTCATTACTTAAATAGGATACTATTAATTCATCAATATGTTCTTTTTCTGCTTTCATCTTTGTTGTTTCTAAAGTGAAGACGATTTATTTTAAATACAGGGTAGTCCTAAAAGAACTTTTTCTGTTTTAACACGAAAAAAATAAAATCAAAGCAATTAAATATTTGCTCAATTCAGTCTGAAGGAAAGATAATGCATTCTTTATATGATACTTAACCGTATTTATAGAAATACCTAATTCCTGAGAAATTTCTTCATATTTTTTCTCCTCAAATCTACTTTTTTCAAAAACACATCTACATTCAACCGGTAGTTTATCTATTGCCATACGGATTTCATGCTCCAATTCACGTTCTAATAATATTCCCAAAGGATAATTATCCGACTGCAAATACTTTTCTTCAGACATCTCTTCCGGTACTAAAACTGAAAATGAAATTTCCTTTTTTTCAGATCTAGATTTCAGATAGTCTATACAACGATTACGAACAGCCTTTATCAGATAACTTCTAATAGAAATAGTAATGTTTAAAGTTTCTCTGATCTCCCAAAGGTGAAATATTACATCTCCAACTATAGTTTCCGATAAAAAATTATCGTTCAAATATTGATTTGCTACATGACATAAAAGAACATAATGATAATCATAGATGTATTTATAAGCATCTTCGTTGCCATTTTTCAGTTGTTCTACAATCAGTTTCTCTGTGTTTTCCATTTTATTTCTTTTGAAAAGGAATAAAGTTAACGGGAACAAATTTAGAAATTAATTCTGAGTAACTTTATAAAAGAGCAAAAAACAAATCCGTTAATCTTATTATCACACCTCAAATGGTTACAATAAAGACTAACGGATTTCCCTATTCTAGTTTTAAAACTATATCCAACACCTCAGATAAAACGAATCTGAATCATCACTCCATAAAGATTAAAATCGAAAAGAACCTTATCAGCATCCTTCTTTAGAAAAAGCTTTTTCCCATCTTGCCTAATCTCCTAAACTCTGTTTCCCACAGATTTTAATACCATAGTCAGTGGTTCTGTAAATAATTGTGCATTCATATCAAATGAGGAGTTATGTCATAGCCGTTTTCTAGCACATTCAAGCGATTTTTTCTCGTTCTTTTGTATAGGCAACTACCTCTCTAAATGTACCCACCCATATTTCATTTTCCATAGCCTTTACCTTATTCCCACAATATTTTAGGATTTTGAAAAGCATCATATCCCTGCGATATTCCATGTATCATTGCCAACTCCCTATCTACCGGAGTTTACCAAGCTTTCCACCCATTTATCTAAAGACACAGGAGTCGATTTCGACTTATCTCCCCCGATGGGATATTGTTCGGTACATGTACTACCCTGTTCTTATCAAATGATACTGATAGCACACACTCTGTCACCCTTATAAGGTGCCACATAAACATCTTGTGTGAACCCGTTATCCCTGATCTCAGCCCCTGTCTGTTTCACCAATTCTATTCGAGGCGATGATTCCGGCATAGAAACATACTCTTCATATACTCCCGGACGGACAAGTATAGATATTGTTTTCTTGCCACCACCAACTGCCGCATTCACTGCTTCCTGAACTGTAAAGAAATCCCCACTCCCATCTTTCGCCACCACATAATCATAACGTCGCACATATTTTGCCAAAGCCGGCACTTCTTCCATCAAAGCGTCCACAACCAACCTGGCAACTAGACGTCCACCATATATATATATTCAAGTGAGTATTGTCAATTTTCCTTCCGGACAAAATTCATATTGTCCGGAAGGAATCCACATAAACAATTTTCTTGAATTCTCGACTCCCATACCGGTAACCAAGTCATGGATCAATTTATTCAAATCAATAAAAGATACATTCATTTCTCCGGCTACCCGACGGGGAGATTCCAGATATTTCCCATGGGTATCAACCAATACCGGACCTTCTTTTTCATAACTACCCTTTATCTCCGTCACACCTTTAGGGGGGGAAATTACGACGAACTATAGAATTGAACAGTACAGGATTTCCTCCCTTAGCACATGTTCCATTCACAAAACGTCTTAAATTATCATCAAAGGTACTTCCGGATTCTGTATGTAATGTGACTCTAGATTTCTCATCATTATGCCCGAATTGAATAAATACATAATCACCTTTATGAATTTTAGAAAGCACTACATCCCAACGTCCTTCATTGATAAAACTGAGTGAACTTCATCCATTCATAGCGTAATTATCCACCACAACCTCTTCCGTAAAATATCCGGGAAGCATTTGTCCCCAACCACGCTCTATATTACCATTCTTCAGACTTTTATTCGCCATGGTAGAATCACCAATCATAAAAATAGTAATGGGGGCTTTTCTCTCAGCAATAAAAGCCGATAACAGGAGTAAAGCACATAAAACAAGTAATACTTTTAATTTCATGTTTTTCATATACATTTTATAAGTTAAAAGATTTAGGCAAAAGTAAACAAGAAAAGAAACCATAAAAAATGATACAAGAATATAGAAATTTGCTCAAAATCAATAGTTCAATTACTCTTTCAGTAAATAAGAACTAATAAAAAGATGTTCAAACAACATCAATTTGCCACTTGAACATTTTTTCAATTCTTCAAATTCATATCGAAACATCGAAGGTTCTCCCCAATAGACAAACTCTTCCAAAAAGGCAAAATATGAATGTCCAACTGTCAGAATGATGCAGGCAAAGAAAGTAATTGATACATCAATGTATGTGCCATACGTTCTTGACCATTGGTATTAGGATGCAAACGATCATACCCCGAATCATAGAAATAAATAAGTTGTTCTTCAATCATCGGATTCATACCTGTAACCGAATTAAAATCTATTACAGGAACTCCCCACAAATTACCTGCTTCCTTAATGGCCTGTACATAAGCGTCCACATATTCTCCGCATTTATTCTGATAGCTTTCATCCGGTTGTACATTCTTTTCGCCGAATTCCGCTAAAGAACGATGCAATGGGGGCAACAAAACAATTTGTTTATCGGGAAACAATTTTTTCAAATGACTCAAACCAATATTAATACGGCCTTTATACGTATCATTCGTCATTATAGGAACACGCCTTTTACGCATTTCCAGTTTTTTAGTTTCACCACGGGCAGCCATCACCTGCTCTTCTTTCTCTGTAAACCAAGTCCCGACAGGTACACTGCTATTAAAATCATTTGTCCCCATCAAAACCACGATGGCATCAACATCTTCTCCATGCTCCTTTTTCAATTGTTCTGCCTGACGGGGTACATCATTCCATTGACGTCCACTCACTCCATACACATAAGGAGTGATATCCAACCATTCTTTCAAAAAATCCCAATACTTTTTTATGCTATCTCCATAACAATTGGGATCAGTTATCGAGTCTCCTATATAACCAACCTTTTTTCCATACCATGGATGCCGGATATAACCTTTATTACATGATTCTTTTCCACAAAGAAACGTTTCCTGTCCGTGTAACAGCAACGGACATGCTAATAAAAGAGCAAATACAATAAACTGTCTGTTTTTCATAAGTAACTGTTATTTTTTCAATCAGTAAAGTGACATCAAAGATATAAAATAAGAAATAGAAAAACAGCTATCACATACTTTTATTTTCATTTGCCCTCTTCTATCATTCATAAGACAAAAAGTCCGAAAGGTCATAATAAACAAAACTTTACATTTTTAAATTAATTTGTTAACAAGGTGCGATATATTTATAAAGCATGTTATAAAACAGCGAAATACAGACTAAAAACTTGCTATTATAAACAAAGTCCGTATCTTTGCAATGTGTTTTTCATAGTATTAGATTTAAGGTTAACAAAAGATTGGCTGTCTGGGATAGATAGCCTTTTTTTATGCTTTAAAACAGGAGAATTTCTTCATAAAAATTCAATATCCCAACAATAGCATTCTTCAAATGCCACCCAACCGAACACAACAAAAGTCAATAAGAAAAAGCAATACGTATATCTATCCATCGAGGCAATTTATGAATTACCTATCTTAACTAACGTTTATCCTATATATTTTTTAATTTATTTCAATAAAAGAAGACACTCTCATCACTGAGAATGTCCCCTATATTTAAACGAAACTTTAAAGAGAATTATATACTTCAAATCTTATCTTCTATTCCACCAGACTCGTTGCTCACGGCTATCATCACCATTCAAATCTGCTTTCACGGCAGCTTCATAATTTTCAAGATTACCTTGATAAATTTCGCTATCAAATTGATGGCGATAAGGGATGTGATCAATCGTTGTACAAACCGGACCGACTTCTAGTTTCGGAATATCAAAACGACGCCAGTCAGACCATGCCTCAAAACCATCAGCCATGAAGCCACTGATCCAGCGCTGAAGAGCAATTTTATTAATTTTATCAGCATCAGTACCCGTATAAGCAACTGCTTCCTGTGCCAAATATTCATCAACACCTTCGGCTCCCCATTGTTCAAATGATGCCTTCACACCGGCTGCATAAAGTTGGGCAGGATCAGCTTGAATCCAGCCACGTTGAGCAGCTTCAGCCTCGATAAGTAGCATACGAGAAGCAGTAATAATAGGGAAGTAGAGGTTACCTGTGTGAGAGAAGGATTATAAAAACAGCAGACTTTATTCCACGTGTTCACATCTGCAGACTCAATGCCCAAAGGCATACCTTGGTATTTATCAAAATTCTTCAGGTCTTCATCCGTCACGCCCGCCTCTGCCTGTGTCTTGCCAAAAGGAATCAGCGAACAAGTAGAGAATAGACGGTTGTCCTTCAATTCCTTCAACTGATCTACATAATACTTATTAGGAACAAAATTATAATTATGGTTTACGCCATTATAATATAAATATCCCACAGTATTGGCCTCAAAAGTATAATTCAAATTATAGGCATTTTCTTCAATACCGCCATCAGCGTAAGCTTGAGCAAAACGCGAGCGTCCTTCGGCAGGATCCACATCTGCCAGTTTTATAGCAAGCATCATACGGGTAGAAGCATTCAGTTTCTTCCATGCACGAATGTCACCATCGAACAGAATGTCGGCTGTGCTCAACGAGCCACTTTCATTAAACTGATTATACGCTTCCCTCAAATCGGCATCTAACTTAGCATAAATCGTTTCCTGTGAATCAAATACCGGAGTAAAATTTTCCTCACCTGCCTGAAATGCTTCTGTGTAAGGAAGTGGCCCTAGAGCATCTGTAAGGTGCATATAGATGAATCCCATCAATGTACGTGCAACCGCAATCTGATTAGCATTATCACCAAACTGTACAATGGCAGGTTTACCTTTTTCAGCCTCATCACTATTAAAGTCAATAATCTTCTGGCAGTTCTTCAACGGATAAAGATAATAAGAACTTGTACTCATAGTAGGTCCGCCAAACGCACCATACTGATTATTATTTTTCTCGGACATATACCCCGGATACATTTGCGTCCACGGGTAATAATAATTTGAGTTCATAGAGAAGTATTTCACATAAGTACAAGCGTATGTAAACAACATACCAGTATTAGCCTCCGACGGTTCATTGGGATCTTTGTTAATATCGCCAAAGTCAGTCATATCACACGCTGTGAATGTTGCTGCAAAACTCAGAGATAAAAGTAATAATTTAATATATTTCATAATGATTCTTCGTTTTATGGTTTAAAAAGCAAGATTAACGGTAAAACCTATCGAACGGGTTGCAGCGGCATTACCACCTTCAAAATATCCCATACCAATTTCAGACACATCCACATTAGGACAAGCTGAGTAGATCAACCATGGATTGGAAGCATTAATTGCCACACTGGCACGACTCAGACCGATATTTAGTTTCTTCAAAGTTTGTGACGGGAAAACATACGACAATGACACTTCACGAAGTTTCACGTAAGTACGGTCATACACCCATTCTTCCCATACACGGGAAGCTGTGGTATAATATAGTTTAGCATTGACATAGGTATCTACCTTATTGCCATTCTGATCCACACCAGTCATGTGGATACCACCACCTTTGCTTACCGGTTCACGAACATTGACGCCACGGTCATTAAGTTCAGCTGTTTTATCAAGAATACCGCTACTGCTACCCCACATATTAGTATAGGATACAATCTGTCCGCCTACAGAGAAATCAATATTAGCCGACAGACGGAAATTCTTAAAACTGATACTAGTATTAAAACCACCAGTGAAATCCGGATGGAAGTTACCCAGTTCATCTAGAGTGTTCTGATTGTAAGTAGGTACATATTCACCACCATACAACGCCTTCTGCGAAGCACTCAATTCATGGAAGATTATATTGCCATTGTCATCACGTTCCCATGTATTACCGGTTATCACACCAAGTGATTTACCAACCATAGCATAATTATACAAACGAGTTGTGAATGAAGTCCAATAAATAGAATAAGAATCCACTCCATCAGCTAGTTCCACCAGTTTATTACTATTCTTCGCTATATTGAAATTCATTTCCCATTTCCAGTTCTTAGTGGAAACAGGCATCCCGCCCAAACTCAATTCAACACCCCGATTACGAATTAAACCAGCATTCATCTTACGAGTAGAATACCCCGATTGCGGAGCAGAGGTTACGGAGATTATCTGATCTTTGTCATCCCGGGTATAATAGTTGAAATCACCCCATAAACGATTATTGAACAAACGGAATTCCGTACCTATTTCATACGAAGTGGAAATAGACGGCTCGATATTATAATTTTTCTGAGAAGAAGGTTCATACATTGTAACATGTGAACCATAACTGGTATCCAGCGAATAAGTAGGATAAATATTGTAAGCATTGAGCGTAGTACCTACTTGAGCCGCACTAGCACGCAGTTTCCAAAAGTTCAGCCATTCTGCATTCACCCATTTGTGAGCAAGGACAGAAGCGGAAAGGCCACCATACCAATAGCTGTTATGATTAGGACTCAATGTGGAAGACATATCGTTACGAACAGAAGCGTCAAGAAAACAAGTATCATCCCAGCCCATGGTAGCTGTGGCATAAACACTACGTTCTTTGTAATGTGTTTTCTCATTATAGGCTAAAGCAATAGTACCCGATGAAGCAGCCAAATTATAGTAATCGTCCAAAGACAAATCATAATTCGTATTGGTGTATGCATATAAATTATCGTACGTATAGTCACGTGCTTCTGCAAAAAGAGCTGCGTCTACCGTTAGTTTATCTTTAAAAAATGATTGTCCCCAAGTTAAACGTCCTTGTACGGTCAAATCAATCAAACTGCTTTGATCCTGACGATAATTTGACCGGAAATTAATAGATCCTGAAGGGCGTTCTCGTTCCAATTTGTAACCACGTATGTTACCATTTACGCGTACCCCTGCCTTCAAGTTATAAGGAAGGTCCACAGACACATCACCACTGAATACATTCCATTGATAAATGGTGCGATGATTATATTCATGAAATAAAGCATACGGATTATCATGGAATGCAGCACTTTGATTATTCACACTGTTGATATTCCATGTCCTCCATGATCCGTCCGGACGTTTATAGTCCTTATAATCTTTTAAATTGACATTGGTCTGTCCCCATTGGGTATATTCCTGCAAAACGGTACGTGAACCGTTATATCCACTTTCGGCAGCATTATGATCCTGACGATAAGTATATTTATAATCCAATGACACATTCATCCACGGTGTGGGTTTGAAATTTGTCTTGAACCTAAGAAACGGCGAATAGCATCCGAATTGGGCTGCACACCAGTACGATAGCTATTGGTGAAAGAAACACGGGTATTAAAATCTTTCACACTCTTTGAAAACGAAACGTTGGTTGTATTGGTTACACCAGTCCGATAAAGATCTCTCAAATCCAATCCATGTTGCCAAGTGGCTGGTTTTCCATAATGACCACTGGTTTCGTCTAATGATAATGGAGTGACATATTTCACAGCCGGATCGTATGCAGCTCCCCAAGAAGTATCTTCATTATAATCGTACACATAAGCACCTTGCAAACCGGGAATATCACCACTATACAAATCATAAATATCCTGAGCCCTGTTACCTTTTTCCGTACCTCCATATCCTCCACCACCATACAGCTTCTGCATATTGAAATGATTATAGTAAGTTTCGGCCTGCAATGTATGACTTACTTCAAGCAACCCTTTCTCACTTTGTCCCGCCTTAGTAGTTATGATGATAGCACCTGCACCACCACGCGAACCATAAAGGGCAGTAGCCGCGGGACCTTTCAATACGTTTATGCTTTCCACATCATCCATATTGATAGAGTTTTTGTTGGTGATAGCACCATCTACCACATAAATAGGCTCATTGGCCGGATTATCCGACTGGGACGAAGAAGGAATGGAACCTGCACCACGCAAAATAATAGTACCTGCATCAAAACCAGAACTGGCACCACCTATAAAACGTGCTCCCGACACTTTACCGGCCATAGCATTACCCAAATCGGTCTGTCGTGAAATAGTTAGATCCTCACCTGCCACCTTTTGTGTAGAATAACCCAACGCTTTTTGTTTACGGTTCAATCCTTGAGCAGTTACAACCACTTCATCCAACACTTTTGTGTCCGACTTCATTGTTACAGTAATAGTACCACGCTGAATTCCAACTCGCTGAGTAATCATACCCAGATAAGAAACAATCAGCGCTTTGGCATCTGTAGGAACATTATTGATAGCAAACTTGCCATCTACATCCGTAATTGCTCCCATAGTAGTCCCTTCCACTAAAACAGACGCACCTATTATCGGCTCACCATCATCCGCAGAAGTTACAACTCCTGCAACTGTTTTAGGCGCTTGAGCCATAGAGAAGCCGATACCCAACCACAGACAAGCTAGTAACATTAACACTTTTTCTTTCATACTCACTCTCTTTTAATTAAACATTATCCAAGTTCTTTTGGAACTCATTTTATCAATAATATTGCAAAGGTATAAATTTATTAAAATAAAAGAATAAGTCTATTATTTTTTGTCTATGATATTTTTTTATTCATAAGTATTGTTTAGTTGTGATATTTGTTAGATGTAAGGTAGTTATTTTATTTTTAGTATAAAATGATGTGAAATACATGAAAATTGTCAAGATAATCATTTTCTTCTTCAGATATCTTGTTCCAAATAAAGTACCTTGTTTTTTTATTTCTTTAACTATTTATCCTTTGTGTGAAATTACTCTTTTAACAGTTGAATATTGTTTGGAACGACTAATATTTAGGCGTTTTTTATAAGAAATGAATTCTTGTACTTTCCTCTTTTATAGAACTAAGTTCCAAAAGAACTTATGCTTACCGTTCTCCTCTATTCATTAAGTCCACCATACTTATATTATTTCCCCCTTTTACTTGATACACAATATATTATGAATATTTTTTTAGTCACTTTCTACTTATACTCTACCATTAGCATAATCAGCACTCTAAAAATCAGGCTATTATCTATTTAATATTCTATTTATTTTCTACTTATATGAACCATAAAACGATCAATCGTTTTCTTTATTACACAATTACAGTATTTATCAATCTACTAAATTCTAATCGGTCAAACTCGCAGGCGCGCCCCAATAAAGGCTAACAATTGATATAACCTTCCACCTGACATACGCATATCAGCTAATATTTGCCATATCGGATGCCCTATCACACCATAATCACAGTACCCTACTATCTTATCTCCTATCCCTCACTGCTGCAAAGCTTCAACTGGTCCGGAAGCATTTCTGCATTTTCCATCTACAGGAATAGAAGAAAAGTCTCTTTCTCCGCAAAAATCCTCTTCTTTTCTGGAGAACAAAATGAAGAGGAGTCCTTTTCTTTTTTTGCTCTGCTTTACTTTGTAACTTCATGTTTCATGTCCACATTTTCCATTGAAATGCCTACGTTACTACCATCCACATACAAATTCTTGTATTTTGAAATCTCTATCAACAAGTAATCAGTACTCACCTCTACACACTTCCGTTGTTGTATCGCCTCAAAGTAATGGTCCTGTATACTTTCCGAAGTAAGAATTCCATTTTTTTCGTATTGGGCTTTACTAAAAAATCCACGTTCCAACAGTGCATCCACTACTTGCTGTACATAATCGGCCGTACATCCTTCGGACAATCTGCAAGTAAAAAGCAGACACCTATCCTCTCTCCAACAGCAAAGACATCCTTTGTGGTAAATACGTGCCAATAAATGCAATACAAGCAATGTAGCCCAACTCTTGTTCCACCAACAATATTTTATCATTCTCGGAGAAATCCACACTCAAGTAGAAAAATTCCAATCCGGTTGTTTGTAATGCCATATCGATATTTTTATTGATGACAAATATAGAAAGAAACCCAGACGGAATGACGCGATTTGGCACAATAATACGCAATAATGCACAATTGATGCTCCACACACATCTTAAAATAGTAACCGGGAAGATATACGATAAAGACGAAAGATATATTATCTTACATGGGTATCATTATAGATGTTACAATTTTATCAAATATACATAGAAACAGATAGATGTATACAAAAAAGAGAAACTGCCTCCAAAGGAAAACAGTATCTCTTTTTATCTTATAAGATTCTTCTCTATTATTCTTCCGTATAGCGTTCAATAGTCTGATCACGATCAGGACCTACCGAAACAATCTTGATCGGGGTTTCCAGCTGTTCTTCCAAGAAAGTGACATACGCATTGAATTCTTCCGGGAATTCATCCTCACTGGTCATCTTGGTCATATCAGTCTTCCATCCGGGCAGCTCCGCATATACAGGTTCCAGCCCCTCGCTAATATCATAAGGGAAGTAATCAATTTCCTCACCATTTACTTTATAAGCCACACATGCTTTGATGTTTTCGAAATCATCCAACACATCGCTCTTCATCATAATTAACTGAGTCACCCCGTTTACCATGATAGAATACTTCAAAGCTACAAGATCAATCCAGCCACAACGACGTTCACGACCTGTCACCGCACCATATTCATGACCTAAATCGCGGATTTTTCTTACCAGTTTCATCAAACAGTTCGGTAGGGAAAAGGACCTGCCCCCACACGGGTACAATACGCTTTCATGATACCGTATACATTACCAATTTTATTAGGACCGATACCTAAACCGGTACAAGCACCGGCACAAATAGTATTTGAAGAAGTGACAAAAGGATAAGAACCGAAATCAACATCAAGCATCGTTCCCTGCGCACCTTCACAAAGCACACTCTTACTCGACTTCAGAAGATTATTGATTTCGTGTTCACTGTCCACCAAATGGAACTGTTTCAGGTATTCGATACCCTCCAACCATTGTTTTTCCAGTTCGGTTATATCATATTCATAATTCAGACTTTTCAAGATCTGTTCGTGGCGTGCCTTTGCCTTTCCATACACTTCTTCAAAATTATGAAGGATATCACCTACACGTACACCGTTACGACTCACTTTATCAGTATAAGTAGGACCTATACCTTTTCCGGTAGTTCCCACTTTGGCATCTCCTTTAGCAGCTTCATAAGCAGCATCCAGAATGCGGTGAGTAGGCAAAATCAAATGAGCTTTCTTTGAAATGTGCAAACGTTCTTTCAGGGGGTGTCCGCTAGCCTCCAAAGCTTCAGCCTCAGCCTTGAACAAAGCCGGATCCAGTACCACACCATTACCAATAATGTTTACTTTATTTCCTTGAAATATTCCGGAAGGAATGGAACGGAGCACATATTTCTGGCCTTCGAATTCCAGTGTATGACCTGCATTCGGACCTCCCTGGAAACGAGCTACCACATCATAACGGGGAGTCAGAACATCGACAACCTTTCCTTTGCCTTCATCACCCCATTGCAAACCTAACAAGACATCTACTTTCATGTTTCTTCGTTTTATGTTACTTATCTTTTTTCTTCCTACGCTTGGCCCAAGTACACTTGCTGCATACACCATAGATATATAAGGAATAGTGCGAGGCATGAAATTTCTTCAGTTTCGTATTGGCAATGGCTTGTTTCAGATTCTCATCCTGAAATTCGGTCACTTTGCCACATTCCGTACATATCATGTGATGATGGGTTTCATTGTTGTACGCACGCTCGTACTGGGAAGAATTGCCGAACTGATGTTTAATAACCAATTTTGCATCGATAAAAAGAATGATGGTATTATAAAGAGTAGCCCGGCTTACCCGGAATTTCCCTTCATTTGCCATATAATTATAAAGCGTATCAATGTCAAAATGACCTTTAATGGAATAGATAGTATCGAGTATAGCATATCGTTCAGGTGTCTTCCGATGCCCGTTAACCTGCAGATATTCTGTCAAGATCTGCTTTACCTTATCTTTCACATTCTCTTCCATCACAGATTTCAGTTCCGCCGTCAAAGTTAAGCCTTTTTATGATAACATGAAAGTTTAATGCCAATATTCTGTTTCTAATTTTATTTCTCCAGCCAAAGAAGCTATTTCTACCTTATCTGATTTGGTTAATGGAGCCAACAACCGATTCACCTTTTTGCCATTTTCCTTGCTTTGAACGGCAAACTTCTTCAAAGCAGTAGCAGCTGCTTTGCGGGGCAGCACTCCCTCGCTTTGTAAAGTGGCCATTGCCTGATCCAAAAATTCAGCTTCCGAACGCTCAGTCAGCTGATTTCCCTTCATCAACAGCCTTGCCATCAGCATAAAGCCACATAACTGAAAATATTCACGCTCATCGGCCATCCATTCAAAAGCCTTCTCCGAAGCATAAGGTAAATATTGGAACAAACTCATGCAAGTCAGTTCCGCTATTTCAGGATAGCGCATATCTTCTACCCATATATCAGCTATTTCCGGATAAAATGTTTCTACCGGCTGTAACATTCCCGCCAGAATTTTACATTCACGGATATTTTCTTTCCATAAAGCTTGCGCCACTTCATGATTTTTTTCATAACGAGCAGCTATTTCTTTCAAACGCGGAAGTTCGATGCCAAAATTCAGTTATAGTCTAATCCCTTCTCACGCATACTTTGGGAAACCACCCCATTCATAAACAAACGGAATTGCCCCTTTATGTCCTTTATTGTTTCGCGTACATCCATATTTATTCTTATTCATTTCTATAAGGAAGATTCGCAAATTCTTTGCTATAACGTAACATTTGCTCCGCGTAACCTTCATTATAAGATACTTTTACATCTATAATATTTCCATCCTTATCTGTCACGGCCTCATATACAGGATTTACAAAACCTTTGTAAGGAGCCAGATGAAGTTTTTCATAACGTGCCAATATCTCGGCGTGCAAAACCGGATCTATTTTCACCGCATACTTTTCGACCAATTTACGGGCAGCCTCAAAATCTCCTTCACTTTTAATGCGTTGTATCTCAGCCAGCAACTGTCCGAACAGAGTGCGCAATTTTTGATAATCGTTTATCTTCACATACGTTTTCCCATCCTTCTTAACCAGTTCAACCACCTTATCTGCAGCACCTTTCTCAAATGTCCACCGCGCAATGAGCTGGCGGTTACGCATGTGTGCTTCCTCTACCATATTACCTAACTCGATGCGGACTAACTGGGTCATCAGACCATTCATCATATAAGTATAATATTCTGCTTTAAAGGCATCTCCATCCGGTGTAAGCCCCAACTCTACCATTTGTCATCCGGCAGATAGTACAAACCGAATAAATCGGCACGTGCCTCTTCTATCGTAGATCCATACGCTTTCAAAGCATCCTGATCTACTCCCGGTAACAACTGGCCAGAACCGTGCCCCAAACATTCATGCAAATCAGTATGTAAATCCCCTGTAAGATCTGCATATTTCTTTATCCATTCTTTCTCTTCGGCACCGCAAACAAATTCATCTGTAAATCCATTACCATGAGCCGCTTTATTATAGGCATCAGTCAGATTTCCGATGGTTACAGACTTAGAACCATGCACACTACGAATCCAGTTGGAATTAGGGAGATTAATCCCAATCGCTGTAGCAGGATACAAATCCCCCCCAGCATAGCGGCTGTAATCACCTTGGCCGACACACCTTTCACTTCCTTTTTTTTAAACCGATGATCTACAGGTGAGTGATCTTCAAACCATTGGGCATTAGCGCTGATGATTTCCGTGCGCTTGGTTGCTTCCAGATCTTTAAAATTCACAATGGACTCCCAACTAGCTTTCAGTCCTAACGGATCTCCATAACTTTCAATAAAGCCGTTAACAAAATCCACGCGTGAATCCAAATCCTTCACCCACGCAATAGAATATTCATCAAAATCTTTCAAGTCCCCATTCTTATAAAATCGAATTAATTTTTCGATAACTATTTTTTGTTGTGCATCTTCTGCCACACCAAGAGCCTTATCCAACCAATAAATGATCTTATCAATGGCTTGCCCATACAATCCTCCAGATCTCCAGACCTTTTCTTGTACTTTTCCGTCCTCCTTTACTAAACGGCTGTTCATACCAAACATTACCGGCATCATATCATCCGGATTCTTCAAATTATGATAAAAATCTTCCGCTTCTTTCTGGGTTACCCCTTCGTAATAATTTGCAGCCGAAGTCAGGACCAAATCCTCCCCGTCTGCCTGATTCACACGTTTAGGCATCATTTCAGAATCAAAAATCACCGGAAAGACTTCTTCACAAAGTTCTTCCACTGTTTCCCCTTTACCCAAAGGTAACTTCAATGCATCCACACTATTCAATGCATCCCTAAAAAATTCCGGAGTGAAACCTGGTACGAACTTATCTGAAGCATAATGATGATGAATTCCGTTAGAAAACCATATGCGTTTCAGATAAGTTTCCAAATTGACGAAATTCACATCTGTACGATCTCCCTGATACTCTGTATATACGGTTTCCAACATTTTACGAATAAGCAAATTGTATTTGCCATTCTGATCAAACAAAATATCACGGCCTTGCAAAGCAGCTTGTGACAAATAGTAAATCAACTTTTTTTGTTTCAAACTCAGTTCTTCAAATCCA
>ENA-OQCX01000844-OQCX01000844.1-human-gut-metagenome-genome-assembly--contig:-NODE-844-length-15359-cov-2.257156_pt1 | contig 15359 bp, 18 predicted proteins | sample MGYA00242762_ERZ504587 | MGnify/ENA primary metagenome ERZ504587 (study PRJEB26092, sample SAMD00036337) | human gut metagenome | host: Homo sapiens | study: EMG produced TPA metagenomics assembly of... | reverse complement strand
TAAAAGAGTTCGATGAAAATCGGACTCTTTTTTTAGCTTACAGAAATAGCTTCCCTGTCGCCCTGTGCAGGCACATCGTAGTTTCGGGTTTTTTAACCTGATATTTTGCAAATTATCTGAATTGCAGAAAAAAATAATAAAAAACATAAAAAAAATCAAAAAAATAATTATTGACAACCACGGAAACCTGTGGTATAAATATATCTGTGATGCGGAAGTGGCGGAATTGGCAGACGCGCAGGCTTCAGGTGCCTGTGGTAGCAATACCGTGCGGGTTCAAGTCCCGCCTTCCGCACTTTTTATTTGCGAAAATGCTCATGACTCTGGTCGTGGGCATTTTTTATTATCAAGCAAAAGGTAGAGTCTTGCAAAGATAATCTTTGAATGATATACTGAATAAATGATTAGAAAAATCAGCAGAATGATAAAACAAATGCCATGTACAGGAGGAGCAGACATATGAAAAAACTGGAAGAATATGTAAGAAGTATACCGGATTTTCCGGAACCTGGAATTATTTTCCGTGATATCACAACGATTTTGCAGGATTCGGATGGATTGCATCTGGCTATTCAGTCCATGCAGGACAAACTGGAGAATACGGAATTTGACGTGGTTGTCGGCACAGAGTCCAGAGGTTTTATTTTTGGTGTACCGATTGCATATAATCTGCACAAGGCATTTGTACCGGTTCGCAAAAAGGGTAAGCTGCCATGTGAGGCGGTAAGCAAGGAGTATGATCTGGAATATGGCAGTGCTGTGATCGAGATGCATAAGGATTCCATCAAACCTGGACAGAAAGTTGTGCTGGTAGATGACCTGGTGGCTACCGGAGGAACGATTGAAGCTGCGATCAAGCTGGTTGAGGAGCTTGGCGGTGAAGTAATGAAAGTGGTTTTCCTGATGGAGCTTGCAGGACTGAACGGCCGCGAGAGATTAAAAGGGTATGATGTAGAGTCTGTACTCTGCTATGAAGGGAAATAGGAACAGCAGACAATAGATGAGTGCTAATCAGCGACAAAACGTGCAAAGCGTGTTTTATCGCCGCAGATTTCCGGAAAGAGGGTACTGACTATGAGCGACGAAAAAAATAAGACAGATACAACAGAGATAAAAAAATCAGAGATCAAAAAGGCGGAAATCAAAAAAGCAGATGCAAACGTAAAATCCATGGAAGATTTTACAAGTCCGGAGATTTTATATGACGAACTGATTGCGAGTGTAAAAAAGTATCATCCGTCTACGGATATCAGCATGATCGAGAAAGCTTATAAGATTGCTTACGAAGCACATAAGGACCAGAAAAGAAAATCGGGAGAACCGTATATTATCCATCCTCTGTGCGTAGGGATCATTCTTGCGGATCTGGAGCTGGACAAAGAAACGATTGTTGCAGGACTGCTTCATGATGTTGTGGAAGATACTGTTATGACGACCGAAGAGATCACGGAAGAGTTTGGGGCAGAGGTTGCACTTCTGGTCGATGGTGTTACCAAGCTGGGACAACTGAGTTATTCTGCTGACAAGGTAGAGGTGCAGGCTGAGAACCTGCGTAAGATGTTTCTTGCCATGGCAAAGGATATCCGTGTTATCCTGATCAAGCTTGCGGACCGGCTTCACAATATGCGTACACTGAAATATATGAAACCGGGAGAAGCAGAAAGAAAAAGCAAGAGAGACGATGGATATCTATGCCCCGCTTGCCCAGAGACTTGGTATTTCCAAGATCAAAGTAGAGCTGGATGATCTGTCATTGAAATATCTGGAACCGGAAGTTTACTATGATCTGGTAGAGAAGATTGCCCTGCGGAAAACGGAGCGCCAGAAATTTGTGGATGGGATTGTTGCAGAAGTGCGGACGCATATTGAGAAGGCGGGGATCAGGGCGCAGATTGACGGGCGCGTCAAACATTTCTTCAGTATCTACAAAAAGATGGTAAATCAGGACAAGACGCTGGACCAGATTTATGATCTTTTTGCAGTGCGTATTATCGTAGATACGGTCAAAGACTGTTATGCGGCACTTGGTGTGATCCATGAGATGTACAAACCGATTCCGGGACGTTTCAAAGATTACATTGCGATGCCGAAGCCGAATATGTATCAGTCACTGCATACGACACTGATCGGACCGGGGGGAAGACCGTTTGAGATCCAGATCCGTACCTTTGAGATGCACCGTACTGCAGAATATGGTATTGCGGCACACTGGAAATACAAAGAGGCATCAAATAACGGCGGCAATGTCAATATTTCCAAGCAGGAAGAAGAGAAGTTAAGCTGGCTGCGTCAGATTCTGGAATGGCAGAAGGACATGTCAGACGGCAAAGAGTTTATGAGTCTTCTGAAGAGCGATCTGGACCTTTTTGCAGAAAGTGTGTACTGTTTTACTCCGGCAGGAGATGTCAAGAATCTGCCGAATGGTTCCACACCGATCGATTTTGCATACAGCATCCACAGTGCAGTTGGCAATAAAATGATCGGGGCAAGGGCAAATGGCAAGCTGGTCAATATTGACTATGTGATCCAGAATGGTGACCGGATCGAGATTATCACATCTCAGAATTCTAAAGGGCCAAGCCGTGACTGGCTGAAGATCGTAAAAAGTGCCCAGGCAAAAAACAAGATCAACCAGTGGTTCCGCAATGAATTAAAAGAAGACAATATTACCCGCGGCAAGGAGCTGATGTCTGCTTATTGTAAGGGCAGAGGGATTACACAGAATGATCTGATGAAGCCTGCTTATATGGAAAGTGTGATGCGTAAGTATGGTTTCCGTGACTGGGATTCCGCACTGGCAGCAATCGGACATGGCGGACTGAAAGAAGGCCAGGTTGTCAATAAACTTCTTGATGAATATAACAAGCAGCATCAGAAAGAAATCACGGATGAACATATCATGGAGCTGCGGAAAACAAAGAAAAGATGCGGATCGCCAAATCCGGAAACGGTATTGTTGTAAAAGGCATCCATGATGTGGCTGTGCGTTTCTCAAAATGCTGTTCTCCGGTTCCGGGAGACGAGATCGTCGGATTTGTGACAAGAGGCCGCGGTATTTCCATTCACAGGACAGACTGCGTGAATGTGATCAACCTCTCGGAGGAAGACAGGGCAAGACTTATCGATGCAGAATGGCAGAAATCGGAGCCGGATAAAAATGAACGCTACACGGCGGAGATCAAGATCTTCGGATACAACCGTACCGGACTTCTTGTGGATATTACTAAAATTTTCACAGAACGGAAGATTGACTTAAGTTCGCTGAACTGTCGTGTGAGCAAGCAGGGAGTGGCTACGATCCTGCTTACCTTTGATGTACAGGGAAAAGAAGAACTGGCAAGCCTGACGGCAAAGATCCGGCAGATCGAGAGTGTGATCGATATTGAGCGTACATCAGGCTGATCGGGGGAAAGCGTTTATGGGAAATATAAAAATAGAAAAAATGGTGCTTGGCATGGTACAGACTAATACCTGGTTTGTACTCCATGAAGAAACAAAAGAACTGATTCTGGTTGATCCGGCAGATGATGCGGCACGGATCATCCAAAAGATCGAAGAAAATGAATGGAAGCTGCAGGCAATCCTGCTTACACACGGTCATTTCGATCATATCGGTGCGGTGGATGATTTAAGAGCACATTTTATAGGTGTGCAGTGTTATGCCGGTGAGGACGAAAAGGAAGTTCTGGAAAATGGAAGTTACAATCTTTCTGCTTCTTTTGGATCCGGGTTTGCAGTCCGGGCAGATCATCTGCTGAAAGATAAGGAAACACTGACTCTGGCAGGCTTCAAACTCCAGGTGATCGAGACACCGGGACATACAAAGGGCGGTGTCTGTTATTATCTGCCGCAGGAGGGTGTACTGTTTTCAGGTGATACGTTGTTTCATGCAAGTGTCGGGAGAACAGATTTTCCGACTGGGAGCATGTCACAGATCGTGCGTTCGCTGCGGTATCTGACAGAAAATCTGCCAGGCGAGACTGTAGTTTATCCGGGGCATCAGGAAACAACGACGATCGCCTGCGAAAAAGATTTAATCCGTACTTATGAGAGGAAACCCCAAAATGATAGCAATACAGTTCCAGAAGAGAGATTTTGAGTATGATGTATACAATCTGGTAAAATCGTTTTATCCGGAAGAAGAGATTGCCCTGTTTGACGATAACAGTCCGGCAGCGGAATACGATGAAAAAATCTCTCTTTTTTACGGGAAAAATAAGATAAACATCCGCATTGAACGGGTAAGCGGTGACAGGAAACGCCAGGAAGAGGGCGTGTGCTCACAGAAGAAATGAAGGAACGGAAAGCAAGAAAAAATCAGACAAAAATGTTGCTGTATCATATGCTGCAAAAACGGACCGGTCAGGAACTTCCGTGGGGAACGCTCACCGGTGTGCGGCCGACGAAAATACCGATGGCACTGATCGATGCAGGACATTCCAATGTGGAGACAGCAAAGATCATGCGGGAGCAGTATCTGGTCAGCAGAGAGAAAACAGCACTGGCCATTTCGATTGCCAACCGGGAACGCCATATCCTGGAGGGCATTGATTATAAAAACGGATACAGCCTTTACATCGGGATACCGTTCTGCCCGACAATCTGTGCATACTGTTCCTTTAGCTCCAGTCCGTTAAAAGTGTGGAAAAATAAGGTGGATGATTATCTGGATGCACTTTGTCATGAAATACGGGAAACAGCAGGTTTGTGGTCTGGTCAGATTCTGGATACGATCTATATCGGAGGCGGAACACCGACCACGCTGGAGCCGCAACAACTGGAACGATTATTATCTGAAGTGGAAAAATATTTTGATATCAGCCACATAAAAGAGTATACTGTGGAAGCGGGCAGACCGGACAGTATTACACGGGACAAACTGGCCGTGATCCGGAAACATCCGGTGACCAGAATCTCCATTAATCCGCAGACGATGAACCAGAAAACGCTGGATATCATCGGCAGACGACATACAGTGGAAGATATTAAAGCAGCATTTACAGATGCCAGAGACCTTGGATTTGACAATATCAATATGGATCTGATCGTAGGCCTTCCGGGTGAAGGCATCGAGGAAGTGGAGCATACCATGCAGGAAGTGCTGTCTCTTGATCCCGACAGTATCACGGTACATTCTCTGGCGATCAAACGTGCGGCGCGCCTGAACCTGTTTAAGGATGAGTATAAAGAAATGACCTTCACAAACAACCAGAAGATCATGGAGATGACGGAACAGTATGCGGCAAAAGCGGCATGTTCCCGTATTACCTCTATCGTCAGAAGAATATGAAGGGAAATTTTGAAAATGTAGGATATGCAAAGCCGGAAAAAGAAGGCATTTACAATATTCTGATCATGGAAGAAAAGCAGTCGATCCTGGCACTCGGTGCCGGTGCGTCGACCAAGTTTGTGATGAATGACCGGATTGAACGTGCAGAAAATGTAAAGGATATTAAAAACTATATCGAGCGAATTGATGAGATGATAGAACGTAAGAGACAGGGTTATTGTGAATATGAAAAAAACCGGGTATAATATCATACAGTTCAGCCTGAGCCAGGAACTGAAGCATGGCATGATGGTCAGCATACTGGCAGGAGAACTTGCAAGAAAGGCGGGACTGTCAAAAGAGCAATGCCACGAGTTGGCGATTGCAGGAGTTCTGCATGACATCGGAAAACTTGAAATGGCAAAATATGTATATCAGAAGGGACAGAAACCGCTTACGATCGAGGAAATCAAGTATGTAAGACTTCATCCGACACTGGGATATGCGATCACATCTCAGAACCAGTATTCTGAGTTTATCATAGAAAGCATTTTATATCATCACGAAAATTTATGACGCAGCGGTTTTCCATCGAACCTGAAGGAAGAAGAGATCCCCATCGGGCGAGAATCCTCCGAATCTGTGATGTGTTTTCAGCACTGATCTCGGATCGGCCGTACCGCAGGGCATTTCCATGGGAAAAAGCAATTGCGATTATGATTGATGAAATAAAAAATTTTGACCTGAAACTGTTTTTATGTTTTATGGAGATCATTCACGACGAACAGGTCTGTAAGAGGGTCCTGGCATGCAAACAGATGAAATGGGATTTAGAGGAGGAAATTTTATGGCAATGAAAAAGAAGCCGGTAACAGGTATGAAAGATATTACACCACGCGAGATGGAAATCCGTGATTACGTGATCCGCATGATCAAAGATACTTACGGAACGTTTGGATTTTCTTCCATCGAGACACCTTGCGTGGAACACATCGAGAACCTCTCCAGCAAACAGGCGGAGAAAATGAAAAACTGATTCTTTAAGATTTTAAAAAGAGGCGAAAAACTGAAGCTTGACACTGCAAAAACAGAGATGGATCTGGTAGACGGTGGTTTAAGATACGATCTGACCGTTCCTCTGTCCAGATATTATGCAAACAATGCAAATAATCTGCCAGGTCCGTTCAAAGCGCTGCAGATGGGAAATGTATGGCGTGCAGACAGACCTCAGAGAGGCCGTTACCGCCAGTTTATGCAGTGTGATATTGATATTCTCGGTGAGCCGACGATCCTGGCAGAGATCGAACTGATCCTGGCAACTTCCACACTGGTCGGCAAACTGGATTTTGAAACTTTACGATCCGCATCAATGACCGCAGGATTTTAAAAGCCATGGCAGCATGCAGCGGTTTCCCACAAGAAAGCTATGATACCGTCTTTATCATTCTGGATAAGATGGACAAGATCGGCAAAGAAGGCGTGGCAGAAGAGCTGGAAAAAGAAGGATTTGCAAAAGAGAGCATCGACAAGTACCTGTCTATGTTTGATGAAGTAACAGAAGATGTAAATGGTGTACGCCGCTTAAAAGAACTTCTGGAAGGCTTCCTGGATCAGAAGATCGCAGAAGAACTGGAGACGATCATCCAGAGTGTTGACACTGTCAAGACAGCAAAATTCCAGATCGTGTTTGATCCGACCCTCGTTCGCGGTATGTCCTACTATACCGGGCCGATCTTTGAGATCAGCATCGATGGATTCGGCGGTTCCGTCGGAGGCGGCGGCCGCTACGATGAAATGATCGGCAAATTCACCGGTCAGAAAACCTGTGCATGCGGATTCTCCATCGGATTCGAACGTATTGTCATGCTGCTTCTGGAGCGTGATTATCAGGTTCCGAGCAATGCGGGTAAGAAAGCATATCTGATCGAGAAGAATATGCCGGGTGACAGGCTGGCTGCAATCTTCAAAGAAGCAGCAGAAGAACGCAAAAACGGCAGCATCGTCAGTGTCAATATGATGAAGAAAAACAAAAAATTCCAGAAGGACAGATGACGGCAGAAGGCTACACAGAAATTCAAAGAATTTTTCTGTGACAGCATGAAATAAAGGAAGGACAAAAGCAAATGGCTGAATCAATGAAAGGCCTGCACAGAAGCCACAGATGTGCAGAGGTCGTAAACGCAGCGACCGGCAGCGAAGTAACTGTCATGGGCTGGGTACAGAAAAGAAGAAATCTTGGTGGTATGATCTTTATTGATTTAAGAGACAGAAGCGGTCTGCTGCAGATCGTTTTTGATGAGAATGATATCGGAACCGAAGGATACGAAAAAGCAGGAAAATTGCGAAGCGAGTTTGTGATCGCTGTAACAGGTAAACTGGAAAAACGTGGAGGGGCGGTCAACGAAAATCTTGTAACTGGCGAGCTGGAAGTAAGAGCAGAGAGTCTGAGTATTCTTTCCGAGTCCGAGACACCGCCATTCCCGATCGAAGAGCATATCCAGACAAGAGATGAACTTCGTCTGAAATACCGTTATCTGGATCTGCGCCGTCCGAACCTGCAGAGAAACCTGCTGCTTCGAAGCAAAGTAGCAACAGCGATCCGCCGCTTTATGGACGAAGAAGGATTCCTGGAGATCGAAACACCGATCCTGATCAAGAGTACTCCGGAAGGAGCAAGAGATTACCTCGTACCAAGCCGTGTACATCCGGGCAGCTTCTATGCACTGCCGCAGTCACCGCAGCTTCTCAAACAGCTGCTGATGTGTTCCGGATACGACCGTTATTTCCAGATCGCAAAATGTTTCCGTGATGAGGCTTAAGAGCAGACCGTCAGCCGGAATTTACGCAGATCGATATGGAGCTTTCTTTCGTTGATATGGATGATGTCATTGATGTCAATGAACGTCTCCTGAAATACATTTTCAAAGAGATCGGTGTGGATGTACAACTGCCGCTCCAGCGTATGACCTGGCAGGAAGCTATGGATCGTTTCGGTTCTGACAAACCGGATATCCGTTTCGGTATGGAGCTGCAGGATGTTTCCGAAGTCGTAAAAGGCTGCGGATTTGGTGTGTTTACCGGAGCACTGGAAAACGGCGGAACCGTTCGCGGTATCAATGCCAAAGGGCAGGGCCATATGCCGAGAAAGAAAATCGATGCACTGGTAGAAGTTGCAAAGACTTATGGTGCAAAAGGACTTGCATATCTGGCTGTCAACGAAGACGGAACTTACAAATCCTCTTTTGCTAAATTTTTTGAAGAAGATCAGTTAAAAGAGCTGGTAAAAGCAATGGACGGAGAACCGGGTGATTTACTGCTGTTTGCGGCGGACAAGAAAAAAGTCGTATGGGATGTACTCGGTGCACTGCGTCTGCATCTGGCAAAGAGTCTGGATCTGCTGAAAAAAGACGATTTCCGTTTTCTGTGGGTTACGGAGTTCCCGCTGCTTGAGTGGTCAGAAGAACAGAATCGTTTCGTTGCCATGCATCATCCGTTTACCATGCCGATGGAAGAAGACCTCGATAAGATCGATACCGATCCGGGAGCAGTACGTGCACAGGCATATGATATCGTACTGAACGGAAATGAGATCGGCGGCGGAAGTATCCGAATCCATCAGGATGACATTCAGTCCAAGATGTTTGAGGTACTTGGATTTACACCGGAACAGGCACAGAAACAGTTCGGTTTCCTTCTGGATGCATTCAAATATGGAGTACCGCCGCACGCAGGACTGGCATACGGACTGGACCGTCTGATCATGCTGATGACAGGAGAAGACAGCATCCGCGAAGTTATGGCATTCCCGAAAGTAAAAGATGCTTCCTGCCTGATGATGCAGGCACCGGATGAAGTAGATCCGAAACAACTGGAAGAGCTTGGGCTTGAAATCGAGAAAAAAGAAGAAAAAGAAGAGAAATAAAAGTCTCTGGAACAGAAAATAAAGTAACAGAAAATCCCGGATAACTGGAGAAAATCCAGAAGTCCGGGATTTTTTGATATTGTGATAACTTCCTGCAGGCGGTAACTGGTTTTATGGTTCTGTTTCTGATGTACTTTCGGAAGAATCCTCCGATCCGTTCTGGAAAGCCTGAATCGCAGCTCCGGCATTCCCAAGAAGTGCATTGGTAAAATCTTCGTTCAGCTGCATTTCCCAGGAAGAGCCATTGTTTGTAAAGTGGATCGTTACCTCGGTATCTGTTGTGTCTGTGTTTTCTGCCAGTGCCTGGGCAAGCAGAGATGCAGTCTCATCTGCCAGTTCGCTGGAAGAAGCACGGATGGATTCTGTTGTAGATGCATAGTTCATCAGAAGTTCCTGGTAACGTTTGAGGACACTTTTCATATCAAGACTGGTAATCGTGATCTTTGCGGATGCAGATTCCTGTTCCTGATCTTCTGTAACAGAAAGAATCTTATAGGAAATATGTTTGCTGAGCTGCACGGCGAGAGCATCGTCCGTTTTTTCGTAGTTCTGGCTGTATGTGGAAAAAATATCCTGCATGTTCAGATAAGATTTCCATTCGTCCGGTGATTTCTCCATCAGACCTTCCAGAACAACCGTGATCATTTCTTCAGGTGTGACCAGATAAGGGTCCTTAAGATAAGAAATAAAACCACTGACCAGATCGTCTTCTAACTGATCTGTGTTCTGGATCATCCAGCCATCTTCCGTATGAAGAAGCTCAATATCTGCATCTGTTGTGGTTGTCTTATACGTATTTTTGGACAGTACATCGCCCAGAAGTGCGAAATAAGAATTTAATGTCATCTCCTCACCGGAGCTACCGGTGCTTTTCTGGACAAGTGCAAGGCAGACATCTTTTGCCAGTGCATGCGTATCCAGATTGGTGATCGCAACATGGACGGTTGCGTGGTTATCTTCTATGGATGCATGTTTGATCTTGTAGTTGAAATTTTTGAAAAATAATTTGACTGCCTCCGTTGTTTCACTTCCGATATCACTTTTGGATGAACTGGAATTCATCATGTCCTCATAAGAAACAAACGCTTTGATCGTGTTTTCGTCCAGTTCCTTTATCAGGTTCAGTTCCTTTTTTACGGCTCTTTGCGGTGTATCCCTGGAACATCCGGTGAGTGAGAAAAACGAAAACAGCAGGAAAAACATCAGAAGAAAAGGAGTGGGAAAATGTTTATGCTGCATGGAGTCCTCCCTGTTATTACATGAATAAAACTCATTGTATATGATATCAGGAGCATTGTCAAATGCCTTGACATTTTTAGAAAGATTCTATATAGTAAAAACAACTTGCAAATGAATAAAGCTTCGTAATAATTCAGAAAGAGAGGACCAGATATGTACTCATTAGAGGAAATAAGGACGGTAGATCCGGAAATCGCAGCATGTATCGTAAAGGAAGAAGAGCGCCAGAACAGTCATATAGAGCTGATTGCTTCCGAAAACTGGGTAAGCAAGGCAGTGATGGCGGCAATGGGAAGCCCGCTGACGAATAAATATGCAGAAGGTTATCCGGGAAAACGTTACTACGGCGGATGCCAGTGCGTCGATGAAGCAGAACGTCTTGCGATCGAACGTGCAAAAGAACTGTTTGGATGTACATATGCCAATGTACAGCCACATTCCGGTGCACAGGCAAATATGGCAGTCTTTTTTGCCATGTTAAAGCCTGGAGATACTGTGATGGGCATGAACCTTGCACATGGCGGACATCTGACACATGGAAGCCCTGCCAATTTCTCCGGTGCATATTTTAACATTGTACCGTATGGCGTAAACGATGATGGTGTGATCGACTACGAAGAAGTCAGAAGGATTGCAAACGAATGCCATCCGAAACTGATCGTAGCCGGTGCCAGTGCCTATGCGCGGATCATTGATTTTAAAAAATTCCGTGAGATTGCAGATGAAGTCGGTGCATATCTGATGGTAGATATGGCACATATTGCAGGTCTTGTGGCAGCAGGTCTTCATCCAAGCCCGGTCCCATATGCAGATGTGACAACGACCACAACGCACAAGACACTGCGTGGACCAAGAGGCGGTCTGATCCTTTCCAGTGAAGAGACAGCAAAGAAATTTAACTTTAACAAAGCAATCTTCCCGGGTATCCAGGGCGGTCCGCTGATGCATGTGATCGCAGCAAAGGCAGTGTGCTTTAAAGAAGCTCTGTCTGATGATTTCAAGGTGTATGCACAGGGTGTTATTGACAATGCACAGGCACTTTGCAATGGTCTTGGAAAACGAGGCATCCGCATTGTTTCCGGAAAGACGGAGAACCATCTGATGCTGGTAGATCTGACCAATCTTGGAAAGACCGGAAAAGAAGCAGAAAACCTGCTGGATGAAGTTAACATCACCTGCAACAAAAATACGATTCCAAATGATCCGAAATCTGCTTTGTGACAAGCGGTGTCCGCCTTGGAACAGCCGCAGTTACGTCAAGAGGCATGAATACGGAAGACATGGATGTGATCGCAGAGGCGATTGCCATCGTCCTGAAAGATGAGGAAGATGCGAAAGAAAGAGCAAAAGTACTTGTGAAAGGTCTGACTGAAAAATATCCGCTGATTTAAGCGAAAAGCATAGAAAAGCCCCGAAAAGGGGGCTTTTTAATTTAAAAAAAATTTTAAGTATTCAATAAAATCGGAATGTGTTATACTGTACAGGTCGAATTGTTTCTGGATACGGAGGCGATGTTACCGGCAAAAGAATATGGATAATTACGAGAATTTATTTTTAAAGGGGCAGGAGGACAGAATGGACAAAAAGAAATTAATCATGGGAGCACTGCGGCAGGCATAGTTCTGATAGCTGTGATTGTCGGTTTTGTTTTATTGAAGGGAAAAACATCCAGTTCCGGTGATGGAGGGAATCTGGTTTATGTAGATTCCGTAGCATCGATTACCGGACTTGGAAGCGGAACCGGGCAGCGCAACCGCTTTGCCGGCGTGGTAGAACCACAGAAAACAGTTACGATAAAACAGTCATCTGATAAAAAAGTAAAAGAGTGTTATGTAAAAGAAGGTGACAGAGTCAAAAAGGGGCAGAAGCTTTTTATGTATGACACATCGGAGGCAGAGGAAAATCTGTCATCCAAGGAGATCGAGATCGACCGGATCAAGATGGATATTGAGACTTATAAATCGAATGTGGCGACACTTCAGAAAGAAAAAGCAAAGGCTTCCAGTGACGAACAACTGGATTATACAGTGCGCATTCAGTCCGCACAGAATAATCAGAAAAAAAGTGAATATCAACTGAAAAGCACACAGCAGGAGATTGAACAGCTCAAAAAAAGTATTCAGGAAGCAGAAGTGACCAGCGAGATTGATGGTGTGGTAAAATCCATCAACAATGCGGAAGATGACAATGCCGCCTCTTATGGATCAGACAGCTCAGATGCCTACATGACACTTCTTTCTACCGGCTCTTACCGTATCAAAGGTACGATCAATGAACAGAACCGTACCGCTTTAAATGAAGGAGATGCGGTTATCATACATTCCAGAGTGGATGAAAACCAGACCTGGACCGGAACAGTATCCAGTATTGACCTGGAGCATCCGGAGAATGGGAACAGTGATAATGGGTATTATATGTCCAGTTCATCTTCCAACGATACAACTTCATCAAACAGTTATCCGTTTTATGTAGAACTGGACAGTGATGATGATCTGATGCTGGGACAGCATGTTTATCTGGAAAAAGATGAAGGGCAGTTGGAGAACAGAGAAGGTCTGTGGCTGACCAGCTATTATATTGTGCAGGAGGACGGACAGGATCCATATGTGTGGACTGCCGGTAAGCATGATAAGATCGAAAAACGCAAAGTAACACTCGGTGAATATGATGAAAAGCTGGATCAGTACCAGATCACGGATGGTCTGACTGAAGATGATTATATCGCCTATCCGGAAGATCTATTGTGGAAGGCGAAAAAGTAACCAGAAATATTCAGGATCTTTATGGAAATGACTCAAACGTGGAAAATCCGACATCAGGATCGGATACAGAATTTATGAATGGTTCCGATGGAGAAATCTTAGACGATGACGGTGACGGGGGAGGATTGTCAGATGAAGGATCGGATAATGAAGGCTATGTAGGAGCAGGGGGATGCGCAGGATGAAGAAGCCGGTCTTGCGGGACTTGATGAAGAGGACGATTCATCTTTTGATATGCCACAGGAAGAACTGGAGACAGGAGATGCTCCGTCAGGCGCAGAATGATGCGGCAGTGGAGGAAAAAACAGTGATATTGGAATTAAAACATATTTATAAAGATTATATTCAGGGCAGTATGGTCGTTCCGGTACTGAAAGACATCAATCTGCAGGTGGAGAAGGGAGAATATCTGGCGATCATGGGACCGTCCGGATCCGGAAAATCTACCTTGATGAATATTGTCGGATGTCTGGACCGGGCAACAAAAGGAGAATTTATCCTGGATGGTCATATGGTAGAAGGAATGAAAGACAATGACCTGGCAGATCTGCGCCTGAACAGCATCGGATTTGTATTTCAGACATTCCAGCTTCTTCCAAGACAGACAGCACTGGAAAATGTGGCATTGCCGCTTATTTATGCCGGTGTGCCAAAGGCAGAACGTACCAGGAGGGCAGCGTCAGCACTGGACAAAGTAGGACTTTCTGACCGTATGGATTTTATCCCGAATCAGCTTTCCGGCGGGCAGAAACAGCGTGTGGCGATCGCCAGGGCAATCGTGAACAATCCAACGATCCTGCTTGCTGATGAACCTACCGGTGCACTGGATTCCAAGTCCAGCCATCAGGTCATGGAACTTTTTCAGAAGCTGAATGAGGAAGGTGTGACAGTTGTGATGATCACACATGACAGTGGCGTGGCAAAATGTGCAAAAAGAATCGTGGATATTTTTGACGGGGAAATATCGGAGCGTGGCAGAAAGGAGGAAACTCTTTGAAAAAAAAGAACGTGATGATCATACTTGCGGTTGTATTGGTCTGCGCAATCGGCATTACCGGAATTTCACGGGCAGTCAGAGGCGGCGGCAGCGCGGTCGAAGTTACAAAGCTATCTTATCTGAACAATGGCTGGTGGGAGATAGTAAGACAAGCGGAGGTTACGTCACAGCCAATGCTTCCCAGGAAGTTTATCTGGACAGCGATAAAATCGTAGAAAAAGTTTATGTCAAAGAGGGAGACAAGGTCAAAATTGGTGACACTCTTCTTGAATATGATAAAACACTTCTGGAACTGGATATGGAAGAACAGCAGTTAGATAAGCAGATCAAAGAACTGGAGCTGAAAGGGGCACAGAGTGATCTGGAAAAGTTAAAGAAGATCACAACCGATACCGGACAGTGAAGGAGGAACTTCTCCGGGATCTTCTCTTCTGGATGACGGCGATGACACAAGTGACGACTGGAACAGCCGGGATGACAGTGATGATGACGATATCGCAAAAGCAGCGATCATCAGGAATCCGATGACACTGGTAAGTGCATCAGAAAATCAGAATGTCCAGGTGATCGGCGGTGCAGATGGGGCAGACAGTACAGGAAGTGAAACACAGGCAAGTGAGACGGCGCCTGCGGAGAATCAGCAGCCGGCAACAGAAGCACCATCTGTACCGGAAACAGAGAGCGAAGAACAGACGGAGGCAACCGAAGATTCTCCGCTTGCCAAAACAAAAGCATACAAAAAGCTGGATTATAAGACAAAATATTATAAAGGCAGTGGTACAAAGGCAGATCCATACCTGTATCTTTGCAAAGACGGAGCAGAGATTTCTTCTTCCTTTATGAATATGATCCTCGGATTCAATACCGATGGCAGCTCAAAGAAAAAGGGCGGAGTTGCAAAGGATGGAAAAGGCTGTTATGCAGTTCTGCAGATTCGTGAGGGCGATTCTCTTGCGGGCGGATTTATCAAGTCAGTTACCATCAATGGTACGGTGGATGTCAGCAAGGCTTATGCACCGGATGTAACCTGGACATTTACCAGTCAGGGTATTACAAAGAACGTACCGGATATTGCAGATCCGCAGCCGGATGATGAGCCGGATGAGCCGGATGGACCAGGTGAAGATCCGTTTGAACCGGGGGATGATGTCTACACGGTATCCGAACTGA
>ENA-OQCX01000843-OQCX01000843.1-human-gut-metagenome-genome-assembly--contig:-NODE-843-length-15368-cov-3.459419_pt1 | contig 15368 bp, 18 predicted proteins | sample MGYA00242762_ERZ504587 | MGnify/ENA primary metagenome ERZ504587 (study PRJEB26092, sample SAMD00036337) | human gut metagenome | host: Homo sapiens | study: EMG produced TPA metagenomics assembly of... | reverse complement strand
ATATATATGTAATAAATAAAGAAATTGATTTTTATTTCATGGCTCTAAACCTTGGCTCTTCTATCGTCTTTTTATATAACTTAGAACGCCCGTATTTATTCACATTGTACAAATTTCATAATGTTTGTGTTTAAAGACTGGACTTTTCGGAAAAATGTGTTATTATAGTATATGTAAAGCGATATAGTTTTGACATTTAGCTACTTAATGTTGCTACTGTACAACTTTACAAATTGCAAATACCGGGAGGTTTAGTTATGAGTTTTGATAAAATTATTGCCATCACAAGACAGTATGGTTCCGGCGGACACGATATCGGTAAAGCACTTGCCGAGAAGCTTGGTATATCGTTTTATGATAAGGAGCTCATTTCTATTGCCGCTAAAGAGAGCGGTGTATCTCCCGAGGTATTCAAGCACGCTGACGAAAGAGCCACCAACAGTCTTTTGTATTCATTGTCTGTGGGACTGTACAATTACGGTAACAACTTTTCTTCAGTGGGCGACCTGCCGGTTAATGACCGTCTTTATATTTTACAGCACAAGATTATCAAGCAGCTTGCAGAAAAGGAAAATTTCGTTGTTGTCGGTAGATGCGCCGACTATGTTCTTAAAAATAATCCGAAGCTTGTGAAGGTATATATTTATGCTGATCTTGATAAGAGAATTAAAAGAGCTGTTGACAGACAGGACATTGACCCTGCCAGAGCCAAACAGGCAGTTTTGAAGGCAGACAAGAACAGAGCAAATTACTATAGTTTTTATTCAGGAAAGAAATGGGGTCTTCCGGACAACTATGATTTGTGCCTTAACAGCACTAACATTACAGTTGATCAGGCCGTTGACATTATTATAAGTTACATCAATATTTGTGACTCAAATAAAAAATAACACTCATATTCGAGCATTTCCTGAATATACTATATTGTTTTATTAAGGAGGTGTACTATATGAAATTTGTCATTATGGATCTTGATGATTTTATCTTTGGTAACGAAGAATGGCACGAGAGCGAAAGATAATCGCTTTTCGGACAGAATTTTAATTTATTTACCGTGATTTTTTATCATTGACATAAAATCAAAAAAGAGGCGGATACTTAATCAAAAGTATCCGCCTTTTTTGTTGCCCCTTAAAACGAAACGAGGGCTTGCATTAATATTGTATGCGTCAAAATCGCAATTATTCATTGTTATTTATAAAAGAAAGCGGATCGGCGTACTTGCCATCAATCTTCACTTCAATGTGTATATGGTTTTCGTCCCCCGCCTCAAAGGGGACAGCGCCTATTGTACCGACCTTCTTCCCGACATCGATTGAATCACCCTTGTTTACATCGACCGAGCCAAGTCCGCAATATCTGCATATGACATTGTCGGTTGAAATTTCAACGATTTTGCCGAGCATTTTATCCTCACAAACATTAGTAACCACTCCGCCCGTCATTGCGGTTACATCATCGCCGAGGTTGCCACCGAAATCAACTCCCGTGTGCGGTTTCCATACATTCAAAGTTTTGAAATAAACACTTTTTTCGCTGTACTCACGAACAACATTGTTTGAATTAAGCGGATAGTTCAGGCTCAAATCTGTTGAAAGCATTGTTTCAAGAGCGTTTTTTGAACTTTCTGTCGGATTTGTTGACGGTTCTTCGGTTGCCGCAATGGTAGGAACTTCGACATCAAGCTTAACCTCGGGCAAGGTTTGGGTTACACCCGTGACATTTTCATTAACCTTAACCTCATTGCTTTGAGTTGCGGCAGGAGTTTTTGCACTTGGCACTGATAATGTATTGTAGGTTGAGTACACCGCCATGCAAACGGCAATCAGACAAATTGAACAAGCCGTGTAAAATCCGATTTTTTCACGGCGACTGCGTTTTTTCTTTCTGTTGTTATAATAATCGCTCATAAAAAAGCACCTCCGTTTCTATTATTGACTGAGGTGCTAAATTTATACAGTTGTATATACAAAAATCCCTCCCGAAAAACGAGAGGGATAAGTTTGTTTTTAAGTATCAATTAGTATCAATTATACTTTTCTGCAAACAGCATTGATTGACTCCGGAATTTCGCTTTCGTCAGCAGAAATAAGGAGAACAATGTTAGTTGATTGCAGTTTCGGCAAGATCCTGAAGCTTCTTTGTGAAGGTTTCAAGGCCTGCAAGAGCTCCGGGCAAATCTTGAATGTTGAGTCAACGAGAATGTCAGTAACATCATAGTTGCCTGCGCAGATACCGCTGATAAAACCGAAAAGCATATCATAACCGCTGATGAGATACTGCTCTGTATCAATAAGTCTTGCCTTATGTGTAACATCATATGTGAGCTTTGAGCCTTTTTCAATTACAACAACATTGCCTGTTGAAGCGGCAACAGCCTCGTTAGCAAGAGAGATGAGCTTTTTAGTTTTGCCTGTTCCTTTTTTACCGATAAGTAAAGTAACCATAATTAGTTCCTCCGTTGTTATACTTTATTAAGAAATTATCCGAGTCTTGCCTCAAGAGCAGCCTTCTGATCCTCATAGCCCGGCTTGCCGAGAAGAGCGAACATATTCTTCTTGTAGCTTTCAACACCCGGCTGGTTAAACGGATTAACACCGAGCATATAACCTGAAATAGCACAAGCCTTCTCAAAGAAGTAGATGAGATAGCCAAGCTCTGATTCGTTCATTTCGGGAACATTAAGAACAATGTTCGGTACACCGCCGTCATTATGAGCGAGAACTGTACCCTCGAAAGCCTTCTGATTTACGAATCCCATTGTCTTGCCCGAAAGGAAGTTAAGACCGTCAACATTTGTCGGGTCTGTACCGAGAGTAACTTCTTTTTTACATTTATCAAAGAGAACAACAGTTTCAAACATTGTGCGTCTGCCGTCCTGAATGTACTGACCGAGTGAATGAAGGTCTGTTGAGAAGATAACGCTTGCGGGGAAAATGCCCTTGTTATCCTTGCCTTCACTCTCTGCAAAGAGCTGCTTGAACCACTCTGACATCATTGTGTAAGCCGGCTCATAAGAAACCATAACTTCCATAGTTTTGCCCTTGCGGTAAAGCATATTTCTGATTGCAGCATATTTGTAACAATCGTTTGTCTTTAAATCATCGTTGTCAAATTCTTTCTGAGCTGTTGCGGCACCCTGCATAAGAGCGTCAATATCAGCACCCGAAACTGCGATAGGAAGAAGACCTACTGCTGTGAGAACCGAGAAACGGCCGCCTACATCGTCCGGAACAACAAATGTTTCGTAACCTTCTTCGTCTGCAAGAGCCTTGAGTGTACCTTAGCCTTGTCAGTTGTGCAGTAAATACGCTCTCTTGCGCCTCTTTACCGTACTTCTTTTCGAGCATTTCACGGAATACACGGAAAGCGATGGCAGGCTCAGTTGTTGTACCTGACTTGGAAATCATATTTACGGAAACATCCTTGCCCTCGCAAAGCTCCATGATTTCTGCAAGTGCAGATGAGCTGATTGAGTTACCTGTGAAGAAAATCTGTGGTGTGTCCTTGCAGGTAAGGTTGTAGTTCTGTGATGAAAGAAATTCAATAGCCGCTCTTGCGCCGAGGTAAGAACCGCCGATACCGATTACAACGAATACATCAGTATCTTTCTTGATTTTCTCTGCACACTTCTTGATGCGTGCGAACTCTTCCTTGTCATAATCTGTAGGAAGATTGAGCCAACCCAAAAAGTCGTTGCCGAGGCCGCTGCCGTCATGCAACACCTTGTGAGCTGCTTTAACTTCGGCAGCAACACCGTCATATTCGTGTTCGCCGATAAAATCACTTAAATACTTGTCATTTAACTTTGTTGCCATTTATAAATTCCTCCAAAATTCCTATAGCGAAAATAGAATCGCAATAAGTATCTTTGTTGTTTTATTATACTATAATATGAGCGTTTTTGCAAGGTCAATTTGTGAATTTTTAAAATAAACCCGCATTGTTTTTTGTACTGCTTTTAATAACAATGCACAAACGCCTGATTTTCCGACAAAATCAAAGCGAAATCAGTGAAGCGAACACATATTCAAGCAATGCACCGAAGCTTGTTTTTTGAACAAAATCGCCTGCACAAATATCAAAGCTCTGCACCTTTTTTGAATTTACAAGATATGTAAGCGTACCTATCTTTCTATTCTTTTCAACGGGAGCGTCAATCTTGTCGGGCAGGTCGATTTCGGTTGTAATTTTAGCACCGTTTCCTTTGTCAACCACTATTTTTGAAGAAACCTTACATTCAAGCTTTACGCTGTCGGTCATACCGCCGTTCACTTCAATGCTTTTCGGCATATCTTCGGGAAGTGTTAATTCTTTTACAGAAACATTTGCAAAGCCGTAATCAAGAAGTGCCGCCGCATCTGCAAATCGCTCTTTGCCTGTTTTACAGCCGAGAACAACACTTATCAGCGAAACATCTCCCCTTGTTGCGGTTGCAGACATACAACAACCCGCATCGTTGGTTGTGCCTGTTTTCAATCCCGTAATTCCGTTATAGGTTTTCAACAGCTTGTTCGTGTTGACAATCTGAGTTTTACCGCCACGAAGATTGTCTAGCCAATTGATGTGTAGTCAAAAATTTTCTCGTGCTTTGTAAGCTCTCTTGACATAAGCGCAACATCATAGGCAGAGGTTATATGCCCCTCCTCATCAAGTCCGTTACAGTTTTTGAAAACGGTGTCGTTCATTCCGAGTTCTTTGGCACGGCTGTTCATTTTTTCAACGAAAGCGTCCTCACTTCCGCTGATATGTTCCGCAAGCGCAACCGCCGCATCATTGGCAGATACAACAACCGTTGCCTTTATCATATCATCCGCACTCATAGTTTCGCCTTTTTCAAGCCAGATGTCACTTCCGCCCATTCCTGCGGCGTGTTCGGATGCAGTAATTTCATCGTCAAGGCTTAATTTTCCGCTGTCGACAGCCTCAAAGACGAGCAAAAGCGTCATTACCTTTGTTACGGACGCACACGGTCTTTGCTCATGTGGATTTTTCTCAAAAAGAACTTTGCCTGTTGACGATTCCATAAGCACGGCAGACGGAGCGGATATGCTGTCTGCACTGAGAGCATTCACCTTTAATCCGACAAACGGCGACAATAAAAACACTGCACACAATGTTATTGAAACAAATGCCTTCCTTAACATAAAAAACACCTCGTTCATTAATATGAACAAGGTGTCGAATGTATGTAATAAAATATGTGCATTTTTTGAAGCTGTAACTTTTTAGTACTGCTCAATAAGACAAACTGCGTGAGCGGAAATGCCCTCAAGTCTGCCTGTAAAGCCGAGCTTTTCCTCGGTAGTAGCCTTAACGCTGACGAGAGAAATATCAATTCCGCAGGCATTGGCGATATTTTTTCTCATTTCGTCAATATGCGGTTTCAGCTTTGGCTGTTGAGCAATAACGGTTGAGTCGATATTGACAATTCTGTAGTTATAATCGGCAAGCACACGGCACACCTCTTTCAAAAGAAGAATGCTGTCTGCGCCCTTATACTTTTCATCCGTATCGGGAAACAGCTTTCCGATATCACCGAGAGCCGCCGCACCGAGAAGTGCGTCCATAATTGCGTGAACAAGCACATCGGCATCCGAATGACCGAGAAGTCCGAGTTCAAAGGGAATCTCTGTACCACCGATTATCAGCTTTCTGTTCTCGGCAAATTTATGCACATCATATCCGTGACCGATTCTCATATAAATCTCCTTTGCACAATCAACCCTGTTGTCTTGACTTGAGAATACTCTCGGCAATCACAATGTCAATCGGGGTTGTCAGTTTAATATTTTCCTCATTGCCCTTTACAACAAGAACCTCGCCGCCCATGTTTTCTATCAGCGAACAATCGTCTGTAAGTTGATGAGATTATCGCCGGCATTTTCAAGAGCAAAGCGGTACAGATCACGCTCAAAAACCTGCGGAGTCTGAACTGCACGGAGCTGTGAACGTATAGGAGTGCTTTCTATATTATTGAAACCGTCAACAACCTTGATTGTATCTTTTACGGAAGTTCCGAGAGTTGCCGCACCCGTATCAAAAGCCGCCTCAACAACACGCTCAATTTCTTCAACGGTAATAAGCGGTCTTGCACCGTCATGAATTGCATAGTATTTGGCGCTTTCACTGCACGCACCGATTCCGTTACGCACGCTGTCGGCACGGCTGTCACCGCCCTTGACGAGTTTTGAAACCTTGTTGAAACCGTTAAGCTCGATAATTTTATTGATTCTGTCGTTATCCTGTTCACGGCAGACAATTACAATTTCTTTGATAAGGTGACATTTTTGGAATGCCTTCAGGGTGTATTCAATTGCAGGTCGTGACAAAAGCGGAATAAACTGCTTGCTGTCGGCAATTCCCATTCTCACAGAACCGCCTGCCGCAACAATAACCGCAGATACAAAAGCTGACATATTCAACCCTCCGTAAATTTATTTTGCAATTTTATATATAATTTCTTTTAAAGAAAATCAAATCTTATCAAGAGCCTGACTGATGTCGGCAATAAGATCATCAACATTTTCAAGACCTACCGAAAGTCTGATAAGGTCGGGTGCAACACCTGCCTCAATAAGCTGTTCGTCCGTCATCTGACGGTGGGTGTGGCTTGCGGGATGAAGAATACAGGTCTTTGCGTCTGCAACATGAGTTTCAATGTCGCAGAGCTTTAAGCTGTCCATAAATTTAACAGCACAATCTCTTCCGCCCTTAACCGCAAAAGAAAGTACACCGCATGAGCCGTTTGGAAGATACTTTTCAGCAAGTGCGTGATATTTGTCATCTTCAAGGTCGGGATAATCAACCCACGCAACCTTGTCATTAGCCTTGAGGAATCTTGCAATTTCAAGAGCATTTTTGCAATGTCTTTCCATTCTCACATGAAGACTTTCAAGACCGTTCATAACATAAAAAGCATTCTGCGGTGACTGGATTGAACCGAGGTCACGCATAAGCTGTGAAGTAGCCTTTGTAATGTAGCCGAGCTTGCCGAATTTTTCGGCATAGACAATACCGTGATATGAATCATCGGGAGTTGTAAGTCCCGGATATTTGTCGGCATATTTCAGCCAGTCAAAGTTGCCGCTGTCAACAATTGCACCGCCGACAGAAACACCGTGACCGTCCATATATTTTGTGGTTGAGTGAGTAACAATGTCAGCACCCCACTTAATCGGCTGACAATTGACAGGGGTTGCAAAAGTGTTGTCAACAATAAGCGGAACACCGTGTGAGTGAGCAAGTCTTGCAAACTTTTCAATGTCAAGAACAGACACGGTCGGGTTGGTAATTGTTTCACCGAACATTGCCCTTGTGTTTGGTCTGAATGCCTTTGCAAGCTCTTCTTCGGGAAGGTTCTGATCGACAAAAGTAACATCAATGCCCATTTTCTTCATTGTAACACCGAGCAGATTATATGTACCGCCGTAGATTGCCGACGATGCAACAATGTGACTGCCTGTTTCGCAGATGTTGAAAAGTGCAAAGAAGTTCGCCGCCTGACCGCTTGATGTGAGCATTGCGGCAACACCGCCCTCAAGGTCGGCAATTTTTGCGGCAGTCATATCATTTGACGGATTCTGCAGACGGGTATAAAAATATCCGCTGTCCTCAAGGTCAAAAAGTCTGCCCATTGCGTCACTTGAATCATACTTAAAGGTGGTGCTTTGATAAATGGGCATCTGTCTGGGTTCTCCGTTCTTAGGCACATAGCCGGAATGCAAACACTTTGTTTCCTGTTTCATTGTAAAAAATCCTCCGTAATTTCATTCATTTTAACTAAATATTAACTCAAAATCGGATACCGAATTATCCGAAAAATTCTTTAATAAAATTCATTATTGCATCTGTTCCGAATACAACGCCTGCAACTATAAGCAAAAGCAGTAATGCGCTGACAATTCTTACGGTTGTACGCTTTGCACCTGTCATTTTTTCAAACTGCTCGTCAAGCGTTTCACCGTCATTCTCGGTGTATTCAACATCTTCGTCAAGAATTTCTTCGCCCTCAAGCTTGATTGCGCCGATTCCGACACAGGTGTCGAATGCCTTTTCATAAGCCGAATACGGAACATAGACATCATAGGTCAAATCATCATAACCCGTGTATGCCTTAATGCTTTTACTGTATTTATTTTCCATACACTTCTTGATTGTAGCGTCACACGGAACGGTGCTGTCCTCAAGTGCGGCTTTAACTCTCTGCAATTCAAAGCCCGATGCCGTGAGCAGATACACGGGAGTGTTTTCATCGGTTATTGTTTTAAGCTGAGCCCTGCAGTTTTTGCAGACTGTTTCTTCATCATTATGCAGTCGCTTGCATTTTGAACAATATTTCATAGACAAATCCTTCGTTATTTCATTTTGTTATCTACAATTTTAACACAAAAAGACAGCATGAGCAATACCCCACGCTGTCTTTATCCATAAATTTTTGTGCAGTTTTGTTATAAACTAAAGTTATCAAAGTGACTCCACAAGTCTTGCGATATACTTTTGAATAAGCGTTGCATCTACAACATTGATAATGCCGTCACCGTTTACATCTGCGACATACACATCTTCCGCATTGTTGACATCAATAAACTTATTTCCATTTTCATCTGTAAGATTAGCAACATATTTCTGAATATCGGTAGCGTCAACTACATTAATAATACCGTTATTGTCAACATCGCCTTTAAGTCTTGTGACTTCTGATGAATTAAACTTGTAACCATACTTTTTGGCAAAGGTTTCTGCTGTTGATCCAATCTTACCGTTAATTACAAGAGCATTGCAATTGCCGAATGAATCACAGCAAATTGCCTTTACATTTTCCCCGATTGTCACCGATTGAAGATTTTGGCAGTTATAAAAGGCATAGTATGAAATAAATTCAAGATTTTTGCCGAATTTCAGATTTTTAAGTGAAGTACATTCCTCAAACGAACTGTCGCAAATGCTGATAATACTGTCGCAAAAGCTCACTGATGAAAGGTTTGTGCAACCTGAAAAAGCAGATGTGAGAATAGATTCAAGTCCGCTGTTCAAAATAAGCTTTTCGATTTTACTTCCTGCAAAAGCATAATTGCCTATTGCCTTAACCGTTTCGGGAATTGTAACAGTTTTCAACGTTGATGCTGACGGTAACGATATCACAACCGAGCCGTACGGAGCATAAGATGTGTAGCTTCTTGATTCCGTAGAAGGTGCATCAGGATCAGTAATATCTTTTGTTACTGAATACATATGATTCTTGGCGATAAGTAAATCGTTTTGAACATAGAAGTTTGTGTTTCCGCTTTGAACCGTAATGCTTGAAAGCTGTGAACAGTACGCAAAGGATTATAACCCATTGAGCTTACACTTTTCGGAATTGTCACAGTTTTGAGATTAGTGTATGAAAACGCCTGTTCACCGATTGAAACAAGGCTTGACGGAAGTGTGACTGATGTAAGCTTTTGGTCCATAAAGGCATAATCGGCTATTGAAACAGTTCCGCTTTTTATCGTAACAGAGCTGTTATCCGCAAGCTTACCCTTGTACTTATACGCAACTTTTCCTGCGTAAACAATTCCGTTAGATTGATTTGTGTACCAAAGGCAATTGTCAAATGCGTTATCACCTATCGAAACAACGCTTGACGGAATTGAAAGTGTCGAAAGGCTTGTACAATTTTTAAATGCCCAAAAATTTATTTTTGTCAGTGTACTCGGAAGGCTTACACTTGTAAGTGCGGTACAGCCGAGAAATGCACTTGAACCAATTTCAGCAATGCCCTTGGGAACAATAATTGTTTTCAAAGTTTTGTTAAACGAAAAACAATTGTTGTCAATGCCGACCATATCACAATCACCGACTGACGCAGGAACATTGACGCTTGCAGACTTACCGGAATAAGATTCAATCCATGCGTTAAATCTTCCGTTTGATTTCTGACCCACAATGCGATATTTGTATCCGCCATATGTATAGCTTTTATAAAGCTCATGTTTTGGAATTGCCTCCGCACTTACCTCGCTTGCCGTTGATACAACCGCATTTACCGACATCGGCAATGCTGTAAACACACCAAACGCAAGAGTTGCCGATAGTGCAGCAGAAATAATTTTGTTTACTCTTTTTCTCATTAAATACCCACTCCTGTTCAGCAGAAATACTATACTTTAAGCTATCACATTATTTTTTAATTGTCAACTCAAATAACAGCCGTTTTGAAAATTTGCATTTCAAGACGGCTGTTGTTCTGTTATAAAAATCGCTGATGTTGTTTTCCCTGCAATGCAAGGGTTACGCAATCTTCAAGCTTATCAAAATCAGCCACAAGCGAATTTGGTTTCTTGATGCAATCGTCCTGTTTTAAAGGAACGAAGTAAATATTTTTAGTGTTGAGAAGTCTGCCGATGTTCTGTGCCGACGCACCGAGAGCGTCATTTGTTGCAACGCACAACAGCACAGGTCTTAAAATTCTCAGATGCGACTTTGCCGCCATTGTTACTGCCGTGTCGGTAATTCCGAGCGACAGCTTTGCAAGCGTGTTGCCCGTACACGGTGCAATCACAAGCAAGTCGCACATTTTTTTAGGTCCTATCGGTTCTGTCTGCACAACCGAGTGCAGAACAGCTTTGCCCGTTATTTCTTCTGCCCTCTTTACCGTTTCCTCCGCTTTTCCGAAACGAGTTGATGTTGAAAAGGCATTTTGCGACATTATCGGAATAACATCATAGCCTGAGTCAACAAGCCTCTGCATTTGCGTAAAAGCCTTTGAAAAGGTGCAAAAGGAACCGCACATTGCAAATCCTATGGTTGCTTTTGTCACCTGTAAACCTCCTTGATGATGTCAAATACAGTAGTTTTTATAATTTCTCCTGCCGTTTTCGGAGCACATTTTCCGGGGAGCGACAATGCCCTAACGGCATAAATTCCGAGTTTTTCGGCGGTATCAAAATCAACCCCTCCCGGCAGGGACGCAAGGTCTATAATAAGGGTGTTTGTGTCGGTATTCATAAGAAGTTCCCTGTCAAAAATCAACTTCGGAATTGTGTTGAAAACAATGTCAAACCGCTTTACCGTTCTGAGATTTTCCGTATTAAGTGCATTGTAGCCGAATGCTTTTACATATGCAAGGTCTGACGGCTTTCTTGCACTCACGGTAACATTTGCTCCGAGTAAAACAAGCTTGTGAGCAAGAATTTTTCCTATTCTGCCGAATCCCGTAACAAGACACTTACTGCCCGAAATCGTACCCTCATATTCTCTCATTGCACATTCAATTGCACCCTCTGCCGTAGGCAATGCGTTGAGAATTGCAAAATCATCTCTTGCTCCGTAATCAAAAATTTCACCGTCAGAAAGCCTTGGATATGCCTTTAAAAATCTGCTTTTCATCGTAGTAAAAACAGGCTTTTTAAGGATAATTTCAATATCGTCACCGTCAAGCAAAATATTCTCGTTTGAAAACGGAGTGTTAAGACTTCCGTCTGTCCTTATTGACGGCAACGGAAAAATCAATGCGTCACTTTCCGAAATTGCCTTTTTAACATTGCAAAAGCTCAATGAACCGTAGCTTTCAAGGCTGTCAAATCCGCCGAGCAAAACATCGTAACAACTGTCGGAAATTGATTTTGCAAGAAAAAGCTGTCGCTTGTCACCGCCGATTATGCCAAATGTTCTTATGTCGCTCTTTTTCATACACAACACCCGTAAATCAAGTTATTCTCTACACCCTCATATTATGCCGAGTGTCCTTGTGTGTGAAACCGTGAAAAGAAAAAGGACAGCAAAAGCTGCCCAAGTTCGGCTATTCGGAAAGATTGTCAAAAGTTTCAAGAATTTCAAGCGAATCGGCGGAATCGAGATAAACATAATTGAAATCACGCACAATATTCCACCCCTTAACATAAAAAGGTGCAAGGCTTGAATAGCTCTTTTGCATAACCTCATAAGCAAAAGTTATTCCAAGGTTATCTTCAATCAGTTTTGACATAAGTGTAAAGTGGTTTATGCAGGTTACTCTTGCAAAATGCTCTGTCGTTCTGTTATGTTCCGATAAAACCTGCTCAAGAATATTTCGTGTTCCAGAACCCTTTTCACGCAAAAAAAGATGTTCGGTAAAAATGTCATCAGGCAAAATCGTTTTGTTTGCAAATCTGTGATTTTTACTGCATACACCGACAAAATTTTCCGAACGATAAACTCTGCTCAAAAATTCATTGCTGTCAAAAAAACCTTCAATCAACGCAAAGTCAAGTTCGCCCTTTTTAAGTCTGTCAAGCAAATACCTTGTGTTGTCAATCTCAATTTCAACATTATATTCGGGCAACTGCAAAAACTTTTCAACCTGTTTTGGAATAACATACTCGCCGATTGTCTTTGTTGCACCAAACCTTACAAGCATTTTTTCGCCCGACTTCATCTTTTCAAACAGCTTTTCTTCCTGATACATAACCGACTCGCAATATCTTTTCAGCAACTCTCCCTTTCTCGTCAATCTCAGGCTGTGTCGGTCATAATCAAACAGCTTGCAACCGTACTGATTTTCAAGAAAATGTATATGCTGGGTAACAGCAGGCTGCGTCATATTAAGCACCTGTGCAGTCTTTCTGTAATTCATAAAATTGCAAAGCGTCAAAAAAGTTTTAACCCTATAATCAATCATATCACACCTCTTTGATAATTTTTACTTATCATATCATTTTAAATAATAATTAGATTTTATCATACTTTCGTGTTATACTCAACAGGCAAAATAAAATCGGGAAGGGTAAAACAATGAAATTCATCAAAACAAACCTCGGCGGAGTCCTTGTATGTGCCGTCATTGCGGCATTTGCGGAACTTTTCAGCACTATTCAAATCGGCTCATTTTCGTTTTCGCTGATAGGCGCACCTGTTGCGGCAATTATTACGGGAATGATAATCACACTTTTAGCACCGAAATTTTCTGCCAACAAATATTTTTTGGGCGGAATAAAATTCACCTCAAAAAAGATTTTGCAATGGGCGGTAATCATACTCGGCTTTTCGCTTAATCTCGGCACAATTGCAAGTGTAGGCGGTAAGAGTCTGCCCGTGATTGTAAGCACAATTTCAACATCTCTCATAACGGCTTTTATTGTTATGAAAATTGCAAAAATCAAACCTAAAACAGCCTGTCTTATCGGAGTAGGTTCGTCAATCTGCGGCGGTTCAGCAATTGCGGCAACCGCTCCCGTAATTGATGCCGATGACGAAGAAATTGCCCAATCAATTTCGGTAATCTTTCTGTTTAATATTCTTGCGGCACTCATTTTTCCGACTTTCGGACACGCTGTCGGCTTTGGCACGGAAGGCTTCGCAGTGTTTGCAGGAACAGCGGTAAATGACACATCATCAGTAACCGCAACTGCCGCTACCGCAGAAAAATCTGGAATGTAAACGGTATTCTTTCAACAGCCGTAACCGTAAAACTGACACGAACACTTGCTATAATTCCGATAACGCTTTGCCTTGCACTTTACAGAACACACAAGGCAAAATCAATCGGTGCAAAGGGTTCAACATTTTCATTCAAAAAGATTTTTCCGTGGTTCATTCTCTTTTTCATCGGAGCTTCACTTGTATCAACACTTGTCGGATTTATTCCGCAATGTTCTTTTACAGAATTTTACAACAACGGTTTTGTACCTCTGATGAAATGGCTCGCAACATTTTTCATTTCAATGGCAATGGGCGCAATCGGACTTAACACAAACATAGTAAAACTGATAAAGAGCGGTGCAAAGCCGATTATCTTAGGATTTTTCTGTTGGATAGCAATTTCCGCCGTATCAATCGGAGTGCAACAGCTTACGGGAATTTTTTCATCTAATCTGTGACAAAAAGACAGCCGAATTTTTACACACGGCTGTCTTTTATTTTCTGCATACAAAAACTCCGCTCTCAAGCGAAAGCGGAGTTTGATTTGATAATTTGCCGTAGATAAAAATATTCTTCTCCAAATGAGGTTACGGTCTGAGTCCCATTCCGCCTCGAGGGTTATGGTTTCGCCGCTCATATACTTGAAATCAGGTGATGCAAGTGCAACACAGGCACGGCCGATTTCTTTTTCGACATCACCAAAATGTCCCATTGGCGGCACTTTTACATTCGCCTTAAATGCGTCGGGATAAGCCTGCTCAAATTTTTCAAGCTGAGCAGTCCATGCAAGCGGACAGACAATGTTGACATTTATTCCATCCTTGCCCCACTCGTTGGCGGCAACTCTTGTAAGACCTCTTATTCCCTCTTTTGCGGCTGCATATGCACACTGACCGAAGTTTCCGAAAAGTCCGGCACCCGAAGCAAAGTTTATAACCGTTCCCTTTGACTTTTTAAGGTACGGATAGCAAGCCTTCATATAGTAGAAGGTTGCGTACAATCCCGAATAAACAGCAAGGTCAAATTGCTCTGTTGTATGATCAGCAAGTGTAATACCCGACGCAGAAGCCTGAGCGTTGTTAATCAAGACATCAATTCCGCCGAATGTTTCAACAGCCCTGTCAACAACATTCCGAACAACCTTTTCGTTATCGCCGTCCTTGCTGACATCAGCCTGAACAGGCAACACATTTACTCCGTAAAGTCTTTCGAGTTCTTCTTTGGCATCCTCAAGCTTTTTGACATTTCTGCCTGTAATAACAAGGTTTGCACCCTCTTTTGCATAAGCAACAGCAATGCCGTAGCCGATTGAACCGCAACCTCCGTCGCTGAGAACAGCCTTTCCTCCGCCTGTAATAACAGCGGTCTTTCCTAATAAAAATCCCATTAATCCATCCTCCTTTTGGTAAAAAAATATGCTGCAAGAATACAAATATTCTCACAGCCTTATATTACCAGTTATTAAGTTTGGTGTCAATCGGGTAATGCTATTATACGGAAATATTGGGTTTTGATTTTGAATTAATCTTTTTCATTTTGTAAATTTTCTTTTGCAGTATTAATAGATGCAACCAATATTCTGCGAATAGTGCCGCACCGGTTATATAAATCAGTTGATAGTTCTCTAAGCTTTGATTCAGCCATACGAACCTTTTTTAATTTATAACAAGTGAAATAAAATAAATCCTTTCACGCCGTCAGGCACTTCACATGGAAAATCCATATTTCACAAATCCTTTTGGATTTATTTCACTGAAAAAAGCACTTGCAAAAGCAAGTGCTTTTTTCTTGGCGGAGGACAAGGGATTTGAACCCTCGCGCCGCGTTAGCGACCTACTCCCTTAGCAGGGGAGCCTCTTCACCACTTGAGTAATCCTCCGTGTGAAGTTTAAATTCACTATAAAATAAAATGGCGGAGAGGAAGGGATTCGAACCCTTGGTCCCTCGCGGGATCACTAGTTTTCAAGACTAGCTCCTTAAACCAC
>ENA-OQCX01000842-OQCX01000842.1-human-gut-metagenome-genome-assembly--contig:-NODE-842-length-15371-cov-2.472383_pt1 | contig 15371 bp, 21 predicted proteins | sample MGYA00242762_ERZ504587 | MGnify/ENA primary metagenome ERZ504587 (study PRJEB26092, sample SAMD00036337) | human gut metagenome | host: Homo sapiens | study: EMG produced TPA metagenomics assembly of... | reverse complement strand
AATCAGTTCTTGACCAATTCGGAAATACTGAAATGAAAGGCTACCTTCCAAGACAGAAAATAGAACGTCTGTATCTCGCAATCAGAAGATGGGAACAAGATGGATATGACGAGGGTGAGATGCGGCTATGGATGAATGATTTAAAAAACCGTCGTAGAATACGTGGCGAGGAAGCCTTTTTCATGTTTCTTTTCGCCTCAATGGTGGACTATAACCGTGCAGTAGCGAAGCGGAGCCTCCCTTTTCTGACGGCTTCCGCAATAGCTGCATACAACCATTCCTATAAGATGGCACATGCTGTTACTGGAAAAGGGAAGAGGCAGGAAATCAATCAAAATTTTGTGAAATCATCCCTTGACGGAACGCTTCCGTCAGGGGGCGACTTTTATTCTGGGTTAGAGAATGATGCACATTACCGAGCGCGTCAAGTTCAAGAACAAGCCATATCCAACTTAATTCAAAAGAAGCCCCTCGATATGAATTCTCCTGAATTTGTACGAATCATGAACGCACAAAAACATTGGCAGCTAAGGAGAACGCACGCTTCGGTAGCTGGCGGATACGCCGGATACTACGACATGGTTACATCTTTCATGGTTCATACCGCTGTTGCACAAGCGTACAAGGATGCACAAGTGAAAGAATACAGGTTTATTGCGGTCATCGACGACGTTACCACGACTACATGCAAAGGATTGAACGGGCAAACGTTCCGCATGTCGGATATGAAAATGGGGATCAACTTCCCGCCCACCTACCCGCCGCCGCATCCATGCAGAAGCATTACCGAGCCGATCAAATAGGAGGGATAAATGTGCAGGTTATTGTTGGGGAAAACTGCTATGAAGTAACCAAGCCGGCAGCAAAAGCAATAATGAGAGAAGCGAAAAATGCGGCTTCACATGGAACGGTCTACGCTATCCAAAAAGGGAAATTCATAACGCTTGTAAATCACAAGGGAGACGGACGGTATTTCCGTGAAAACGGATTCAAAATCTACAGAAAAAGGGTGGTTTATGGTGGTCATCATCATAGATGAAGACGGTAGGGAATACACCTCGTTCATTTCGCAAACTCTGGATCGGCTCAAACAATACGATGTGAGAAGCCTCGCGATTGTTGCGCTGACAAATGGCGAAGACGATTCCGTTACAGCTTATTGGAACGCATCGTTGAATGATATCATAAAATCCAAGGATGTGATTGAATATGACGCAATAGACCGGTTTATTGAAGCCAACCTTCAACGGTATCAAGCCATTTTAAACGAACAACTTGAAAACGATGATTAAGGGAGCTATAAAGGCTCCATTTTATCATACAAAAAATCGACGAAAGGAATGATTACATGCCAGAGACAAATGAAAATTTGGAACCGACCCCCAAAGGCGAAGAAGTGAACTACGATGACCTTCTTAAATCCGATGAACGGTTTTCTTCATGGCTTAAATCAAAGACCCAAAAAGCAGCCGAAACCGCCGTGCAGGAAGCGGGCCGGAAATGGAAGATCATGCACGACAACAGCATGAGCGAAGCGGAGCGCTTGCGCAGTATGACGGCGGAGGAACAAGCGGAGTATTACCGTAAAAAGTATGAGGACGCAGAAGCATCCCATCAGCGTAAGGAAAACGCTCGGAAACTGGAAGGAGAAACGGCTTCCCTGTTTTCGCAGAGCGGCATTCCCAACGAATTCCTTCCCTTGTTTAATTTTGAGACGGCGACCGCCGAAAGCGTAAAAAGCCAGGTTGGGCTGCTGTCCCAATTCGAGTTTTACCCGAAGGGACGTTTGAGCAGAAAGTTCAGGAAGGGATAAACCAGAAGCTCCAACAAAAGCCGCCTACCTCGTCATCCTCCGGAGGCGGAGACGAAGACTTGGACGCACAGATCAATAAGGCGTTTGAATCTGGGGATCGGGTAACGTACATCAAACTCATGAACGAAAAAGCGAAAAATACAAAAAAGGAGTAATTTAAATGGCAGACCAGATTGCAACCAGTTTTGAAACCCCTAATTACTCTGGATTGCTTTTCAACAAAGGCAATACCAGAACGCCGTTTTCTTCTATGATTGGAGGCAAAACAAAATACACTGATCATGTGGAATTTGCTGTTGGACAGGAATACACCACAGACGGCGGAACACAGCCCGCGATCAGTGAAGCGGCATCTTTGACAGCTCCAGAAGCATCTGTAAAGAAAAGAAAGCAGACTACCAACGTAACACAGATTTTTCAAGAATCTGTTGGCATTTCTTATGCAAAGATGTCTAACATGGGCACGCTCTCCGGCCTGAACGTTACGGGCCAGAAGGCGAATCCTGCGGATGAACTGGCGTTTCAGGTCGATGCAAAAATGAAAAAAATCGCCAGGGATATCGAGTACACTTACCTAAATGGTGTATACGCAAAAGCAGATTCCGATACCAAAGCCAACAAAACACGCGGCATTCTCCCGGCCATTACATCCAATATTGTTGACGCTGCGGGGAAGCCGCTTACTGTTTGGATGCTGGCTGATGCGCTAAAAGTTATCTATGAAAGCAACGCACCGACAAACGGATTGGTGGTATGGCTTGATGCTATTAGCATGTTCCAACTCAACGCCGACGCGCAAATGAACGGAAACACAATTGTTCCGGCAAGCCGTGAGGTCAACGGAATCAGTTTATCGAAAGTTCTGACACCGTTGGGGGAGGTAAACCTTTACCTAGGAGAATTTCTTCCAGCCGGAACCGCTGGAATCTTCAACTTTGATGTGATTTATCCCGTTGAGCAGATGACCCCAGGCAAGGGAAATTTTTTACCTTGACGCACTCGGAAAAACCGGCGCGGGTGAAAAATACTATATTTTCGGGCAGACTGGTCTTGACCACGGCCCGGAGTGGTATCACGGCAAGATCACGGGGATTTCCACAGAATTCAAGGCTCCAACCGGAGTTCGTGATGTAAATGTGTTGAGTATGCCTGAGGCTACGGGTACTTGATATGGATATTAATGCAGAGATCGAAAAACTTATTCCAAGAATCTCCGAAGAACTCTCCGCATCTGATGCATTGAGCCTGAGAGGCATATATGAGGACGCATTGGAAATCGCCCTTGCCAAATCCCACAGAACGGAGCCGAACGCCGCGCTTCTGGTTCTCGTTCGGAACTACGTGCTTTCCGTATGGAATAAGCGTGGCGACGAAGGGATGACCGGTAGCGGCGCGGGTGGGCAGACATTCAGTTATGAGGATGCGGAAGAAAAATTATCCAAAGAAATCGTAAGAGCAGGATTGCGGGTGCCGAGACTATGAAAAACAGTACGCTTGTGACAATATGGTATTGCAGCCCTGTTTCCGTCAACGATGGAGGAGAAGTTCTTCAACACTTCGTCAATCTCAGAAGCACAAAAACAAACATTCAGACAGACCGAAGCGAACTGGATATTCAGTCATTCGGGGAATACGTGGATGAAATTGCGAAGCTGCGCTTCACGAAGCTTCCAGAAATCCAGAAGGGCGACGCAATCTATTTGCGCCGCCCTTCTCCTATTGGGACATTTGAAAAAGAAGGTAAACCGTTCACTGACTATGGGGCGGGGGAGTACCGCGTTTTGCAGGTTCTCCCCTCGTTTGTTGGAGCGAACCCCTTTCGGAACCCAACCACGGTTATTATCCGCGCTGAAACGAGGTGAACCATGTTTGAGATCAAAATAAATGGGCTGCAAGAGCTTGAAAAAAAGATCGCGAGGACGATATCTGGAATGCCGGAAGCGGCTCGTCGCGGCGTGGAAAAAGGCTTAAAAACCACTGCCGGAATTGCAATTCGGCTTGCGCCCGGCGTTGTTGCAAAATCCATAAAATTTGAAATCCTCAACGCCGATGGGAATGAAGTGGCGGGCCGGGTGTTCACTGACACGTCCATTACGTCTTTTGCGCCTTATGTTGAGTTCGGAACCGGCTTGAAGGTTGACGATCAAGGGAACCCGGAAGCAATACGCCTGAAGCGTGCAAAGAGCATACCGTGGTATATTCATGTTTCGATGGTTCCAAAGTCGTTTGAAAAGTACGGGTATCCGAAAGTCAAAATCAATGGTCAAGAGTATTGGGAATGCGACGGAATGTATCCGCATCCCTATATGCACCCCGCCGCATTCCAAAACCGTGAGGGCACAGTGAACGCCGTTACGGTTGAAATCATCAAACTATTCCGGGAGGCTGTGGTATGAGGCTCTATGCGTTCAGCACGGAAGGGATCACGCGGAAGATAACCGGCGCTATTTCGGAGATTGAAAGCTTCGGCAAAGACCGTGTGATTCTCACCAATCCGAGCGCCAGCGCGGAATTCCCTTGCTGTGTTGTGCAGCCTCCGCTTCAAAAGGAAGTTTACCTTGATGCGGGGCGCGACCTCTCAATCACCGTTGAGGTATGGGGCAGCCGGCAGATAGAAGTGCTTAGACTATTCGATCAAACGTCAAAAAAGCTACAAGGATTGAATTTGAAGCTCACAAACAACACGCCCCTTCACAGGGACGAAATCACAGGCAAATGGCGTTACGGCGGATATTTTGAAGGCCGCTGGAATGCAATTACAAATCACATTGAAAGGAATTGATGGTATGGCAGAATTTAATGCCGACGCAAAGACTACGCCGAAGGGCACAATGCGAACAGAATTGTGGTATGCGAAGAGTGGAGACGGCGCAGAAAAGAAGCAAATCTTCATGGTACAGGAAATTCCGAAGCTCGAAAGCGCGCCGGAGCAGATTACCTATACGGCGCTTGAATCTTCGGAGGAATTTGCGACACCGGGTAAAAAGAAAAGTGAACCTCTGGAAGTTCCGGTTTTATATGTTGCAGAGCAGCACAAGGAATTAAAGACGATTTCAGAAAGCCATACGCGCGTGTGGTTTTTTGTAAAGCTTCCGGACGAAACAGCAGCCGAGAGTGGCAAACCGTTAACGTATAAATTCCCTGGGACCTTCCATCTTGCGGGAGACGCAATTTCAGACGGTGACATGATCAAGGACACGATCACTATTTACAAGGATGGCAAGGTTGAAGAAACCGAAGGCTTCCGTCAGCCGATCTGTGAGAGTAAAGGAGAAAAACAATGGTTATTACAACAAAAGAGAATACTGTGGAAATCCGCCTCACCACCCGGAGCATGGCAGTGTTTGAGGAAAAATTTGGGATCAAGGATTCAATTCAATTTTGGAAACGTGCGGCGGCAGGTCCTAACGTTAAGATACTGGCAACGGCCCTATTCACATTTTCAAAAGAGGTTTCCAGTTTGGACGATGCCTTTGACCTTATTGACGAATGCAGGACTGAGGGAAAGACCATCTATGAGTTATACGAAGAGTTGATTCAGGAGGCAAATGGCGGCGGTTTTTTCAAAAAAAAATTTACACCGTAGAGGAGCTGAAGGAGGAAATGAAAGCACCGGCGCTCGATCTGGAACAGATTGTGAACTCTGCGGTGAATACTATGGCGAAGGATGCAATAATTGGCGCGGTTTAATTGCTGCGATACGTCCGGAAGCATACAAATGCGGGGTCAAGCCGCTTGAATTCCAGGAAATGTCACTCTTCGAAGTGCACGAATACATTGAAGCGTATCACGAACGCCAAAAAGACAAATTCAGGTATGAGGCGATTCTATTAAGCGGGCTTGCGTCCCAAGTCATAAACGCATTTTCACAACAACCGAAGAATTTGACGCTCAAAAAGATGTATCCCGAACTCTTTGAAGAGCCAAATCAAAATATCCCCCCGGAACGCAAAGAAAAGGCGATTGTTCAGACATGGAAAGCGTTCCTTGACGCATAAGGGAGGCTCCGTAAGGGGCTTCCCCTTCATTTTGGATGAAATCTGGTGATTATATGGCGGTAACGGTCGAAGAAATAGAAATCATTGTCCGCGCGAAAGTCGAAGAAGCATTAAAAGAGCTACGAAAAGTCCAGCCCGAATTACAAAAAATCGGAGCCGCCAGTTTGTCCAATATGTCCAGTCAGGCAAAAACAATCGCGCCTTCGGTCTCCAAAGCGGCGGAGGCCGTGAAGAAATCCAATAAGGAGATTCAGGCAGCGGCAAAGGCTGCTGCGGATCAATATGGTGATCTGAACAAGATCATACAGGAAACCGAAAAACGCGCAAAGAACGCGGCAACGCATACAACGATTCAGCAAAGAAGCGCTGATTTGGGTAAAGAGGGTAAAGTGCTAACCCCTACTGCGCCTCTCAAATGCTATATGCAAAGACAAAAATGTCATATGAAAACCTCATGGCGTCCATACAGGGAAATTGGTTGGGAAGTAATGTGGCATCTCAGACGCAAGAGGCTACAAAACAGGCGCAAGCGCAGATAGAATATATATCTCGCATGAAGCAAGAGACGAATCGAGTGATTGCGGCCCTCCGAAAGCTTGGCCCTGTTGGTCGGGCAGCGGCGCAGGCAGTCGCGGCCGCAACGAGCCAAGCAACTGATGAAGCAAAGAGATACGAAAATCAAATTAAAAAACCGCCAAAACGGCCCAAAAAGACTTCGGGAGCATGGGCTACTACATAAAGAGGGCCCTTATGATGACTGTTGTTTGGGGTGGAATGCGGGCGGTCACTTCAACGATCAAAGAAGGGATTCAATCCGCTATTGCCGCGCCGGAAACCGAGAACCTTTTCAGGGTTGCCCTTGGGAACATGGCAAACGACGCGGAGCAATTCGCCGTGCGGTTAAAAAATAACCTTGGCCTTGATGAATATATCACAAAGGATATGTTGGGAACTTTCCAGCAGATCGGAACAGCGGTTGGCGTAGGCCAGAGCACGGCATACGGAATGAGCAAAAGCATGACGATGCTTGCAAACGACATGGCAAGCCTCTACAACGTAGACCCGCAGCAGGCTTATGAAAACCTGCAATCAGCCTCACAGGCAGGGAAGGGCCGTTCGAAAGTATGGCTTTGTCATTACCGAACAAACCATCAAAGAGGCTGCATGGCGCAATGGACTGGTCAAAAACGGGCAGGAATTAAACGAACAGCAAAAATATGTTGCGCGCGGAATCGCTTTAATGGAACAGTCTAAAAACGCGCAAGGCGACATGGCAAATACGCTTGGAAGCGTACAGAACCAGCTTCGCGTTTTAAAACAAAGGATTGACGCAGCAAAAAGAAGCTTGGGACAGGCATTTATTCCCGTGATCCAGGCGGCGCTTCCTTGGCTGAATGCATTTGCCGTATTGATCGAGCGAGCGGGAACCGCGCTTGCCAAGTGGACATACAGCAAAATGGGCATGGATTACGATGCGGAGATCGCAAAGCAGAAGCAGGTTATCAATGGCTATAACGGAATTGCGGCGGCAGAGGATGAAATCGGAGATTCTGCGGAGAAAGCCGGAAGAAGGCTCAAAAATCCTTGCTTCCCATCGACCAAATCAACCGCTTGCAGGCCCCGGCAGAAAACAACATCAAAACCTCTTCAGGGGGCGGCGCGGGTTATGATCCAGGATGGGGATACGAAGTGGACACCGGGCCGATAGCAAACTTCGGGGCGTTGGCGGATAAACTAAAAGAAAAGCTTGAAAAGATTTTGCCGGTGGTTACGACTATCGGAATAGCGTTTGCAATGTGGAAAATAGGAAAACCAATTTTCCACGGGTTGGAATTGATTTTAGGCGTAAAGGGCTTGAAGGGCGTATTAGAAAAGCTTGGACTATCTGGCGGAGCAGTTGCAGGCGTGGCGGCGGCAGTTCTTATTTGTGTAGCGAGATTTACCGAGCTGTACACCAAAAGCGAAAAATTCAGATTAGGGCTCAAAACGATTTGGGACGGTTTTTTAAACGGTGCGAAAACAGCACTAAATTGGATTAAAGAAAAGTTTACAGGGCTTTATAACTACATCTTCCCCGAGGAAGTCAGGAATGAAATCTCCTCAGCATTAGATGCGCTGGATATTGATTTTGGAGATTTGGGGATTACGATAGCAGGTATAGCCGCCATGTTTATACCTGGCGGTCAAGTAGTAGGTGCTATCCTGCTGGGCTTTGAGGCCATCACGCTCGCTATTCGCGGCGTTGGATATGCTGCTGAGGATTACATACAGCCTGTAGACCTATTTCAAGATAGCATCAGCAATGTTACCAAAACGAAGGTTGAGCCGTTTGTGCAGCAACTCCGTACTCTGGATGATGCAATAAAGACCATTGATTGGGGAAATAAAATTGTTAAGCAGGAGGATGTTGATAGCATTGCGCAAAAGGTTAAAGCGATTAGGGAAACCATCGTCAAGGAACTGGACGCTGATCACAACGAGGCGCTTGCAAATTTAAAACCTCTCAAAGATAATTTAGGCAGTGAAGCATATCAGCAATTGGTTTCCTCTACCGATAAATATTATGAGCAGCAGAAGCAGAAAACGCAAGATGCAGAATCTCAAATCAATGCGATTATGAAAGCTGCTGCTAAAGATAACCGAAAATTGCGTGAGGACGAAAAAGAAAAAAATTGCGCAGTTGCAAGAACAAATGCAGACAACAGGAATTGAAACCCTTTCTGAAACCGAGGCGGAATCCCTTGCAATCATGCGCCGCATGAAAGAAAACTCCACTCGCGTTTCCCTTGAACAAGCCAGTGAGATTATCAAAAACGCAAAAAAAACACACGACGAAAAGGTGAAGGCCGCTGAAACCGAGTACGAAAAGACCATATTCTATGCAAAAAAACAAAAAGAGGCCGGAATCATCACTGAGGAACAGTACAAAGAACTTGAGGCGGCGGCGAAAGCTCACAAAGAAGAGCAAAAAGGAACCGCCGATGATACCTATTATGGCGTGCTTAATAGCGTCAAGAAAAACCTAGCGAAACCTCAAAGTACATCAATATTGAAACCGGAGAGATTAAAAAGAACTGGCAGGTATGGGGAGAGGATATCGCCAAGAGAGCCAGGGAGACGTGGGAAAATATAAAGACGGGTGCTTCTGAAAAATGGGAAGAAATCAAAAATGTGTTTTCGTTTTGGGGAAACAATATTAAAGAATGGTGGAACACCGAGTGGGCGCCAAAGTTCACAAAGAAGTATTGGAAAGATAAGTTCAACTCAATTCTCGACAGTGCAAAGAAGTGCTTGCCGACTTGAAAAACGCTTCGAGGGATGGAGGCTAAAATTAAAACCCACACATGTATTGGGATACAAAGACGGGTTCAACACAATCTGCCTGATTAAGAAGGCTCTCGAAGCGCTGAACCTTCCCACTGTAATACCGAAGTTAAAAGTGCGATGGTTGGCCACAGGCGGCATTTTGGATCGTGCTCAGTTTATAGGCGCGGGGGAAGCGGGCGCAGAGGCCATTGTCCCCCTTGAAAGGAACCTTGGGTGGCTGAAAAAGCTTGCTGAACAGATCGTAAATGAGATGGAGAGTTATGCAGCTATCCCAACTGTGACCGTAGATCAATTCAGGCTTCCGCAAAACAGAGTAAACTACTCTGGCGCAGAGATAAGGGCGAATACAGCGGGGTCAAGTGATGCCGACCGCGCAAATTCTGCGCTGATTCGTCAACTGATTTCAGAGGTGCGGGCGCTACGAAATGATGTAAAGCGCATTGACCCGTGCGTTCAGATTGGAGATGATAAGATTTACAATAGTGCCGTTCGCGGAGGCAAACGGGAAGCATTGGCAACAGGAAGGCCGGCATTTGGGATATAATGCCGGTCAAATTACATTCTTATTCTTTAAATATAGACAAAATAATCCTGATATGATATAGTAAATTCAAGAAATTAAGGAGGGAATAGAATGTATTGTCAAAAATGCGGAACGCACACAGACGGAAAGTTTTGCCCGAATTGTGGAGCGCCTACCCAAGAAGAAAAAGCCGAAACTACGCTGAATGGTCAGTCTGTAAGCACTGCCACACAAGAATCGGTTAAAAAACCGAAAAAGAAAATTCCTACATGGGGAAAGATAGCGATAGCTATGGTGGCAGTATGGATATTACTATTTGCCATATTTCAGGAATTCGGAATGAGCTTAATTGTAGCATCATTGATTGGGGTCATTGTTTACTTAATCAATTTGATTGTATCAGCCATCAAAAAGCGCAATGTGAAATCTATGGGGATTGCACTTGCAGTCTGTGTGGTATTATTTATTGTGGGTGGTATATCTACTGGAGATGGCGCAGAGACAGAGCCTAGCGGCACAGACCCAAGTATTACACCAGCGGTAGTAAACAAAACTGAATCAAATAAGTCAAATGAACAAACTAAAGCGGCTGAAACGGAAAAGCCTAAATCAACAGCTCCTACAGAAAACCCTGAAAAGGCGTATAAAAACCGTTGTAAAAAAATATCTTATAAAGAACTAGCGCGATATCCAGAAAAATACCAAGGTCAGAGTATCAAGTTTACCGGGGAGGTAGTCCAAGTGATGGACGGTCTTTTCGGAAGTGGCCATGCACTCAGGGTTAATGTCACAAAAGACGAGTATGGATTATACGATGATACAGTTTACGTGGAATATCTTCCTGCGTCCGAAGAAGGAGGGAGGATATTAGAAGAAGACATTATACCTTTTACGGTATGGCAGATGGATTGGAAACATACGAATCCGTTATGGGGCAACAAATTTCAATACCTAAAATTACAGCAATGTATATTGACATAAACTCGTAAACACATATTTGAATAAGTAAACCCGCGCCGCTTCACGATAAGCGGCGCGGGGATTTTATATGCAAAAAATTAATATTAAGGAGCAGGTGAAATGTTCAATCCGCGCTCCACGCGGAGCCCGACATCAAAAATACACGATCCACGCCTATTTTACAATATTTTGCAAGCCCCACCACTGGAAAAACATAACGCTTGACGAATCGACTTCGCGGAACTATCATATACTAGAACAAACGTTCTTGCGGAGGCGAACAATGGAACGCTCAATCATGCATGTCGACTGCGACAAATTTTATGCATCTGTGGAGTGTTTGCATCATCCGGAAGCCAGAGACAAACCAGTTGTCGTTGGAGGGGATCCGGAACAGCGTCACGGCATCGTCCTGACGAAAAATGAAATTGCCAAGCAATACGGGGTCAAGACCGGGGAAGCCATCTGGCAGGCCAAACGGAAATGCCCCGGCCTTATCATCTTTCCGCCGAATTTTCCACTGTATGTCCGATTCTCCCGTCTGGTGCGGGAAATCCTGCTGGAGTATACGAACCAGTTAGAGCCATTTGGCATTGATGAGTGCTGGATCGACGTAACTGGCAGCGAGGGCTTGTTTGGACGTAGCGAGACGCTGGCAAAAGAGATACAACAGCGCATCTGGAAAGAACTCGGTATTACGGTCAGCATCGGCGCGAGCTGGAACAAGGTAACGGCGAAGTTGGGCAGCGACTACCGCAAACCGCACGGCCTGACGATGCTGTCAAAAAGCAACTACAAGGCAATTGTCTATCCGCTGCCGGCATCCGACCTGCTCTACGTCGCGCGGCAACGATGCGTAAGCTTCGAAATTACGGCATTTACACCATCGGAGAGCTTGCAACCGCCCCGGACAGTACCCTGCATGGGATATTCGGCAAAATCGGCTTGATCCTCAAACAGTTTGCGCTTGGTAACGATCAATCCCCGGTCAGCCCTATGGCAGCGAGATAGTCATTAAATCAGTAGGCAACAGCACGACCACCCCGCGTGATCTTGAAACCGATGAGGATGTGAAGCTGGTCTATTATGTGCTGGCGGAGAGTGTGGCGCGCCGGATGCGGGAGCTCGGGTACAAGGGCCGAACGGTGTGCATCTCCGTGCGGGATAATGCGCTGTCCTCCTTTACACGGCAGGGAAAAGTACCGCACTACACCAACATCAGCAGTGAAATTGAAGAAAAAGCAATGGAACTCTTTCGAGCGAATTACCGATGGGAACGGCCGATTCGCAGCATCGGCGTAAGCGTGACAGACTTTGAGCATGACAGCATTTGTACGCAGTTGGATTTCTATACGGATGAAGGCAAGCGCGAAAAGCTGGAGGCGCTGGACAGGGCGGTTGACGGTCTAAAGCAGCGCTTCGGGAATTTCGCGGTACAAAGGGCGACATTATTAAAAGACAAGACCTTGACACAATTCAATCCCTATGAAGACCATACCATTCATCCGGTGGGATATTTATAAACCAGTGAGGGATGATAGGGATGCAGGATATCAGGCGCAAGGTATACGTCAGTGTATTGGCTGAGATGACGCCTACCGGTTATGCCCAACCAAGGTAATCACTTGGGAGGATGGCACGCATTATGAGATCGATCAAATTAAGGATGTGCGGAAAGCCGCGTCGCTCAAAGCGGGCGGCGCTGGAATTCGCTATCGTGTCCGGATCGGCCGGACGGAAACCAACCTTTTCCTGGAGGAAAACCGCTGGTTTGTAGAAGGGAAGTGAAGCAGATGTGCGGAAGATACACAATATCAATCGACGAGCAGGAAATACGGGATATCGTGAATGCAATCACGCGGCGGCATCCGGACGCAGAGTTCAAAACCGGTGAAATTTACCCCACAAATCCCGCGCCGGTGTTGCTGGCTGACCAAGACAATATACTACCGGATGTGGCGGTGTGGGGATTTCCCAACTTCCGCAGCAAAAGCGGCGTTATTATCAACGCCCGCGCGGAAACGGCGCTGGATAAAAAGACATTTCGCGAGAGTTTGCTTACACGCCGGTGTGTGATACCGAGCACAGGATTTTTCGAGTGGACAAAAGACGCGAGGAAACAAAAGTACTTGTTTCGTGAATCTGGGAAGTCATTATTGTATATGGCCGGAATTTACAATGATTACGGCAATGAGCGAAGGTATGTGATCCTCACCACGGATGCAAACCAGTCTGTTCAGGAAATTCACAGCCGCATGCCGGTTATCGTGCATCAGCAGGAGATTGGGGACTGGATCAAAAACGAAACCGCAATGTATAAGATATTGGAGCGTGTACCTCCGGTGTTGACAGCCGCGCAGGCATAGATAAAATAACGAAAGCGTTTATCCCACCGGGGTAGGCGCTTTTTATATACACGAAGGGCAGGAGAAAAAATGTTTACTCCCGGAGATAATCCTATCAGATTGGTAGACGGTCAAAAAGTAAAATGTCCCTCAAAATATGAATACATTCTCAGTGATGTTTCAAAATCTGACGCAGGGCGTACAGAAGATACGGTGATGCACAAAGGAAAAGTGGGGCAAACAGTTTCTCTAAACGTTGGATGGGAGTTTCTTACCACCTCTGAACTTTCGCGGCTGCTGAAACAATTTGATAAAGAATATATCAGGCTTGAATATCTGGATGCAAAAGCAGGGGATTTTCTTACGTCTGAGTTTTACGTGAGCGACCGCACGTCGCCAATGTACAACAGCGAATTAGATAAATGGGAAAGCTTAGAGTTTTCCATCATCAAACGAAGCGGGAAGTGATATTTTGTATAACATTTCGTCGGAAGCCCTTGCGGTACTGCAATCAGACGCGCCACAAGGGATTTCTATTCACGTTAATGGAACAGGTGGGGAATTGAATTTAACGGAATCTGATTTTGTGGGGGATATCACAATAACCCGGCGCTGCGTGGCTGGGGAGAAAATAGAGATCGGTACCGCGATAGCTTCCGAGTTCAAGGCCACACTGCAAAACTATGATGGGCGGTTTGACGGGTTCGTTTTTGAGGGCGCGGAGCTGTTTGTACGTTTTTCTGTCCCCGTTGGAAGCGGAGTTGAATATATCCCCATAGGATACTTTACAATCGACGAGCAGCCCCGCAAACTGTCTACTATCTCAATTACTGCGCTCGACCGCATGGCTAGATTCAACCGGTCGTATGATACAACTACGGCCTATCCGGCATCTCTGTACCAGGTCCTTTCTGACGCATGCTTGAAATGCGGCGTACCTCTAGCAACAACATCGGGTAGCCTTATAAACGCAACGTATTCGCCTCCGAAACGCCCCGAATCGGACGGATTGACTTATAGACAGGTTGTTGAATGGATTGCGGAATTGGCCGGTACTTGCGCTTGGATTGATTGGGATGGGAAACTCAGATTGACATGGTATGCGGATACGACAACCCGAATATCGCCCTCAGACCGTTTTACCTCCGATATGCAAGAAAACGATATCACAATTACAGGCATGCAAATCGTGGCAAATGATGAAACGGGGACAGTTTATCAGTCGGGCAACGATGTATATGCGTTGAACATTGAAGGAAACCTTCTTGCGCAAGACAATTTACAAAATCTATGTGATGCACTGCGCGCCAAAATAGATGGCTTTACATACCGTCCTTACACCTGCACGACGATGGGATATCCTCACCTGTGGCCGCTTGATAAAATTATCTATGAGGATAAGGATGGCGTGGAGCATGTCTCAATTATTACAGATCACACGATTAAATTAAATGGAGCATCTGCCATAGCTGCCAAAGGCGAGACCACGCAGCGAAATGGCTACGCAACCTCTGCACCCCTTACATCAAAAGAACGGGCCATTTTAGAGCGTATGAAGGCGCAGACCAACCGCAAGTTGTCCGCCATGCAACAAGCCGCTTTGGAACTCAACGAAACAATGGCAAACAGCATGGGGCTTTATAGCACGACAACCGTAAACCCCGACATGTCCGTTACCGCTTACTGGCACGATAAACCTACGCTTGAAGATTCTCAGTACATTTACACCCGGAACGCCGGGGGATATGCGTGGACTGATAGCGGATGGAACGATGGGGAGCCCGTCTGGCAATACGGAGTGACCAAGGACGGCATTGCAATCCTCAACGTACTCCACGTCTACAAGCTGACTGCGGATTATCTCGATGTGCGGGGGCTAACTGTTACCAATGCATCCGGGACGGAAACCCTGAAAATATCCCCACAGGGCGACGTCTCCCTCAACGTCAAAAGCCTAAGCATCACGGGGAACCAGGTGGCGACGCAGGGGGATTTGACGAGTGGGATCAATGGGCTGCAAATTGGAAGCCGGAATTATCTTTTAAACAGTGAAAAAACTTATACAAATCAGTCCAGGGAATTTCTGCAAACACATGACCTTGCACCCATTTTCGATACATATGGATTGGGGGTGTGGACGCTCAGTTTTGATTTGAAAAGCGCGAAAGCCCACTGGGTTAAAGTGTATTGCCAAAATGGGAACGATTTTCGATACACATTGGAGAAAACACAATTCAGGCTACAACGTCTTTTAAAAGGTACAGCGTTACGTTTATTCCGTATGTATATGCATCAAATGTGCAAAAATCAATGCTTTGCTTTTTTTTTCAGAGTATGATAGCGGAGCATTTGTAACTGTCAAAAAATTTAAAAACTTGAAAAAGGATCAAAAAGCCACCGACTGG
>ENA-OQCX01000840-OQCX01000840.1-human-gut-metagenome-genome-assembly--contig:-NODE-840-length-15384-cov-5.094907_pt1 | contig 15384 bp, 20 predicted proteins | sample MGYA00242762_ERZ504587 | MGnify/ENA primary metagenome ERZ504587 (study PRJEB26092, sample SAMD00036337) | human gut metagenome | host: Homo sapiens | study: EMG produced TPA metagenomics assembly of... | reverse complement strand
ATCGAGATTTTGAATTTCAATTCAACATCTTCGATCGAATATCAATTGGGGTACTTGCTGGATGTGTTTTCTCAAAGCCTTGCAGAAAGTATACCAAAGAGTTTTACAATGAACAGGAACTGACAGTTCACAATTTTCAGAAAAATAGGAACAACTGTTCCTATTCCTCGTAACATTGCCGTCCTTTCCTGCTGAGATGCCGCAGCTCTGCATATATTGTAACACATCAAATTATGAAAGTCGTGGGCTTTGTAGGCCTACAAAGTGACCCCGTTAGGCCTACTTTTACCAAATTCTTCCTATAATTAAGAAAAAGTCTGGATTCTCTTGGTAGCCCAAGTAGTTCCAGACTTTTTTATCCGTAAATCGGACAATTCATTTTTAGCAGGTCTCGCCACTAGAAATATTCTAACATATTGATTGCACTATACCGCTACAAATCATCTCAAAAGCTAGTGGAGTACTGTTACAGAAGTAGTGCAACTAAGCTTATGCTGTTTAGTCGAAAATATATAACTTTACGGCAGACGATAGTCCTGATATAATTGATGTCAAGTTATGAAAAGCGTACAAAGTAGCATGCTCCCCTTGTACATTTGCCTCACGAACACTCGTCAATCCATTGAAATTTGCTCAGAAGTTTCAGAAGGACGATGATTTTTGTCATAGAGCGATGCCCATTTAAGAGCAGCATTGCTCCATTCTTTCGATTGTACAGAATTAACATTGCCTCCGCATAGCCGATAGACCCAGCCTTGCGTTCTCTGGCAGTACGGCTGATCTCTCTGGCAGTGCATCGCCCTACTTTTTCTTTGAAAGCTTCATCTTTCAACTCATCACCAAATGCACAGATCAACCGGGTGATTCCTCGAAGAATGCCAGACGTCATGGATTCCAGTTCGCCCTCCCATGTAATTACGCTAAGACGGATTGCCCGTTGCAGCACATCATAACCATATTTATCATAAATATCTTCTAGTGTTGCAATGCAACATACATTTCCAAGTTTTGAACTGCCGGCAATACGAAGCCCGAATGATTCCACCAAGGCTTTGATAATAAGCTGTTTATCGTTTCCAGCCTCGATGTTCGCCATGAAAATTTCGTAAGGAATCAGCGTTTTTACATATTTTTGCTGATTTGCAAAAACATCTGCCTCTTGCTCATATTCCAAATCATCGTATATCATGCACCAGACTGGCGTGTCACGAGAGCCAGATACTTCTGCCACAATTTCAATTGTATGCTGACCATTGATCACATAATTGATACCGTTGCGTCTGCTGACCTTGACAGGATTGATTTGATAATGCTTAAAGAATGAACTTGAGAACAACAATTTTTAGTATTTCGTAACTTTATATTTTCAATCTCTCTTATTAGTAGTAAAGATTTTGGAAAGAACACAATTGCAGACCAATTAAGCAAAGTCAATAGCACGTGTGGCTGATAAGAACAAAATCGAACGGTTTGTGTTCAGTATTCACTGCTTATAACGGTTGTGCCGACCCAACCAATCAAAACATTGAATCTTTTACGAAGCGAACGGACGGTCTACGCTGTTAGTAATTCCTGAATGGAAACCAAGCAAGCAGTTTTGCCACTTTCAGCCCCAGTTAGTACTTCAATATTACTATGTTTTGGAAATCGGCACAACCATATAACCGTCTTTGATGAAACTGTTTTTGTTTCATCGATGACATTGTACCAGCAAGCAGTGCATTTGTACGTACAAATGCCTATTTTGCGTTGCAAAATGCTTGTTGGAAAACCCAAACCCTTTCTGTTCTGTCCCGTTTCGGTGCAGGCTTGGTAACTGAATCACTGAAAGTCACCAAATTTCAGCAATAGCTTCTGTTGAAAAGAGCACATTGTCGATGTATAATTACTTATACGAAGTACACCACTGTTATCATCAGCCGAACAAAATGCAAGCGTATTTTTCCATGGGAATTTAGATTGATTAGTCGAGAAAGGTAAAGCCTATAGAGCAGCCTAACACAAAGACGTTTTTGTCATAAAACGAGGTACGGATATGAATTTCACAGATTTGCAAATTCCTTTTGACGAGGCAGAAAACTATTTCAAACCCAACAACAAAGAAAAGTTAAACAGATTATTTTATAAGGATAGAACTACAATAAGCTGTTGAACGATACAACATATTTCTTGATCGGAGAAAAGGGAAGCGGGAAAACCACTTATTGTGCATATTTTTGCAATAATAATGTTAATAACACAAGGTCAAGACGTTACCCTATTAGTGTCGATGATTATAATAAAATAATTCAGATGAAAAAAGACGGAAAACTTAATTATACACATTATGTTACACTTTGGAAGGCAATTCTTTTAATAAAACTATTGTCTACAATTGAGGAAGATGAAGTCAGCTTTTGGGGAGTTAGTGCTATGAGAAGCATCAAAAAAACTCTTGATGATTTCAACTTCACGAAAATTACAATGGATACATTTTCACCAGTATCTTTTATGGATAACATAAAGTTTAGTATGCAAGGAGGATTTGAAGCGTCAGATAATAATGCGAAATTCAATTCGGGAACTAATGCAACAAGTGAAAACCAAACAAGTATGCAGAAACATGTGTATGAAGATAATTGGCAAAAATTCATCAATATAATTGCAAGTGAACTTGAACGACTCCGTTTGAAAAAGAATCATTATTTATTTGTGGATGGCATTGATACACGACCAACAGATATTTCATATGCTGAATATACGGAATGCATTTATCCTTTGGTTCGTGCTGTTTATGATTTGAATAATGACATTCTTTCACACGTTAAAGATCGAGCCAAAGGAAGATTGCAAATTGTATTATTAACGAGGTTAGATATCTTTTTGAACGCAGGTCTTAGTAATGCAGGCAGTAAAATTTCCGATAATAGCGCTTTCTTAAATTGGAGTATGACTAACGAAAAGCAATATTCAAGCACTGATCTGTATAAATTGGTACAGAAGATGTTATCCGCACCGGATTCTAAAGAAAGCCCATGGAAGCAATATTTTAATTTTACAATCGATCGTGGATCAAAGTCTTTAGATTCTTTTGCATATTTTTTAAGATTGAGCACTTCAAAGCCACGGGATTTTGTGAAAATCCTCAAAATCACCAAGGAACAATGTGAAGCGCATGGCATACAGAATCCGACAGCTAAAATTATAGAATCTGATTTATTCCAACGGGCATATTCTACTTATTTTGTTGATACGTTAAGAACGGCATTGAGTTTTTACTATGATGAAAATGAAATTAAACTATTTTTTGATTTTATCCGTTCTTTTAATTCATGCTTTTTTAACTATGCTCGTTATCAGGGAATTTGGCAAGAGTTCGCTTCGAAAGAACAACTTCACAAAGCCTTTGGTGAACCGTTTGAGTTATTAGAATTAATGTTTGACTTCAATTTGATTGCGGTTGTCGAAGAGGAAAGTTACTATCGTTGGAAATATCGTGAATGTACAATTGCCAATTATGATTATGGTATTGAAAAAAACGCAGTGAAACCAGAAACCAACTTTATGTTCCATTGGGCAGCCGAAAAAGAATTTGGCTTATATTTAAAATAATGTGAAAAAGAAAATATCCCGACTTAATTTAGAGATTAGTCTAAAAGGTCGGGATGTTTTATTGCGTCACCAAAAAGATTGCTTGGTAGAGGCATATATACTCAAATAATACTATGCGCCATCAGATAGCGACTGGTTTTATACTGCCAATTATCGTGATGGATAATTCTTTCTGTAGCGTACTGCAATAGTTCATTGTACAAGCTGTGCCGCAACTCCGTATTATTCATGCGCTTAAGATATTTCTTGACAAATTTTTCAAAAATATCTTTGCGGTAAATATACAGAGGCCCCATGGTTTTCGTAGTAAACTCAATAATGCTGTACATTTCAAATTCGATTACAAGACATTCGCTTGCAGATACACGATAAGCATCTGTACTGTACGGTACATATTGGCTCCAGAATTGCAAGCGTTCATCATTGCTGTTTTTGGAGAAGCTCTCTCGAATCAAAATATAATTGAGCCAGCGATGATATTTGAGTTCCTGCTCCGGCGCAAAACCGGAAAAGAAATTCTTATACTTTAGCGTTCCTGCGTCGCTGGTATAAGTATTGCGGAGATAGGTGCCGCACTGGTAGTATCTCTGGAAATCCTCAACGTTCAGCTCTGTCAAGATGTTCTTCAGGAACAGCTTTATAGAATCCGGAGCATACTTCCTCAAAGTAGGCAGCATATCTCGATCAGAAATTTCAAGATACCCAGTTCGATCACAGAAGGTAAGGTATTCCTGAATACACTGTTGGCCTAAATTGCTATCTGGAAAAATCATCAACGATTTTAGTCTTTCTGGAAAGGGAATCCGTTGGATTTTTTGCAAGCGCATACACTCTCTTCCGACTGCATAGGGGATATTTTTACTGGAAAACCACTGCATCATAGTGGTGTTTTCCAGTTTGGTATTGGAAACGATTTTCTTTACCAGTTCAGGCTTGTCCTGTACGATGCGATAAAGAAGATAGCATAGATCCTGATTCGTGAAATAATCCTGCCAGAGAATAAAGAGCGACCGTGCAATTTCTTCATTTGCGCGCAGAAATAGAATCCTTGTTAGATTAAGGAGTGGGAGGTGCAGAGAATTGGCTGGCACATAATTTGCCAGCAACCGCACCTTGCGAATCGGAATAGTGATAGCTTCTCCATCTACATCTTCTTTGGGTAGTTTAGCCCACTGGCGCACTTCGTCTAAGAAGCTATTATCAAGCTGATAGTTTCTAATTTCAGAACTTGTGGGATGCTCTTTCCGCACCTGCGCAGCAATAGCCGGAAGTTTAGAAGGCTTATAGCTTGTTTTCATTTTGTTTCCTCAAGCATTTCGGCAATCTGGTTCATCATTTCCTCATCCTTTAAGCGGAATTTAATTTCCACACGGCGGGATGCCTGCATATCAACTGTTCCATCCGCTGCATAAATAGGCGCACTCCACGAGCGTCCATTTGCGGTCAGCAAAACACGCAGTTCTTCTAACTGGCTGTCCGAAAGAAAATGGTTGTTTTCATCCAGACAATATGACACGACTGCAAATGCGCGGTTCTGTGATAATTGAAGGTTGTACATATAACCGCCATCTGTGTCGGTATGTCCTTCAATGATGATTTCAGCAACATACGGTGAAAAGTCCTTGCCCAGCAGAACAGAAAAGTATTTCGGCAAAAACTCTGCCAGAAAGGTCTTGCCGGAATCCTGGAGTTTATCATCGTTGTAGCCAAAGAGCAGCGTTGAATCAAAAGTGATTGCACCAGACTGTGCATCTACCTTGACGGAAAGGTCGTTACCAGAGAACTCTTTGCTCAGGGCATCAATCAGATCTCCACGAACACCCACAATCGTATCAATTTGCGACTGCTGATTCAGAATGATCTGTTCTTTTTCTTCCAGCTCGGCCTGCTTCGCTTCATAGGTTGCGCGGGTTTCCAGCAGGGTACAGGAGAGAATCAGAATAAAGACCAGTAGCAATGCCGCCATCATGTCAGAGTAGGAAAGCCAGAAATTCAGCTTTTCGCCGTTTTTATTTCGTTTGGTATAGCGTCTCATTGACGATTCCCTTCTTCATCAGCACAGCAGGAGCCTTTTGTTCAACCAGTGCTGTCAGCTTTACCATTGCATCCAGATAGCTCTGGGTCTCACTGGTTAGGCTATCGAGGACAGTTTTATACTGCTTTTGAGAGTCACGGATAGTAAGCATCATTCTATCCGTCGTATCGCGGATATCAACAATTGTTCCGCTCAAATGCTGCGAAATATCACTTAGGTAACCATCAAACGATTTGAAGGTACTGTCGAGAGCATTGTCCAAATTCTTATCTAGCAGCTTTGCAGCATTCTCCATACCTGTCGTTGCAGAATGCAGTTCAGTTGTAGTCTGATTTGCAAAATTGGACAGACCAGACACCTCTTTATCCACAGCTTCCACCAATTTTTTGTGCTCTTGTTGTACAAAGTCGGAGAAGTCATTGGTAGCCTGCATCAAAGCATCCGACTGTGCCTGTGTTGCCTTGATTGCTTCCTCAATCTGCTGCTTGCTATTTTGCATCACATTATTTGCAGCCTCAGAAATCACGGACATCTGCTCAGAGGATGCCTTCGTCAGTTCCATCAGCTGTTTGTGGTTTTCTTCGCTCAGTTGGGCGGCAGTGTTGGACAGCAACTGCATTTCGCTTTCAGCAGTCTGTGCCAGCGTTTCCATCTGCGAATGGCTAGCCTCTGTCAAAACCTTTGTAGATGCGGCCAGAGCGTCCATATCTTGCTTGGCAGCATCCACAATACCACTGATCTGGTCTTTGCAGTGGTCCGACAGCATATCAACGGCCTGCTGTGCAGCATCTGCTTCTTTTTTCACGTTGTCTGCCAAATCAGCAACACGGCTTTCGCTTTCCACCAATTTATCCAAATAATTGGCTTGCCGTTCGCTGATTTCATTGCTGTTTGCAATCTGCTGCTGAATGAGTTCTGCTTCAGAATGGAGTTTTTCCTGATACTCCTTCAGAAGCGTGACAAAACCGTTCATTTCTTCAACGGTCTGATGGGAAACGGCATTGACTTTTTCAATTTCGTTCGATGTATCGCAAATGCCATCCACAATTTTTTGCATTTGCTCGGTGGACGCTTTCTGCCATTCGCAAGTTTTCTGAATTGTTGCGGCCAGTTCATCAAACTGCCCACGCAGGGATTCGTTCATGCAGCGAATAAATTCCTGCACGACCTGATTCAGGCCATCTTTCTGCTGCTGGCTTGCAATTTCGCTGAACTCTTTAACAGTAGACTTCATTTCATCGAAAATCGGAACCAGCTCGGTACGCATGGTATTAGCGATAGAGGTGCTGACAGCTTCCGAAACGACGGTAGCAAAGTTTTTCATCAACTCGGTCTGCTGCTGTTGGTAACCCAAAAGCTGGTTTTCGGCATTACTGGAAGAGCCATCTAGATTCTTGTCATGGAATGCAGTTACAAAATCTTCAAGGCTTTGATTTGTGCTGTCGACGTATTTTTTATAGATATGTGAAAACGCAAGAGATAATAGCACACCAACAATACTTGTCAAAAAAGCTGTACTCATGCCACCAAGAAGGTGGGTGATACTAACCATAACAGCATCTGTAGTGGATGTGTCAAATCCACCAACACCGAGAACTAAGCCAACAAAGGTTCCTAAAATTCCAAGGCCAGTCATAGTTCCGGGAACCAATTCACAGAATCCGGTGTGTCCCAATTCGTCTAAGAATTCCCCGTTAAAGAAATCTGTAATATCGACAAAAGGAGCCGCAAAACTAGTGCTTTTTGTTCGCTGATACGCAGCTCGATACTCTTCAAGTTTGGCGTTTAATTTATCAGACTGAAATAATTTGTTTTGCTCGCTAGTCGTTCCGTCAAGATACTCCTGTAAATCAATAACAGCCTGGGCATCGGTTTTAATTCTTTTCCCTATTAATGCAAAGTCTTTCTGATATTTTGATAGATTGACAATATGGTAGAATCCACATCCAACAAAAAACGCCATGAGTGCATAAATTATAATTGACACCAACAGGTTTAGACTCATAGTAGTCTGGCTCCTTTATAAATTCAATTCAATTTCAGCGGTTTCTATCGCGGTGCCATTTTTACAGACACACCGGATTTTATATTTAATTATCTTTCCACCCTGAGCGGCAGCATCCAGATACATGGTCTGCTCCACAGGAAGCTCCGCAAGAGTTGTCCATCCATAGACATCCGAGTATTTCTGGACAATATATTTTTCTGCTTCAAAAAGCATACTCCATTTGAGTTGGAGGCCAGAAAAGGTAAACTGCAACTCTCGAATTTGAAATACAGGTGGCTTGCTTGGGGCAATCAGCTGAATATCTGCGGAATGTGCAATATCTTTTCCAGATTCATTCAATCCCCGGATTGCATAAGTATAGCAGCAGTTAGCTTCCACATCGTAATCCTGATACCGTGGAATAGGGAAAGAACCTTCCTTGATTTTGACAGGTTGCTCTGATTCTTTTGCCCGCCAGATTTCATAGCATTCGATTTCCGATTGTTTTTTCCATTGAAGCCGAATGCCCATGCGAATAGAATCTTGCGAAATTGATTCGATCTTGAGCAGATTTTCAGCTGGATCCTGTTGTGGCTTTATCGGCATTGCGGGTTGTGCCATAGATTCAGCGGAATTTATGCGAGATTCTCTGCACTCGTCAGCATCATTAAGTGCACGATAAAGAATATCTGCATCAACGCTGTCTTGCCAATAATCAATAGCATTCTTAGCTGCGTTTTCCAGCATGGCATACTGGCTGACAAGACCTGTCGTGATTTTCAGCCTGTCATCTGTTGAAATCGGGTTGCCGCGTTGGATAGCTCTAGTATTCCAAGCTCATAGGCTGCTTGCAATACGCGAAACTTCGGCAAATCATTCTTCAGAGCATCTTTTAGCAAACTTAATGTTCGGGTTTTATCTTTGAGTGCCGCTGGACACTGTTTCAGATATCTTCCAAATTCGGTCATAATCTTTCCTCACAGACAACACAAAAAGGCCCACGCCACACCTAGCGAAGACCTTTTGACGAATCAATGTGGAATTTCTCGAGTTTCCTGCATTACTTCCGATTTTGCCGCATCCTGAATGGGAATCAAGTCTTTCGCATCGGAATCGGGTACAACTACATTCTCAGCCTGTATTGCAACATTCCCCAAGGTATCGCGTTCCAGTGCGTTCAGTCTGGCTTGCAGCGATTTCCATTCAGCCTGCGCCTTATAAAGAGCGACCTCCGATGCTTTTAGACCAGCTTCAGCATCTAGCAAACGTTCCGTCAGTTTCTGAAGTTCTGCCCGGTTTCGTTCCATGTTGTTTTCGATATAGTTTTTCTTCTCGATGGCGGATTGATGGGTGCGCTCTGCTTTTTCCAACTGGGCTTTCAGCCGGATTTCTTCGCCGCACAGCCTAATTCTAGCGACTGAATCTTTAGAAATATCCGTGCGGATGATACCTGCAATGGAAACATCATCACCGCTGCCCTGTCTGGTGATTTTGGGCAAGTAGTCACGGACTTCATTGCTGCCGACTTCTGCACCATGGTCTGCAAAGACAATGAAAATGTTGCGATACAGTTCATGCAATTCCATCTCAGAGGAATAGCTGTCATCAATGCCATCGCTTCCGATAAAAAGCGCAGCAGGGAAATCTTTTTGAATTACATAACGAAATTCTTCAATTGCATCGCTGTCACAGATACTGGTGGTAATATTCTGTTCACAAGCTTCATCCATGGGATAGGCTCGCAAATCGTTCCATTTTCCAGAAGTTCAACACATTTCCCATCTCCAATGTGGATGCCAAACCAACCTCGCTGGTCATACAGACTGCAATCAGGGTCGTTCCATAAGCTTGGCATTATATTGCCCGGAAGCGTACCGTTGCTTATATTTCTCTGATACTTTTGCCAGTTCTTCCGGCTGGAATGGCTCACAGGCAACATCATTTTCTACCTGCGTATACCACCGAGCAAGAATATTTTTGGAAACCTGAATCAATTCGGTTTCAGAATCAGGAACAGTGGACAGATGATTTTCCCGCGCTTCCTGTACAAAGGCCTTGATAGCTGTCAAAGCCGCAGAAACCGCAAATCTACTGCCACGGTCTGTGCGAATATAGTTATCGCTGCCGTGACCGTCTGCCACAGCAATAATGCTTACATCTTCAAAGTGGCACTCACCGGATGCATCCTGACAAACCTTGTTTGCTTTAATATGGTTATAGCCTTGTACAGAATGAGCGAACTGGTAATATTCAGCCATAATTTGACCTCCCACCGAGAATCAGCTTTTACCAGTTGCCCCAATCCTGATCCAGTGAAACATCAATGGCACCAGAGTCACCACCAGAAACAGGGCTGTTCTGAGAAGCATCCTGCTTAATCTCATTGACGGCATCCTGTGCAATTTTGGCACTATCATCCTCGGCACTGGAGGTCGTATCACCGGATTGCTTGCTGTGACTCTGGAACTCCGATGCGCGGACACTGACCTTGCGAATCAGAGCTTTCAGCGTGTGCTTATCATTGACCGTAATGACAGACTCAATCGTTCCGGTAAACTCGGCCAGAACCGCCTTATCTGCATCGTCACCGATGGCAATGGCAATTTTAATAGCGTGTTTGAACCAGTTGTTCAGCTTCAGCTGTTTTAGTTCCTTTTCCCAGTTGTCCGTGGGGCCGCCATCACTGAACAGCAGAATGACCGGAGCATACGCTCCTGTCTGGCTGTTCAAATACTCATTGCGAGAGAGTTTTTTATCCAGCTCCTTACAGGCTGCGCCCAAATCGGTCACGCCGCCTGCGTTCAGATCGTTCCAGATCACATCTCCAATAGCAATAGGACCACTCTGCGGAGTGATCCACGAACAACCACTGCTGAACTGCATGATGGCCACTTTGATTTCAGCATCATCGTTTGCTGCGCTGATCTCCGGCAAATCACTGGTAATGGCTTCCTCCATTGCGCTGTTGACGCTGCCGATTTTGCTTCCGCACATACTGCCGGAGGTATCGACCACATAAAACAGCGTCATGACTTTTCGAGGGGCAGGTGCTACGTTATCCAACAGAGACATTTTTCTTCACCTTTCTCTTTTACTTGATAATTCCAGAATCATTCGTTCCACCAAGGAAATGGATTTCAAATCCAGCGCGAACGGGTACAACTTGCTGTGGCGGCAGGGGACGCTGAGAACCATCTGGCAGATTTACGCTCCAAGTGCGCTGGCTGAGGTTTCGGAGGCCAAGTAGTTTCGGATCTTTCGGATTCTTCACTACTTCGGCTACCTGTGTGCGGATATCTTCCAGAGAGCTGTCCACTGTCCACAAACTGATTTTCAAGCCGGGGAAGATAGGCAAAATCTGATTTTTGATTTGCAGCGCATTTGTAATGGAAATCTTTTTGCTGCATTCCATGCAGGGGATATCGTGGCTTCCCCTGAATGTATAAAACGTTTCCTGCCCACAGTGTGGACAGCGGCCAATTTCCGTGCGCAGGCGGATAAAAATATCCAGCCACTCTTTTTCCAGAATGCGTGGCTTCTGCTTCATCATTACATCATGACTGAATGCACGGATGAACGCTTCTTTTACATAGTCCGGATAAACATTCCAGAACAGTTTCAGATTATGGTCAGTTCCCGGAATCGGACGGTTTTCCGTTGTAGATGGGTCATAGACAAAAATTGGAGCACTACCATAATATTTTTGCTCGGCTTCTTTGGTCATGCAGGGAGGGGTGCTGTAACGGCCTTCCAACGGGTGGTTGATGAACAATAACCGGAACAGCACTACGGCCAGACTAAAACGGTCGCTGTTCTTATCGGGGTCATTCTTTCCCATAACAATTTCCGGAGCCATCCAGCGCTGCTTGCCCATAATGCCAAGATTGGTTCCGAACGGACTGACGTTATCATTATCGCAAATCAGCACATCGCCATTTTCCGGGTTGATGAAGAAGTTGCCGTTGTTGATATCCTGATAACTGTAGCCATTATTGTGCAGAGCACGGAAGGCTTCGATAATATTGATTGCTGCCGTACAGAGGGCGTAGAAACTTTTGAAACGCGCCTGTTTCTGCTTTCGGCCACCCACAAAAAAGTTGGTCAGTTCTTCGTAACCAGACGGGCGCACATCCATCAGATAGCCAAACTGGTCGTTATAAACTTTGGTAATGGCTTTTGGCCAGAGAAAAGCATCCGTTGGCGCACCATTGCTAATATTGTTTTCGAGGTTCTATAGAAGTCATTTTCCTTTCCCTTGAAAACTCCCGGATGATACCATTTCAGAGCATAGGTTTTGCCGTTGTACGATACCTTGTAGACCGTACCCTGACCACCAGAACCAAATTCATCCAGAACCTCAACCTGTCCACCAGCTTGAATATCCAGCTTATCATGTACTTTTAGATTTCCCATATTACAATACCCTTTCGATGATTTACGTCATAATTTGAAGCGTTTGTACTGCCAGATCCGCACGAGGCAGAATAAAGTTTATGACCTTTTGCCCAAATTGAAGCCCAATCGCATTGGAATAGGGATGAAATGCAGAAAGTGAACCAATGGTTTTTTCTAGGCCGCCTTTCTGCGAGGTGAAAATGATGCGCCTGTTGGTAATATAAAGGTATCCCGGTATGTAGTCGACCTTGGTTTCCGTTACCGGGATAGATTCACTGCTGCCCATGTGGTATCGAACGCCCTTGAAAAAGACACTTGGCACACTGGTCCCGCCGGATTTTCGGACATTTCGAGTGATGCTTGTCTCGACCATTTCATAGCTCTTGTCTACAAAGCAGCATTTTTCGCCCTTTTTGAGCATCAAGTTAGGCACATTCAGTTCTGCCAGACTGCCACTCTCAATCCGGGAGATTGCAACAGAAGGAAGAACCGTCTGACTGGCAGAGAAAGTCGGCATGGGTTTCTGTTGTTGCTTGTTGAAGATACTCATAATCTTTTACCGATCTCCACTGCTTCGGATGCCAGAGCCGTCATAACCCCAACTGACAACACCATGTACTCCGCACCATCCGCAAGAGAACAACCTAGAACCATTATAGCAATTCAATTTTCCACAGGTGCCGCATATTACGAAGGTAGTTGCTTTACAGTAAGGACATCCGGGATAATCTTCTGTTGGCTCAATCGTACCAATAATTGTGGTTTCATCGTAGCCTTCATGTTTTGCGGCTGATTCTTTGATAGGAAACGCCCATGTGTACTTCCAGTGCTTTTTGCCAGCCTTTTCAAAGCGGACACCGTAGGCTTTGTGGACTTTTCCGCATTTGCAAAGAGCAACTGTTGCTTCTATGCCATTCGTCATAACTTTTCCCTATTGCTCAATTGTACAGGTGTGGTTTGTGTGAATTTTATGTAACAATTATAATGCTTTTACAATAGAGCGTCAATGAGAATGCAAATATATTCCATTTTGCATTCAAAATATTTTGAAATTTATGCCTTTACATCAATTTATAGCGATAGTCTGTAAACATAAGAGGGGCAGATACCAAGTTATACGGTATCTGCCCCTCCGACATTATGCAAAAATCAATTCGGCCTTAATAACTTCCTCCGCTCGATTCTGGATTCTGTTCATTCTTTGCACCCATTCCATTTGATTTGCGGCTTTCAATTCTTCGTTCACACCCTCACGTTCAGCCATCTGCTGGGTAAGCAACTCCAGCTGTTCCTCTGCCTGTGCATCAATGTCTGCCAGATAGCTGTTCAATCTGCCAGACAGCAGGAGAGCCTGATACCGTACTGGATGATGTTCTTTGAGATACCGTTTGTACATTCTACCCCAGCGGCCAACAGGACGAGAATCCTCTGCCAGAATCAAGGCAGGAAAATAGTAATCTCCGACCAGCACATAGTTCAGCCTATTATTTTCATCATACAATCTAGTATTCGGCTTTTCCATTGCACACCTCAAATCTTTCTCTGCTGGCGCAGGTACTCTTCAAAAATGCTTCTCCGAATTAGAATCTTCCGGCCAATCTTATAGATAGCCCACATTCATGTGCCATCCGGGTGACAGGTTTCAATCCAAGCCATAATAATCGCTTGCCATGCTATAAGTCACGAACTCATGCCGCATAAAATCCATATCTTCATCGTCGATCTGGTCGGAGAACATCCACACACTGCCGCTCATTTGTCCTCGACCTCCTCCACGGTAATTTTTCTTGCAGGTTCATGGAAGCGTTCCAAATAGGCATCAAAAATCTCCCGGTTGATAAGCACCGTGCTGTCGAAGCGATAAATGGCCCCGGCATCGCTGGCAAGCTCCAGCAACTTCTTGTGAGATAGGCTATACACGATTTCTGCCTGCTGGTAGCGCAGGAACTGGCGGCGCAGCTTGCGAAGCTGGTCAGGGATTTCTTTCATGGGTTTGATGGGCTTGTAGTTTGTTTTCATAATGTTATCCTCCGTTTTTTGTGACTGTCTGACAGAAGTTGGCCGCAGGAGCAAACAAAAAGAGCACCTCTCGGATGATTCCAAGAAGTGCTCTTACAGCTTTGTTCAAGCCTTGTGCGTTTTGTCTGAAATCCGTCACGCTTCATAACGGGACGTGATTCTTCAGGATTTGCTGTCAAATTGATGTCAAATCGAGGATGACACAGCTTTTGCAAGAAAATCAAAAATCAAATCTCTCGATTCTATGTTGATTTTCTTGCGTTTTACTGCTCAATCGGCTTCATCGTGGGGACAGGTCAAGGAACACGCATGAAAAGCTTTATATTCCGTTATAAGCCTACTCATGCGGCTTCCTTTTTGTCCCGTCCGTACGTTACCCTACGCAACTCTCCACAAGTTACCGAGGATTTGGTGTAAAAGTGGTGTAGCGGTTGGTGTAGTGGATTTCAGACCGAAATGCCCAGTTTACCGTTCAGATTTGCAAAGGAATGGGCTTTGGCTTCCTTGGTGGCTTCCGCGTAAATCTCCATCGTAGTGCTGATGTCCCGGTGTCCCATGATGTCCTGAATAATCTTCAGGTTGGTCTCATTTTCGCACAGCCGGGTGCAGAATGTGTGCCGGAGATTATGGCAGGAGAAGGGCGGCAACAGCTGCGGCTCCCGTTTTTCCTTTTCGGCCTTTTCCAGTTCGGCTTCGTTGTATGCCACACTGATGCGCTTAATTGCACGATTGACCGTCTGCGGGTTCTGCGGCTGGCCGAAGCGGTTCAGGAATACGAAATCTGAGATTCCGTCGATTTCGTATTCGCATACCAGTTCCAGCTCCTGCTGGTTGGTGCGCTCCTGCTCCAGTGCCTTCCGCACTTCGGGCAAGATCGGAATTGCCCGCTTGCCGGCGGAAGTCTTGGGGGTGGACATGGTGAAATAGCAGCCACCGACCTCGTGGTCATGGTACACCAGATTGTGCTGGATGGTGATAAACCCACTCTCAAAGTCGATGTCGCCCCAGCACAGGCCAACCGTTTCCGAGATGCGGCATCCAGTGCCCAGCATGAAGGTGAACATCGGGAGCCAGTGCTGGAACTTCGGCGTTTTCTTGATGAAATTCAGAAACGCCTGCTGTTGGGGCAGGGTCAGAGCGTGGCGTTTGGGCGTTTCGTACTGCTGGGCGGCTTTAATGGCCGTCAGGACACCATCCGTGGGATTCACACGGATGTACTCATCGTCCACCGCCACCGCAAAGACTGATGGAGAACATTCTGGATGGTTTCCAGCGTGTTCAGTGCCATCTTGCCATTGCGGACGATGCCATTGTAGTAGCTGCGGATATCCGACTTGCGAATGTCCTTGAGCTTCAT
>ENA-OQCX01000839-OQCX01000839.1-human-gut-metagenome-genome-assembly--contig:-NODE-839-length-15386-cov-2.568451_pt1 | contig 15386 bp, 24 predicted proteins | sample MGYA00242762_ERZ504587 | MGnify/ENA primary metagenome ERZ504587 (study PRJEB26092, sample SAMD00036337) | human gut metagenome | host: Homo sapiens | study: EMG produced TPA metagenomics assembly of... | reverse complement strand
CTGGGAGATGTGGCTGAGTATCAGAACCCATTTGTACAAAAGACGGATGAGTTGAAAGATTCACTTGCCTTATAAGAAACCATGTGATAAAATAAATGTGGTTTATCCGCAGGAGGTGTGAATAGTGGACATTTTAAAGATTGTATTAATGATAATATTTGCAATAGACTGTATCGCATTAACCATAGTCGTGTTAATGCAGGAAGGTAAGTCAGCAGGCTTGGTGCCATTAGTGGTATCGCTGATACTTACTGGGGACAGAACAAGGGACGTTCTATGGAAGGTGCACTGGTGAAGTCTACAAAATTCCTTGCGATTTTGTTTATTGTACTGGCAGCAGTGTTGAATTTAAAAGTATTTGCATAGGATAGAGCATATTTTTAGAAGATGAAAGGGACACTCCTGTATGGGGGTGTCCCTTTTTCAACGATGCAGGAGAGTATATGAATATGAGTAAGAAATTTGATAAGAGAAAAAAAGTCGTCTATGACCTGATCTGCGACGATTTATATACACCGATGAAATTTAAGGAACTGGCCATGCTTCTGCGTGTGGCAAAAGAAGACAGGGATGAGCTGCGCCAGATACTGGAATCACTGGAACAGGAAGGAAAGATTTATCTTTCCAAGAGAGGAAAGTACTGTAAAGGACATGCAAAGCGTCTGACCGGTGTATTCCGTGCAAGCCTTAAGGGATTCGGTTTTGTTGTACTGGATGAAGATGGTTCGGCAGATGTATTTATCGGAGAAGATGATATCTGTGGGGCGTTCGACGGAGACCATGTCGAGATTGTGCTGACAAAAGAGCCGGAGGGAAGAAGCCGTGAAGGAAAGATTGTGAAGATCCTGGAGCGTGGACTTTCGAAAGTGGTCGGACTGTATCGTATGAAGCCGGGCAAAAAGTTTGGATTTGTAATTCCGGATAATCAGAGACTGGATCAGGATATATTTGTACCTGTTGAAAAATCAAGAGGAGCAGTGGACGGACATAAAGTTGTAGTGGAACTGACTTCTTATGGAGAAAATGGGAAAAAACCGGAAGGAAAGATCGTGGAGATCATCGGACATCTGAATGACCCTGGGACGGATATTATGTCAATCGTAAAGGGGTATGATCTTCCGGTAGAATTTCCGGATAAAGTGTTAAGACAGGCAGAACGCGTAGCAAAGCCGGTCAGTGAAGCGGATATGAATGGAAGAAAAGACTTGCGCGACTGGCAAATGGTCACGATCGACGGGAAGATGCAAAGGATCTGGATGATGCCGTGTCACTGGTAAAAGACGGTGAAAATTATATTCTGGGTGTGCATATTGCAGATGTAACAAATTATGTGCAGGAGAATAGTGCGCTTGACAGAGAAGCTTTAGAAAGAGGAACCAGTGTTTATCTCGTAGACCGTGTAATCCCGATGCTTCCACATACGCTTTCGAACGGAATGTGTTCATTAAATGCAGGTGAGGACCGGTTGGCATTGAGCTGCATTATGACGGTAGATCTGTCAGGAGAAGTGATTGCCCACGAGATTGCCGAGACGGTAATCCATGTGAACCGCAGGATGTCTTATACCAGTGTGAAAAAGATCCTGACTGATCATGATGAAGCTGAAACAGAAGAATACAGGGAACTGATTCCGATGTTTGAACGAATGCAGGAGCTTTCCGGTATTTTAAGAGCCAGAAGAAAGAAACGAGGCTCGATTGATTTTGATTTTCCGGAGACCAAGATGATTCTGGATGAGAACGGAAAGCCGGTCGATATCAGACCATATGACAGAAATGTTGCGACGAAGATCATTGAAGATTTTATGCTTCTGGCAAATGAGACGGTGGCAGAAGACGGTTACTGGCAGGAACTTCCATTTTTATACCGGTCCCATGAAACACCGGATGAAGAAAAGATCCGTACGCTGGCAACATTTATCAATAATTTTGGATATTCTATGCACATAGGAGTAAATGAAATCAGACCAAAAGAAATTCAAAAGTTGCTTACAAACGTAGAAGATACTCCGGAAGAGGCAATGATCGGCCGACTGGCATTACGTTCCATGAAGCAGGCAAAATATACGGTGGAGAATGATGGACATTTTGGACTGGCAGCTAATTATTATACACATTTTACTTCTCCGATCCGTAGATATCCGGATCTTCAGATTCACCGGATTATCAAAGATAATCTGCGGGGAAGAATGAATGCGGATAAGATGGAACATTATCGGTCTATCCTTCCGGAAGTGGCAAAGCGTTCCAGTGAGATGGAGCGTCGTGCAGATGAAGCAGAACGTGAGACAGTCAAATTAAAGAAAGTAGAATATATGCAGGCGCATATAGGAGAAGAATTTGAAGGTGTGATATCAGGAATAACAAAATGGGGCATGTATGTGGAACTTCCGAATACGATAGAAGGTCTGGTTCATGTAACGAATATGACGGATGATCACTATGAATATAATGAAGAACGCTATGAGATGATGGGGATGCATACACGGAAAGTGTATAAACTAGGCGAAGGACTAAGAGTCCGGGTGCTGGATGCAGACCGTCTGATGCGTACGATTGATTTTAAGATTGTAAATCAGGGAGGTGCCGGAGATGGCGAAGAGTAATGACAAGATGGTTGCAAATAATAAAAAGGCATATCATGATTATTTTATTCTTGAGAAATACGAAGCAGGACTTGTGCTGCATGGCACAGAAGTAAAGTCTCTTCGTATGGGAAAGTGTAGTATCAAAGAAGCGTTTATCCGTGTGGAAGACGGGGAGATGTATATCTATGGTATGCATATCAGTCTTATGAGAAGGGGAATATCTTTAACAAAGATCCGCTTCGCGTGAGAAAGCTACTTCTTCATAAGAAGGAGATACTGAAAATATTTGGTAAGATGAAAGAACAGGGAATTACAGTTGTTCCGCTGCAGGTTTATTTCAGTGGAAGTCTTGTAAAGATTGAGATTGGACTTGCCAAAGGTAAGAAATTATATGACAAGCGTGAGACGATCGCAAAGAAAGATCAGAAGCGTGAAGCACAGAGAGAATTCAAAGCGTTCAATCGATAAAGGATTGAGGCAGGAGCGAATAGAAAAAGCAATTGGATCAGAAACCAATTGCTTTTTTTACTTCATTGATATCGCCAGTAAATACAAGTCCACCCATTCCGGCTTCTTTTGCTGCATTGATGTTTGGCTCAAGATCATCAATAAAGAAACATTCTTCTGCCTTTAAATCAAATTTCCTGAGAAAATGACTGTAGATTTCAGGAGACGGCTTTGCAAGTCTGATCGGTCCGGAAAATAAGATTCCGTCAAAGTGAGAAAGAAGTTCACTTCCTTCATAGTATTCTGCAAAATAGGTTGGAGCATTAGACAGCAGATAGATTGGTATATTGCGCTCTTTTAATTCATGGATAAATGTAATGGTATCCGGAAGTAAAGTAGTGCAGCGTGGCCATTCTTTTGCAAACCGGCGGATGCAGTCCTTCAAATGTTCCGGAACCTGATCGATGACTTCATTTATGTAACTATCATAATTAAGTGTGCCGGCGTCAAGTTCTGCCCAGCGTTTATAAACGATTTCGGATAAATGATCCAGTTCTTCTTCATATGGGCAGAATTCTGAAAGAATCGCTTTTCCATCAAAACGTCCGATGACATTTCCAAAGTCAAAAACAATATTCTTGTATTTCATGACAAATTTCCTTTCTGAACAGTTACGTTTATTTTATTATACTACGCAGAAAAAGACAGATTCAAATAAAATATGTATTGCTGTTCATACGATGTGCGACCAGCAACTAATAGACAAAAAGAGAAAAACTGTCTAAAAATTATCTTGACATCTATTTTATTTATGATATACTTTGAGAGTCAAAGTATTTAAAAAGTCAAAAACAATTACGGTTCAGATCTGGAAAGAATCATACTGTGAAGAGTGACAATTATTTTGACAGAGTTGGAGAAGAGATATGATAGGAAGAATATGCGGGACAGGATCGTACATACCGTCCCATCGAATGGACAACGTGGAATTGTCCTCTCTGGTCGACACAAGTGATGAATGGATCCGGGAACGCACAGGAATTCAAAGCCGACATCTCGCAAAAGAGGAGACGGTATCTTTTATGGCTGCAAAAGCAGCAGAAGAAGCTCTTGCAGACAGCGGCTGAAAGCAGAAGAGATTGACCTGATCCTTGTAGCGACGTCTTCTTCAGAAACAGTATTTCCGAACACTTCCTGTGAAGTGCAGAAAGCAATCGGTGCAGTTCATGCATGGGGATACGATCTGAATGCAGCCTGTTCGGGATTTATTCTCGCATTGAATACGGCGCAGTCTTATATCCGTTCGGGTCTTGTTAAGACTGCACTGGTGATCGGTGCAGAGAAGATGAGCAGAATTGTAGACTGGAAAGACCGTGGAACTTGCATTTTATTCGGAGACGGTGCAGGTGCAGTGGTTCTCCGGGGAGAAGAAAGTGAAAGTGCAGAAGCAGTCTACACGCCATGGCACATTCGGCAGGAGACAAGGGAGAGGCATTGACCTTACAATATGGAACAGAAGAAACGCCGGTAATTCGGATGGATGGACAGGCAGTTTTTAAGTTCGCTGTGAGAAAAGTACCGGAAATCATCGAAGAAATGTTGAAAAAAGCAGATGTTTCAAGAGAAGATGTGGATTACTTTGTTTTGCATCAGGCAAACAGAAGAATCATTGAAGCGGCTGCAAAGAGAGTTGGCGTAGAAATTGAGAAGTTCCCAATGAATCTTGGTGAATATGCGAATACGTCGGCGGCGTCAGTTCCAATCCTTTTAAATGAAATGAATCGGGATGGAAAGCTGAAAAGAGATCAGAAAATTATACTTGCCGGATTCGGGGCAGGACTTACATGGGCAGGATGCCTGATGGAATGGTAAATTCAAGAAAGGAAAACAAAATCATGTTAGAAAAAGTAAAAGAAATCGTAGCAGAGTCATTAAACGTAGAGGAAAGCACATTAAGTGAGACAACATCTTTCAAAGAGGATCTTGGAGCAGATTCCCTGGATCTTTTTGAGATGGTAATGGCATTTGAGGAAGCTTTTGAAGTAGAGATCCCATCTGAAGATCTAGAGCAGATCACAACAGTGGGGGACGTTGTAAAATATATCGAATCACACAAGTAGAAGTATAGAACAAGTAGAAAACGAAGCATTCCGGTTCCTTTTCGGCAGCCGATCCGAGAGAACCGTTGATAGAGAAGTGATCAAGAAGGGAGTTCTTATGAGAACGAGAATAACAGAATTACTTGGAATTGAGTACCCGATCATTCAGGGCGGTATGGCATGGGTTGCAGAATATCATCTGGCGGCAGCAGTTTCAAATGCCGGTGGACTTGGACTGATCGGAACAGCAAGTGCACCGGCCGAGTGGGTCAGAGAACAGATCCGTGAGGCAAAGAAGCTGACAGATAAGCCGTTTGGAATCAATATTATGATGATCAGTCCTTATGCAGATGAAGTTGCAAAGGTGGCTGTCGAAGAAGGTGTAGCAGTTGTCACGACCGGTGCAGGATCTCCGGAAAAATATATAAAGATGTGGAAGGAAGCCGGAATCAAAGTGATCCCTGTAGTTGCTTCTGTAGCGATGGCGAAGAGAATGCAGCGTTGTGGAGCAGATGCTCTGGTGGCAGAAGGAACAGAAGCAGGCGGACACATCGGTGAGAATACAACGATGGTTCTCGTTCCGCAGGTTGTAGATGCAGTTGAAATCCCGGTGATCGCAGCCGGAGGAATTGCAGATGGAAGAGGAATTGCAGCGGCATTTATGCTCGGAGCAGAGGGTGTCCAGATCGGAACACGTTTTGTTGTGACAGAAGAAGCACAGGTGCATGAGAATTATAAAGAATGCATTTTGAAAGCAAGGGGATATTGATTCTCGTGTGACAGGAAGATCTACAGGTCATCCGGTTCGTGCCCTTCGTAATAAAATGACGAAAGAGTATCTTGAGAAAGAACAGGCAGGAGCAACATTCGAAGAACTTGAACATCTGACACTAGGAGGACTCAGGAGAGCTGTTGTTGATGGAGATGTTCAGAGCGGAAGCGTGATGGCAGGGCAGATCGCAGGTATGATCAAGGAGAAGCTTACCTGTCAGGAAGTGATCCAGAAGCTGGTCTCACAGACAGATGAACTGATCGGAGGAAAAGGATTCTATGAGTAAGATCGCATTTATTTTCCCGGGACAGGGAGCACAGAAAGCCGGAATGGGAAAAGATTTCTATGAAAACAGTAAGACGGCAGCAGAGGTGATTGACCGTGCAAGTGAACTGCTTGGACTGGATATGAAAGCACTCTGTTTTGAAGAAAATGATCTTCTGGATCAGACAGAATATACACAGGCAGCACTTGTGACTGTCTGTATGGCAATGGAGAAGGTATTAAGAGAACGGGGACTCGCCCCGGATGTCACAGCAGGCTTAAGCTGGGTGAATATTGTGCGATTGCTTCAGCAGGAGGAATGAGCACAGAAAATGCAATCACAACAGTAAGAAAACGCGGTATTCTGATGCAGAATGCAGTACCGGGTGGTCAGGGAGCCATGGCAGCGGTTCTTGGACTGGATGCCGGAAAGATTGAGGAAGTGCTGGCAGATCGAAGTGGTGTAATGATCGCAACTACAATTGTCCGGGACAGATTGTGATTACAGGATGGAAGGAAGATGTGGAACAGGCAGCAGATGCACTGAAGGAAGCCGGAGCAAAGAGAGTCCTTCCGCTTAATGTCAGTGGACCGTTCCATTCTTCCCTTCTGAAGCAAGCCGGAGAAGAGCTTGGAAAAGAACTGGAACAGGTAGATTTTTCTGATCTCCAGATTCCATATGTGACGAATGTGACAGCAGAATATGTAACTGATATTACAAAGACAAAAGAACTGCTCGCACGTCAGGTGGCATCTTCCGTACGCTGGCAGCAGAGTATGGAACTTCTGATTGCGGACGGTGTAGATACATTTGTTGAGATCGGGCCTGGAAGAACACTGGCTGGTTTCCTGAGAAAGATAAACCGTGAGGTGAAAGTGTATAACGTCGGAACCTGGGAAGATGTAGATAAGGTGGTAAATGAATTATGTTAGACAGACTGACAGGGAAAGTTGCGGTAGTGACAGGTGCTTCCAGAGGAATCGGAAGAGCGATCGCACTGCGTCTGGCACAGGAGGGCGCAGCAGTAGTGATCAATTATAATGGATCGAAAGAGCGTGCGCAGGAAGTGAAGACAGAGATTGAATCTGCAGGTGGAACAGCACAGATCATGCAGTGTGATGTGGCAGACGCAGCATCTTGTGATGAGATGTTTCAGACAATCATGAAAGAATTCGGAAGAATAGATATCCTTGTGAACAACGCAGGAATTACAAGAGACGGACTGCTTATGAAGATGGCAGAAGAGGATTTTGATGCTGTGATCGATACGAATCTGAAAGGAACTTTTCATTGTATCCGTGCAGTCTCAAGACAGATGCTGCGTCAGAGATCCGGAAGAATTATTAACCTGTCTTCTGTATCAGGAGTTCTTGGAAATGCAGGACAGGCTAATTATTCCGCATCAAAGGCTGGTGTGATCGGACTCACAAAGAGTGCGGCAAGAGAACTGGCTTCCAGAGGAATTACCGTAAATGCGATCGTCCGGGATTTATTAACACAGAGATGACAGAAGTACTTTCAGAGAAGGTGAAAGAAGGAGCAACAGCCCAGATCCCTCTTGGAAAGTTTGGAGAGACAGAAGATATTGCGAATGCGGCGGCATTTCTTGCTTCTGATGAAGCACGTTATATCACAGGCCAGACGCTGCATGTCGACGGCGGAATGGCGATGTAAGAATAGAAGGAGTAGGAAAATGAAGAGACGAGTTGTTGTAACCGGAATGGGTGCGGTGACACCGATTGGAAATACAGTAGAAGAATTCTGGAACGGAATCAAAACAGGTAAAGTTGGAATTGGTCCGATCACAAAATTTGATACAACAGATTATAAGGTTAAGCTGGCAGCAGAAGTGAAAGATTTCGTTGGAAAAGAACGAATGGATTTCAAGGCAGCAAAGAGAATGGAATTGTTCTCCCAGTATGCGGTTGCAGCAGCAAAGGAAGCATTTGCGGATGCGGGACTTGATATGGAGCAGGAAGATCCTTACCGTGTGGGAACGATCATCGGTTCAGGTATCGGAAGTCTCAGTTGTGTAGAGCAGAATTACGACAAGATCCAGACAAAAGGACCGGCGCGTGTAAATCCATTGATGGTTCCGTTGATGATCTCCAATATGGCAGCAGGAAATGTATCCATCCAGCTTGGACTGAAAGGAAAATGTACAGATGTCGTGACAGCATGTGCATCAGGATCTAACAGTATCGGAGATGCACTCCGTGCGATTCAGTATGGTGACTTGGATGTCTGTGTTGCAGGGGGGACAGAGAGCTGTATCTGTCCGACCGGAATTGCAGGATTTACTGCATTGACAGCACTGTCTACAAATGAAGATCCGATGACAGCTTCCCGTCCGTTTGATCAGGACAGAGATGGATTTGTCCTCGGAGAAGGAGCCGGAATCGTAGTTCTGGAAGAACTTGAACACGCGAAAGCGAGAGGCGCGAAGATTTACGCAGAACTCGCTGGGTACGGCTCTACAGGAGATGCTTATCATATTACATCTCCGGCAGAAAATGGAGAAGGAGCCGGAATGGCGATGAAACTTGCAATGAAAGAGGCTGGTGTGGCACCGGAAGAAGTGGATTATATCAATGCCCATGGAACAAGTACACATCACAATGACCTCTTTGAGACGCGTGCGATCTATTATGCATTAGGAGATGCAGCCGAAAATGTAGTTGTCAATTCAACAAAATCTATGATCGGTCATCTTCTTGGAGCAGCAGGGGCAGTGGAATTTGTTGTCTGTGTAAAAAGTATTCTGGATAATTTTATCCATCAGACAGTTGGTACAAAGAATGTAGATCCTGAATGTGGATTAAACTATGCAGTAGGTGCACCGGTAGAGAAAGAAGTGAACTGTGTAATTTCTAATTCTCTTGGTTTTGGTGGACACAATGTGTCTCTTCTTGTAAAACGTTTCGAAGAGTAAGGAGAAGCGAAGATGAAGATGGAAGAAATATTGAAGCTGATCGAAGCAGTATCGGCTTCTACGCTCACAGAATTTAAATATGAAGAAAATGGAACAAAGCTGAATCTGAAAAAGGAACAGCAGAAGGTAGAAATCGTTCAGAATGCGGCTTCTATTCCGCTGACAGGAATTTCCAGTGGTGATTTCCAGGCAACTGTTCTTCCACAGAACATGGCTGTATCCGGAAGTTCTGAGAATGCAGATTCGGAAGAAAATCTTGAAAAAGAACCAGAAGGCAAGCGGATCATTTCACCTTTGGTTGGAACTTTCTACGCTGCACCGGCAGAGGATGCACCGAGTTTTGTCAAGGTTGGTGACAAGGTCGAAGTCGGACAGGTTGTCGGAATCGTAGAAGCGATGAAACTTATGAATGAGATTGAGAGTGAATGTGCCGGTACAGTTGCAGAAGTTCTTGTAGAAAATGGAGAACCGGTAGAATACGGCCAGCCGCTTTTTAGAATTGTTTAAGAAAGGGATTCAGATATGAATAGTTTAAATGTAGAACAGATTCAGGAAATCATTCCGCACAGACATCCATTTCTTTTGATTGACAAGATTGAAGATTATGTTCCGGGAGAATATGCAATTGGATACAAGGGTGTTTCTTATCATGAAGATTTCTTCCGTGGACATTTTCCACAGAAAGCAGTAATGCCGGGAGTTCTGATTCTTGAGGCACTTGCTCAGACAGGAGCTGTGGCAATCTTAAGTGTATCGGAGAATCAGGGAAAGATTGCATTCTTCGGTGGTGTACAAAAATGTCGCTTCAAAGGAATGGTATTTCCGGGAGATCAGTTGAAATTAGAGACAAAGATTATTAAAAGAAAAGGACCGGTAGGCGTAGGAGAAGCTGTGGCAACCGTTGACGGAAAGGTCGTTGTTACGGCAGAACTTACATTTATGGTTGGAGAATAAAAAAAATCAGGAGCAGAAGAAATGATAGAGAAGATTTTAATTGCGAACAGAGGGGAGATTGCAGTCCGGGTGATCCGCGCTTGCAGAGAAATGGGAATCCGTACGGTTGCTGTTTACTCTGAGGCAGATAAAGATGCGCTGCATACCCAGCTCGCAGATGAAGCAGTCTGTATAGGTCCTGCTCCATCCGCAGAAAGTTATCTGAATATGCAGAATATCATCAGTGCGACACTTGTGTCCGGCGCAGATGCAATCCATCCGGGATTCGGATTCCTTTCTGAAAACAGCAAATTGCAGAACTGTGTGAACAGTGCAAGATCACATATATCGGACCGGATTCAAAGGTGATCAGTGCTCTTGGAAATAAATCCGTTGCAAGAATACGATGGTGGAAGCAGGTGTTCCGGTTATTCCGGGAAGCAAGGAGCCGGTCTATACTGTAGAAGAAGGCGAGAAGATCGCTGGTGAGATTGGTTATCCAGTCATCGTTAAGGCAGCACTTGGCGGTGGGGGAAAGGGAATGCGTGTCGCACAGACACCGGACGAGTTCCAGGCAAGTTTCCAGACAGCACAGAAAGAAGCGCAGATGGCATTCGGAGACGGAACAATGTATCTGGAACATTTTGTAGAACATCCGCGTCATATAGAATTCCAGATTCTTGCAGATAAGTATGGAAATGTGGTCCATCTTGGAGAAAGAGACTGTTCCATTCAGAGAAATCATCAGAAGATGATCGAGGAATCTCCATCAGAAGCACTGACACCGGAATTGAGACAGAAGATGGGAGAAGCGGCTGTGAAAGCGGCGAAGGCAGCTCATTATACGAATGCCGGAACGATTGAATTTCTCTTAGAAAAGAGTGGAGCCTTTTACTTTATGGAAATGAATACAAGAATCCAGGTAGAACATCCGGTAACAGAGTGGGTGACAGGAATCGATCTGATCAAAGAGCAGATTAAGATTGCAGACGGACAGAGACTAAAACTTCAGCAGAAAGACATCAAGATCACAGGTCACGCGATCGAATGTAGGATCAATGCAGAGAACCCGAAAAAGAATTTCCGCCCGTCTCCTGGAAAAATCACAGATGTACATTTCCCGGGTGGTGAAGGCGTACGTGTAGACAGTGCGATTTACACAGGATATGAAGTTCCGCCTTATTATGATTCCATGCTTGCGAAACTGATCGTACATGCTGACGACAGAGAAGAGGCTATCCGTAAAATGAGAAGCGCACTTGGCGAAGTTATTATTGAAGGTGTGGATACAAATATTGATTATCAGTATGAGATTTTGAATCATAAAAAATTCATATCTGGAGATATTGATGTGGAGTTTATCGGAGGAATGATGAATGAGACTGCATAATATGTTTAAAAAGACCGGAGAGAAGATCACATCGATTCATTCACGAAACAGAAGAAAGCCGGAAGCACCGGAAGGAATCTTGAAAAAATGTAATAAATGCGGTGCGGCAATCTTAACAGATGAAGTAATCAACGGAAAATATATTTGTCCTAAATGTCATGGATACTTTCGTATTCCGGCATATAAGAGAATTGAGCTTGTGACAGACGCAGGCTCTTTTGAAGAATGGGATGCAAAGATCGATGAAGGGGAAAGACCGGAGAATCCGTTGGATTTCCGGGGGGTATACAGAAAAAGTCGAAGCTTTAAGAGTAAAGACAGGGCTTGATGAAGCGGTTATTACAGGAAAAGCAACAATCTGTGGATATCCGGTTGTGATCGGGGTCTGTGACGGAAGATTTATGATGGCCAGTATGGGACATGCGGTAGGAGAAAAGATTACCCGTGCAGTCGAGCGTGCAACAGAGGAGAGGCTTCCTGTTGTTCTATTTACCTGTTCCGGAGGCGCACGTATGCAGGAGGGAATCATTTCCCTGATGCAGATGGCAAAGACTTCAGCGGCACTGAAACGCCACAGTGATGCAGGCTTTCTTTATATTCCGGTATTGACTGATCCAACTACGGGAGGTGTCACAGCAAGTTTTGCTATGCTTGGAGATATCATTCTTGCAGAACCGGGAGCTTTGATCGGATTCGCCGGTCCGCGTGTGATCGAGCAGACGATCGGACAGAAATTGCCGGAAGGATTTCAGAGAGCAGAATTTCTTCTTGAGCATGGATTTGTTGATCGGATCGTAACCAGGGATGAGATGAAGGAAGTACTGGGACAGATTCTGAAAATGCATACGGTTACAGATGAAAAGAAAGAAGACTGTCCGGAAAAGAAAAAAGAGAACAGAAAAAACATATCTGCAGGAAAAGAAAATGTGTCAGACTGGGAGCGTGTTCTGAAATCCAGGGAAAAAGAACGCCCGGTCGGTAAGGATTATATTGACAGATTGTTTACAGATTTTGTAGAATTACATGGAGACAGATATTATAAGGATGATCCGGCAGTAGTAGGCGGAATTGCGTATTTTCATGGAAAAGCAGTTACTGTGATCGCCCAGTGCAAAGGAAAGACAACGAAAGAAAATCTGGAACGGAATTTTGCAATGCCGTCTCCGGAAGGTTACAGAAAAGCACTGCGTCTGATGAAACAGGCAGAGAAGTTCCAGCGTCCGGTCATCTGTTTTGTAGATACTCCGGGGGCTTTCTGCGGAATGGAGGCAGAAGAGCGTGGACAGGGTGAGGCAATTGCCCGGAATCTGTATGAGATGTCAGCTTTGAAAGTGCCGGTTCTTTCAATTGTAATCGGAGAAGGTGGAAGCGGCGGTGCGCTTGCACTTGCAGTTGCAGATGAAGTGTGGATGATGGAGAATGCAGTGTATTCAGTACTTTCACCGGAAGGGTTTGCAAGCATTTTGTGGAAAGACAGCAAGAGAGCGTCAGAGGCGGCAGGAGTGATGCGTCTGACAGCAGCAGATCTTAAGGAACTTAAGGTGATCGAAGAAATAATTTGCGAGCCTGAAGTGTACCGGAAGATACGATGGTTCCTGTGCTCTGTGAACTGGAAGAGAAGATGGAACATTTCCTTGAACAATATGGAAGCCTTTCAGAAAAACAACTGACAGATAGAAGATACGACAGATTTCGTCGAATGTAAGAGATAGAAAACATGGTATTGTCTGAATTAAGATAGCAGACCAGAATGAAAGTGATCCCGGAAGATTGAATAGAGAAGAGCTGTTTGAAGAGATCAGAGAACAGTAGAAGACGAGGAGGAAAAAAGATGGATGCGTATAATACCATCAATGACATTCTGGTACATTTATTTAATGAAATCTGGGAGCTGGAGAAAAAGGCGATCATTACAGAGGAGTTTAAAGACATCACAAAACAACGATATGCATATAATAGAAGCAATCGGTGTTTCAGGAAAGACAACAATGTCTGTAGTGGCAAAGAAGATGAAGATTACGGCAGGTTCTCTGACCACAGCGGTGAATGGGCTGGTAAACAAGAAGTATGTAATGCGTGCCCGCGGTGAAGAAGATCGAAGAGTGGTATATATCTGGCTGACAGAAAAAGGGGAGAAGGCTTACTATCATCACGAGGAGTTTCACAGGGAGATGACAAATGCTGTGCTGAACAGACTGGACGAAAAAAGAGATTCCGGTTCTTATGAAGACATTGGACGGACTTTCAGAATTTTTCAGGGGCTATTCTTCAGAGGAATAAAATGATAATTATCAAGGAAAATTTGACGTTTTGTCAAAAATGAGTTACAATAATCCGTATCGTGAATAATTTATCATTACGGACAAAAGTTCTTGTCATTATTTCGCGTTAAGAATCACATTGTAATGAGGTAGTGCCAATATACTTGGGTGTATATTTTAGGAGGGAAACAAGTATGGTAACAAAGAAGACATCTTCAACAACAAAAGCTGAAACAGCAACAGTAAAGACAGAGAAGAAAGAGACAGCAGCTGCGAAAGCAATCGAGACAAAGAAAGACACAACAAAGAAACTTGAAACAAAGGCAGCAGTGCTGGTAGATACACCAGAAGTTCAGGCAGAAGAAGTAAAAGAGACAGTGAAGAAGGCAGCTAAGAAGGTTGCAGCAAAAGCGGAAGATACAGCTGAAAAGGCTGTGAAGACTGTAAAGAAAGCAGCAGCTAAGAAGACAGCAGCCAAGACTACAAAGAAAGCTGATCTGAAGACAGAATTCTTCCTTCAGTCTCTGGTAAAGAGTATACAGAGAAAGAGATTTCTTAAGAAAGTCAAAGATGTATGGACAAAGGATTTGAAGAATAAAGTCGGAGACATGAAAGATGTTAAGATTTATCTGAAACCGGAAGAGTCAGCAGCATATTATGTTGTTAACGGAGATACAACAGGAAAAATCGATCTGTAAGATATAAATAAAAGATATAAGATCGCTTTCCGGATGTACCGGGAATAGGTTTACTTAAGAAAAGACAGGGAGTCAGACACAGCTGAATGCAGGTGAAGGACGAACCTGTCTTTTTGAATATTGGGAAAGTAAGGCAGTGTGCCTTAAGGTGACAGGAATCTGGCAAGTGCGGTTTGAGAAAGGAGTATGCAAGATGTACGAGAAAGAGATTGAGCAGCTGCAGGAAATGATTGATGAGAGTAACCGGATTGTGTTTTTCGGAGGAGCCGGTGTATCAACAGAAAGTAATATTCCGGATTTTCGAAGTGCAACAGGAATTTATCATCAGAAATATAAGTATTCACCGGAACAGGTGGTCAGTCATAGCTTTTTTATGAAATATCCGGAAGCATTCTATGAGTTTTATAAAGAGAAGATGATGATTTTGGATGCGAAGCCAAATGCTGCCCATCTGAAACTGGCAGAATTGGAGCAGACAGGAAAATTGCAGGCTGTTGTGACACAGAATATTGACGGACTGCATCAGGCGGCAGGAAGCAGAAACGTCTATGAACTTCATGGAAGCATCCACAGAAATTACTGTATGAAATGTGGGAAGTTCTATGATGCGGAATATGTGAAGAATTCAGAAGGAATTCCGAGATGCAGCTGCGGTGGGATGATTAAGCCGGACGTAGTACTTTATGAAGAGGGACTTGACCAGAAGACGATCCAAGGGGCAGTCGAAGCAATTTCATCAGCCGACATGATGATCATCGGAGGTACTTCCCTTGTTGTTTATCCGGCAGCCGGTTTTATTGATTATTTTCACGGAAAAAACCTTGTTGTGATCAATAAATCAGAAACAGCCAGAAGTGTCCGGGCAGAGCTTGCAATATCGGCTCCGATCGGAGAGATTCTTGGTGCAATTCAGGTGAGTGACGAAATTAAAATTTTTTTCTGCAAATACTTCTGAAAAGGAGGATGCTGTCAGCAGCAGAAAGAAGTATGGGAAGAAAAAAG
>ENA-OQCX01000838-OQCX01000838.1-human-gut-metagenome-genome-assembly--contig:-NODE-838-length-15398-cov-7.986183_pt1 | contig 15398 bp, 18 predicted proteins | sample MGYA00242762_ERZ504587 | MGnify/ENA primary metagenome ERZ504587 (study PRJEB26092, sample SAMD00036337) | human gut metagenome | host: Homo sapiens | study: EMG produced TPA metagenomics assembly of... | reverse complement strand
CTTTACCCCAAGTAGTTACTGTATGAGCCTCATCCACTACAACCAAACCAATACGACGCTCACCTGCGAAGTGCTTGATATCATATGAAAGCAATAATTCCGGCGAAAGATAAAACAAATCGACCTCACCCTCACGCACCTGCCGGTATACCTCATTCTTTTGCTCAGGCGATAAATCGGAAGAAGCATACGCTACGCGTGTGTATCCCAAATCTTGTAAACCTTCCACCTGATCCACAATCAGTGCTTTCAGAGGAGATACAACAATGGTAAGCAACCCGTATTCATTGCCCAAATAGATGCCAGGCAATTGGAACAATAAGGATTTTCCAGCCCCGGTAGGTGCTGTCAACAGAATATTATCCACATCCGTTTCCCCATTCCGTGCCTTTTCCGCTTCAACAATGACACTTTCTATCAATTGCCCCTGCGAAATGTGGAGCGTCTCTTTCCCCTTGAATAAGTCGTCGTACACTTCCAGGTCACGAAATTTTTCGTACCCGTAAGTCCCTTTTAAAAGCGTGTTCACCGCTTCCCGGCAATCTCCGGGCAAATGCCGTTCTTTCAATTCCGGCAAGCGGCTTACCGTTTCTTCTTGTGCTTCAGTCATAATGGAACAAATATAAAAAAGAGGCAATCCATTAACCTGTCGAAGACAGATTTTACGGACTACCTCTTTCTATGTGTTAACTACCTCGTATCCCCTTAGGTATGGCAAGGCTTTAAAAAAGCGTATCTAATACTCCTCTTCGTTAAAGAAGAAATCCTCTTTGCTCGGAATAGTCGGGCCATATATCTTCGATGCTCTCATAAATATCGCCTTCATCTTCCATTTCCTGCAAATTTTCAATCACTTCAAGCGGAGCACCCGAACGCATGGCATAATCAATCAATTCGTCCTTGGTTGCCGGCCAGGGAGCATCTTCAAGTTTTGATGCTAGTTCCAATGTCCAATACATAATCTTGAGTATTTAAAGTGAATACTAATCTGTCTTATTTTCTATATTTTCGGCAAAAGTATAATAAAATCTATCATTTCCAACTATTATCCCAAAATATTTCATTATTTTGTTCATCAAAATTCATTTTCCGAGATAAAACAAACAAATAATCTGATAATCTGTTGACAAAAGCTAACACTTCGGGAGAAATTGTACAAGTTTCGGACAGAGTCAGAATGCGACGTTCGGCTCTTCGACAAATCGTACGGCACACATGACAAACAGCCGCTCCACGGCTACCTCCGGGTATGATAAAGGCACAAAGTTCGGGCAGTTGTTCATCCAGCTTATCAATCTCGCGCTCGATGCGTTCCACATCTTCCGGAGTAAGGATACTGGCGGCTTTCAGTTGTGTTTTTTCCTGGTCAGTTGCCAGATGTGAACCGATAGAGAATAGCTATGCTGTATACTCAGGATAAATCCCGGTCTGCTCATCCAGCAATACGTATTCAGCCATCCCAGATGGGAATTAAGTTCGTCAATGTTCCGTATGCTTCCAAACGAATATGGGTCTTCGGAACGCGGCTTCCGCCAACAAGACTGGTAGTTCCTTTGTCACCGGTCTTTGTATATACAAGGCTTTTTTTTCATAAAACGTCTATTTTTTCATCATTACTATATATAAGATTAACGTATAAAAGGTAATCAGAAGTTGACGATATAATGCTGTTTAATCTTTGTTGTATCAAAAAAAGCAAGCCTGCATCATACAAGTCAAAAGTGATTCCCACCCGCTCATCATTCTGTAACTGTTTCCAAAGATTTTTCATTGCCTTTGAATAGCAGATCCCATGAACGACAAACAAACTATTCGGAGTAGTCCGACGGGAACAGATGTTAAAAACTTCTTCCAGCAAAGCCGGATTCCGATAGTCATTCAGATACAGAAAGTCTACCGGAGTATCGGCATCCAGAAAGAGCTCTGATAAGTCAGAAGCAAAAAGATACCCGGCAGAAGGTTTGGCTGACTGTAAATATAAAGAGGCTGCCGAGGGCTGGCCTACTTCTATGATAGTGGCCGGTTGCACTTTATTCACCAGGCGGAACAACAGACGGTTGATCCTTGGTATTCCTTTCTCCCATCCTGTGTTGTGATCCGCTTTTTCTGTTCCGCCTTCAGCAGGTCGTATGCATAATAAGGCATCTTCTCATAAATCACGTCCGTGATCAGACTGAAAGCAAAAGGAGAGTGCACACCATATCCGCAACGGTAGCGGAAACGGGAGAGCCAGATTAAAGGTCTTTTTAGGTAATACAGAAGATTCATAAACCAGTCTTTCATTTTTTTTGTTCGTGACGCAAAGATATATTATTTTATTGAAAAAAGGGCCGGCTCCCGCGGTGGACCGACCCTTTTTAATCATTTATTTCAAGTAACTACTGCAGTCTGAATACTACAGGTACAGTATATTTTACTCGAACTTTCTTACCGTTCTGCACTCCGGGCTTCCACTTAGGCATTCCACTTATCACACGGATAGCTTCTTTATCCAGGTAAGCATCTACCCTCGTACAACTGTCGGATTAGTAATCGATCCGTCTTTGTCTACAACAAACTGAACAATTACGCGTCCTTGTGAGCCCATCTCCTGAGACATTGTCGGATATTTGATATGAGTACTCAAATATTTCAGCAATTCAGCTGAACCACCAGGAAATTCAGGCATGATTTCTACACTTACGTGAATAACATCTTCCTCAACTTCTTTAGTTTCCACTACTGGCGGTACCCAAACAACCTTGTAAGGTTCATTCACATTGTCCGGCACTACTGAAACGTTATCCGTCACCTCTTCGGTATCATCTACTATTTCGATCCATTCGGATTGCTTGATTTCCGGTGGAGGGGGCGGTTCCAGTTTCTCTTCAGGGAATGTGATTGGAACGAGCTCCGTTACAAAGATGGATTCATCATCAGATGATACTGCCGCAACTCTTACATCATGCTGTGTCCATTCGAACGATACGAACATGAAAGCAAGCGCAACAACCAAACCCATCAACAACCAAGAACCTCTTTGATTCTCAATTGCAGCCTTTTTTGATTTCTTGGCTTCCATAAAAAATGTGTTTAAAGTAATTAATAATAGAAAATATATAGCATATATACTACTTTTCGTTTTCTGTCTTAAGCATTACTTAAAGTGCTCTCTAGCTGCAATAAATATAGCATTTTTATGGATAGGGTGTTACGTTGCTTCTTGTTTATTCTATTCTTTTTCCTTCTTTTGGATAAAATTTATGAATATCAGCCAGCAAAAACCTGCTTTATATCTGTATAAATAATACCTTTATAAATACTTAATAGCCTATCATCTCCTCTAAAGTACACGATAACCAAACATATACGAGAAACGATAACAGGCCAATAAAACTAGCTAAAAAGAGTAAAAAAGAAATACTTTTCTTATTTAGTTCTTTTCTTTCTATCTGCATTTTCCTTTTTACGCATATCCTGATATTTCTTATATTGTTCATCAGTCAGGATACTCTTTATTTTAGCTTCTCCCTCTTTTCTCTTCTTTTGCATCTCTTCGCGCGAAGGTCTTTCATTAGAATTTCTCTTTGTCGGTCGCATTTCTTCCATTGCAGCCTTAAAATCCTTGGCTTGCTTTTCATTCAGTCCCAGATCGGTTATTATCTGTTCGATACGCTTCTCTCTGTCAACTTTTCCTTTTTGACGATCCTGAGCCATACATACTGTTGAGCCGATTAACAACACAACAAGTAAACTTAAAATTTGTTTTCTCATAAAACGATATTTTTAAGTTAGTAATTATTCAGCAAATGCATTTGCATATCGCAAATATACAATACAAATTGTATATAATATAAGAATTATATTGTTTTTTCCACTGTTAATGCTTAAAAACATAATATATTTGCTATTTTTGCAATATACAATCTAAATTATACTAATATGGAAAAAACTTATCATTCATTAAAAGACTTTGAACTATCCTATGGGAAAAATGCTATTGAGAGAGCAAATGATTTCCAGCAGTACATTGAGCAACTAAATGATTTCGGATGTAAAAGCTATTGGATAACTTCACATACAGGTATCGGTTCAACAATGGCAATTGAAGGCTTCAACGAACCTGTTATTGCATTTATTTCTAATGATTATTTAGGTATGTCACAAAGAGAAGAAACTAAACAAGCAGGTATAGATGCTATAAAAAAATATGGAACAGGTGCTTGCGCTGCACAAGTAATAGGTGGTTATCTCGACATACACCAACAGCTAGAGAAAGAAATAGCTTCTTTTGTAGGACAAGAAGAAGCTATTTTTATTTTCTTCCGGATTTGGAGCAAATGCCGGAATACTAAGAGCCTTATTGGGTCAAAATGATATTGCATTGATAGACCCTTATATCCACACAAGCGCAATGGCTGGACTAAAAGGAACAAATATAAAACGAATTGGGCATAACGACCTAGAATATTTGGAGAAGGTACTAAAAGAAGTCAAAGGGCAATATCAAACTAAACTTGTAATAATAGATGGTGTATATTCAGGATGGGGATTTGTCTTTACTTCCGGAAATTATTACTCTTTGCAAGACTTATGAAACCATGCTGATGTTAGATGATGCACATGGAATAGGAGTAATGGGAGCCAATGGCAGAGGAACAGCTGAATACTATAACTGTTTAGGTCAAATTGATATTATTACTGGCACAATTCAGCAAGTCATTTGGTTGCGTAGGGGGATTTGCAGCAGCTTCGAAGAAGATAATACAATACTTGAAATTTTATGCGGACAGCAATGTGTTTTCAGCAGCCCCTACCCCACAAGTCACAGCATCCATACTAAAAGCTTTAGAGATTATAAAAAAAGAACCACAAATAAGAACCAAACTTTGGGAAAATACGAACTATCTTAGAAAACGGTTGAAAGAAGAAGGATTCGACATAGGAAAATCTGTTTCCCCTATTTTTCCTATTATGATAAGCAGATAATAAAAAGGTTTACGAAATTGCTAAAATGTTGCAAGAAAAAGGTATCTTTACAATTGGAATTGTATATCCGGCTGTAAGAACCAAAGAAGCAAGATTAAGGGTCAGCGTTCTTGCCACGCATAAACTTGAACAATTAGAATCTTTAGTCAATACTCTTAATGATATAAATAAGAACATAAAAATAAAATAATAATGAAAAATGCGAAATATAGTATAAATGCAAATCTGGTATATAAAAATGGATATAGTGGTAAAAATGTCAATATAGCAGTGCTTGATACGGGTGTGTTTAAACACAAACAGCTTGATGGGTGCATAAAGCACTTTATGGATTTTGTGGGTGGAAAGGAGACATGTTATGACGATAACGGGCATGGTACACATGTGTGCGGTATATTATCGGCTGCAGATATAGGCATGGCTCCGGGGGCAGGACTATATGTGTTTAAGGTGCTTGATTATCTTGGCATGGGGCAGACGTCGGATTCAATTCGTGCACTTAAGTATATAAAAGAAAACTGTGTCAGACTTAATATAAAAATACTCAACTTCTCTGTAGGATATCTGCCATGTTCTGATACAGCAGAGCGTATTAAGATATTGAAGCTGATAGATGAATTGTGGGATATGGGAGTAGTAGTTGTTGCAGCAGCGGGCAACTATGGCCCGGCACCGTTTTCTGTAACTGTGCCGGGAATTTCAAGAAAAATAATAACAGTCGGAAGCTTTGATGATATAAGAAGTGGCAAAGGTCCTACCGACTGTTGTATTGTAAAGCCTGAGATTCTGGCTCCCGGGCATGATATCATAAGCCTTGGAACGAGAGATGGCACATATGTAAGGAAAACAGGTACTTCAATGGCTACACCGATTGTGTCAGGTGCCATAGCACTTCTATTGGAAAAAAATCCAAATATGAGACCGGAGGCGGTTAAGCTAGCACTGTATAATACATGTGACAGGGCAGGGGATAGTCACAAAGGCTCGTGGGGGATTATAAATGTTGATAAATTGGTGGGAATATTATAATATGTATTAGAGATTTATTATAGATAATATAGGAAATATTAGGTTGTATAATTGTAATTTCATGGTAGGGCTTATATGAGAAAAATATTACAAAGACTGCTTTCAAAGCTTTTTATAGTTTCGACAATAATAATCATACAGATGATATGGTGGTTCTTTTTGTTTTATACGGCCTCTGTTGCCAGCAGGGTGTTTCAGGATCTGATGTATGTGGCAGCTATATTGCTTTCGCTTTATATTGTCAACAGGCGGATGAAAATGTATATAAAAATGTCATGGATATTTTTGATACTGAGTGTTCCAATCGTTGGTATTCCGTGCTATTTCTTTTTCGGAAGACCGGAGCTTACGTCGAAGACACAGAAAAGAATGGCGAGAATTGTGGAAGCATATGCGCCGCTTCGGCCTGAAAACGAGCTGCTAAATGAGACACTCAGACAGACAGATATGGATGCATACAGACAAAGCAGGCTTATCACTCAAAATCAGAAATATCCACTGTATGCGGAGGACTGCACAGAGTACTTTAAATCAGGTGAGGAGGCTTTTGAGAGCATTTTAAAAGATTTAAGGTCAGCTGAAAAGTTTATCTTTATGGAGTATTTCATAATCGGCAGTGGCGTTATGCTTGATCAGATACTTGATATACTCAAAGAAAAGGTAAAGCATGGAGTTGTGGTGAGAATCATATATGATGATTTTGGCAGCATAAATGCCATTCCGCCACATTTTATAAAGGCGATGGAGAGCATCGGAATACAGACCAGACGCTTCAATCCATATAAGCCATGCTTTCAGTAATTATGAATGACAGGGATCATAGGAAGATACTGGTGATAGACGGACGTGTGGCGCATACCGGTGGTTACAATATAGCAGATGAGTATATCAACAAAAAAATCAGGTTTGGTTACTGGAAGGATGCCGGTATCCGTGTGGAGGGAGAGTGTGTAAACAGTTTCACGACGATGTTCCTTGAGATGTGGAATTATATCAATAAGGACAATGCTGTGCATGATGAATATCTGAATCCACACAATACTTTCAGCCAGTCAGAGGAAAGCGGTTTTGTCCAGCCGTTTTGCGATTCACCGCTTGAGCATGATGATGTAGGAGAGAATCTTTATGTGAGTATCATCTCAAGAGCTAAAAAATATGTTTATATTTTTACACCGTATCTGATACTTGGAACGGAGCTGTCACATGCTATGGTATCGGCAGCCAGGTCAGGTGTTGATGTGCGTATTGTTGTACCAAAGATTCCCGATAAAAAGCTCATTTATCTGCAGACAAAAGCCAATTTCAGACCTCTTATCGAGGCGGGGGTAAGGATATATCTATACACACCCGGCTTTATACATTCAAAGTGTATTGTGGCAGATGATGATACTGCGATAGTTGGCACATGCAATCTGGATTTCAGGAGCATGTACTGGAATTTTGAGGATTTTGTATACATGTACAGGACTCAGTGCATCGGAAAAATAAAAGAGGATGCGATAGAGACGTTTGCGGTTTCAGAGGAGGTGTATGAGGAAAGCACAAATGATATCTCATTTGCAGGCAGGCTGCTGCAGAGTATTTTGCAGCTTTTTGCACCGCTTTTGTAAATGTGACTGTAAAGCGTCTGATAAAAATCTGTTGAATAATGTTACAAGTTGTAATATAATATGCAAGGTGAATGCACAAAGCATCACATTGTAAAACTGAATATGTAGCATAAAGGTGTCGGAGCAGACAAGCATTTGAATCTGATTTATGACAGGCGATGTGAAGCTGGCTCCGGTGAAAAGGGAAACAGGTGCAAATCCTGTACGAACTCGTCACCGTAATTAAGGAGTGACGGCCAATAGGTCACTGGGCAACCGGGAAGACGGCCGAAGCAATGATATATAAGCCGGGATACCTGCCTTTGTGTTGTACGGAAACAATAGTGTTTCAAGCCACGAGTAACTGGCTGTACGTGATGAAATAATTATAATTACAGACAAGGTTATGATAGCCGTATAGTCTGTGTTAGAAGGATTTTGACATGTATAGCTCTTTGACATAATAGTACAAAGAGCTTTTATTTTTGATGCTTTAAATGTTTTCGTCTTACATATTTAAAACATGTGCAGCTTAATAGCTGCAAGGAGAATGAAAAGGAGAAAACATGAAAAAGAAATTAGTAGTAGTACTGATGGCAGCAGTTATGGCTATGACAGCAGTGACCGGCTGTGGCAGCAAGGCAGATGATGCAAAGAATGATACACAGGCATCTAAGACTTCAGAGAGTGAGACAAGTGCAAATGCAGATCAGGAGGCAGCAATGCATGTGGCAGATTTAATCGATGCAATCTACGTGCAGGAGAGAACAGATGATACAGATAAGCAGTGCAAGGAGGCTAAGGAGGCCTGGGACAAGCTCACAGACGCACAGAAGGAGCTTGTAGAGGGAGAAAATGCTGATCCTGACTATTTCGGCAGAGATACAGGCGATGCTTCAAAGGATGATCCGAGAAACCAGGATGATATCGGCGAGAATGAGATTCTTGTAGTAAGCTTTGGTACATCCTTCAACGACAGCCGTGTGGCTGATATCAAGGGTGTGGAGGATGCAATAGCAGCTGCAAATCCTGACTGGTCAGTCAGAAGAGCCTTCACAGCACAGATTATCATCAATCATGTACAGGCAAGAGATGACGAGAAGATTGACAATATGGATCAGGCACTTGAGCGTGCAGTCAAAAATGGTGTAAAGAATCTTGTGGTACAGCCTACACACCTGATGCATGGCGCAGAGTATGATGAGCTTTCCGAGGCTGTAGAGAAGTATAAGGATAAATTTGAGTCTGTAAAGATTGCAGAGCCACTCCTCGGTGAGGTTGGAAGTGATGCAACAGTTGTAAATGAGGATAAAAAGGCCGTTGCAGAAATTCTTACAGAGGAAGCAGTGGAGAAGGCAGGCTATGACAGCCTTGATGCTGCAAAGGAAGAGGGCACAGCATTTGTATTTATGGGACATGGAACAAGCCATACAGCAAAGATTTCATACAGCCAGATGCAGAGCCAGATGACAGCTTTGGGTTATGACAACGTATTTATCGGAACTGTAGAGGGTGAGCCGGAGGATACATCATGTGAGTCTGTCATTGAGAAGGTGTCAGCCGCTGGTTACAAGAATGTCATTCTTCGTCCGCTTATGGTTGTTGCAGGAGACCATGCCAACAATGATATGGCGGGAAGTGATGATGATTCATGGCTTTCACAGTTTAAGGCATCAGGAAAGTTCGATAAAATCGATACACAGATTAACGGACTTGGTGAGATTGAGGGTATCCAGAAGCTTTATGTTGAGCATACAGCGGCTGCTATGAGCAAGTAGCAGTTACTTAAATGTATAGTGGGGAAGCTATAAAATAACAGGAGCAGTATATCAGACATGAGAAAATTATTCAGAAACAAGTTTACTTATATCGTTGCAATGACACTGGTTTGTGCCATGAGCCTGGCAGCCTGCGGCAATAAGAATGCAAAAGCTGAAACAGAAAGCAAAAAAGCAGTGCAGGACGCGACAGAGAGCACAAAAAAGGCTGAAAAAACAGAAAAGATAGCACTTTCAGATGGTACATATACAGCAGAGTTTACTACAGACAGCTCAATGTTTCATGTGAATGATGCATATGACAACAAAGGTACACTCACCGTGAAGGATGGCAAGGCAACAATACATGTTACTCTCACATCCACACATATTGTCAATCTCTTTTTGGGAACAGCAAAGGATGCCTCAAAGGACAAGGCTGAGCTTTTAGAGCCAACTGTTGAGACTGTCGATTGTGGCGATGGCACAACTGAGGAGGTCAATGCGTTTGATATACCGGTTCCTGTTTTGGATGAGGAATTTGACCTTGCACTTATCGGTACAAAGGGCAAATGGTATGACCACAAGGTAAAGGTCTCAAATGCCACACCTGCGGACGCAGATGCAAGCGTATCTGAGAGTGCAGGAAAAGAGCTTCCTGACGGAACATACAATATCAATCTCGATTTCGAGGGCGGAAGCGGTAAGGCGAGCATTGCATCACCGGCTGAGGTGACTATAAGCGGTGGAGCCGCTACTGCAACAGTGCAGTGGAGCAGTCCAAACTATGACTATATGATAGTTGACGGACAGAAATATATGCCTGTAAATACAGACGGCAATTCTGTATTTGAAATTCCGGTTAAGCTTGATACACCTATGCAGGTTATCGGAGATACAGTTGCTATGAGCAAGCCGCACGAGATTGAGTATACACTCACCTTCCATTCAGATTCTGCTACAGAAGTGCTTGGTGAGGATGGAGAATAATTAAGCTATGCATGGAAGAAAAAAGATAATTATATATATATTGATATCAATTATAGGACTGTTCTGGCTGTCAGGCTGTGACAGTCCTTCTTCCGATTCAGGGAATACCGAATCGAAGGCTGAGGCAGAGGCACAGAACGGTCTTATATATAAGAGCAGTATGAAGCTTTTATATGCAAAGAATTTTTCCGTTGACTATTATGAGGGTGGATACAAGATACTTACTATAAAGGATGGTACCAAAATACTTACCGTGCCAAAGGGCAGAAAGACTCCAAAGGATATTGACAAGGATATCATTGTATTGAAGGAGCCTGTAAGTGATTTGTATCTGGTCGCATCAGGGGTGATGGATATGTTTGACAAGCTTGATGCAGTGGACACTATTAAATTTTCGGGGCTTGACAGTGATGGCTGGTACATTGACAGTGCAAGAAAGGCTCTTGAAAGTGGCAGAATGCTTTATGCCGGCAAATATTCAAAGCCAGATTATGAGCTTTTGGTGTCAGAAAACTGTTCTCTTGCCATAGAAAATACTATGATTACCCATTCGCCGCAGGTAACGGAAAAGCTTAAAAGCTTTGATATCCCTTCAATAATCGAGTACTCAAGCTATGAGGAGGAGCCGCTCGGCAGAGTAGAGTGGGTGAAGTTTTTCGGAGCACTCACAGACCGGGATGAAAAGGCCGATGAGTCTTTAATGAGCAGGTGGATATTGTAAATCGCATCGCAAAGACAGATGGTACCGATACGGATGATGCCACAAAAAGTGATACAGTTGCATTTTTCTATATCACATCCAATGGACAGGTTCAGGTGCGCAAAAGCACGGATTATGTGCCAAAGATGATTTCGCTTGCCGGCGGAAAATATATTTTTGATGCATCAAATGACGACGATACAGGTAGGTCAACCATGAATATGCAGCTAGAGGATTTCTACAATGGAGCAATAGATGCTGACTATCTGATATATAACAGTGCGATAGACGGCGGTGTGAAGAATCTGAATGAGCTTTTGGACAAGTGCCCGGTGCTTGCTGATTTTAGGGCAGTCAAAGACGGCAATGTATTTTGCACCACGAACGATATGTATCAGCAGTCTATGTCCATCGGGTATATGATTGATGATATGCATTCGATGATTACAGGTGCACCCGACAGCGGCATGAAATATCTGTTTAAGCTCAAATAACTGTGATTTGTGGAATGTATGTGGTGAGCTGAATTGTTACAGGATATGACAGAATGCAGGAAAATCAATAGCACAAAAAGATAAAAATCGGAGCTACAACATGGAAAAAACCAGAAAAATAAGGTGTTTTACAACATTTATTATTCTTATAATCTTAATTATCATATTGCTTATCATGAATGTGTGTATAGGAACTGTACACATATCGTTTAAGGCTGCATTTGCGACACTTTATGACCACTCAGACAGGGTAGGACGTATTGTGTGGGATATCCGCATGCCAAGAGCTATCGCAGCGATGATACTGGGCGGGGCGTTAGCGCTTGCAGGCTATCTTTTGCAGACTTTTTTCATAATCCAATCGCGGGACCTTTTGTGCTTGGTATATCATCGGGAGCTAAGATGATCGTGGCACTTGTTATGGTATTTTTACTTGGAAATGCCATACGTGTGAGCTCACTGGCCATGATTGCAGCAGCGTTTTTGGGAGCAATGCTTTCAATGGGTTTTGTGCTTATCATTTCAAGAAAGGTAAGCAGCATGTCAATGCTTGTGGTGAGCGGTGTCATGATTGGCTACATATGCTCTGCGGTGACTGAGTTTGTGGTGACATTTGCAGATGATTCCGACATAGTAAACCTGCATAACTGGTCAAGGGGAAGCTTTTCGGGCATGACCTGGGACAGCGTTGGGGTGATGAGCATTGTGGTGGGAATCACATTTATCTTTGTTTTCTTATGTCAAAGCCCCTTATGGCATATCAGCTCGGAGAGTCATATGCCGTAAATCTGGGTGTAAACATAAAGCGCATCCGGGTGCTTCTGGTATTGCTTTCAAGTCTGCTTTCCGCATGTATAGTGGCGTTTGCGGGACCGATATCGTTTGTCGGAATAGCCGTGCCACACATAGTAAAAAGCATGCTAAAGAGCACAAAGCCCATATATATGATACCGGCCTGCTTCCTTGGGGGAGCGGTGTTCTGCCTGTTTTGTGATTTGCTTGCGAGGATGATGTTTGCGCCTACGGAGCTTAGTATCAGCACGGTTACGGCAGTATTTGGTGCACCGGTAGTGCTGTTTATCATGATAAGACGCGGCAAGGAGAAAAATGTCTGATGGAATATTATTTTACTGCACAAAAGCTGGCCGTTGGATATGATAACAGGCCGCTTATTGAAAATATTGATTTTTCCTGAAAAGGGGAGAGATTCTCACATTAATCGGGCCAAACGGTGCCGGTAAATCGACTATTTTAAAAAGTATTGCAAGACAGCTTTCGCTTGTGAGCGGTACGATATATCTTGATAAAAGTGATGTAGTGACGATGAATGGCAATGAATTTGCAAAGAAAATGGCTGTTGTGCTCACCGATAAGCTAAAGACGGAGCTTATGACCTGCTATGATGTGGTTGCGACTGGCAGATATCCATACACAGGCCGGTTCGGAGTACTTTCGGATGAGGACAAAAAGGCTGTGGATGAGGCGATGGAGCTGGTCAATGTATCACAGATAAAAGATAGGGATTTTACAAAGATAAGCGATGGACAAAGACAGCGGGTTATGCTGTCACGGGCTATATGTCAACAGCCGGAGATTATAGTGTTAGACGAGCCTACCTCGTATCTTGATATAAAGTACAAGCTTGAGTTTTTATCAATACTCCAAAGGCTTAAAAGACAGAAGAATCTTACGGTTATCATGTCGCTCCATGAGCTTGATATGGCAAAGCGTGTGTCAGACCATATCATGTGTATAGATGGCAGATATGTGGACAGATACGGAACTCCCGAGGAGGTATTTACTGATCAATATGTTTCAGGGCTTTTTGGAATTACGGCAGGAAGCTTTGACGAAACAGGAGAGGATTTAGAGCTGGAAAAACCGGATGGAAGGGCGAGGATATTTGTCATAGCAGGAGGGGGCCTGGGCAGAAAAAGCTTCAGGAGCTTACAGCGAAAGGGTATCCCGTTTGCGACAGGAATCATCTATGAAAATGATCTGGATTATCCTGCGGCAAAGGCGCTTTCTGCTGAGATTGTCAGCGCAAGAAGCTTTGAGCCTGTAGACGATGCCTTATTGAAAAGGCAAAGGAGCTTATTGATGCATGCGAGGGCGTTATATGTGACAGAACAGAGTTTGGCACATATGAGCAGTTTAACAGCAGACTTTATGAGTATGCAGTCTCTACAGGAAAAATTATAAAAATTCCTTTTCTTGAGGAACAATTGGCACAGCTTTAAGGAAGTTACTGTTCACACTACAGTTTAATATTCATGATAAAGCTACCACATAAATTCAGACAGCAGGTATATATATGGCAAAGGTAATTATGGTACAGGGTACAATGTCCAATTCAGGCAAGAGCTTTCTTGTCGCGGGCTTGTGCCGTATTTTCAGACAGGACGGATACAGAGTGGCACCGTTTAAATCACAGAACATGGCGCTCAACTCTTATATAACAGACGAAGGACTTGAGATGGGACGGGCACAGGTGATGCAGGCTGAGGCAGCAGGCATTAAGCCTATGGTGTGCATGAATCCTATTCTTTTAAAGCCCACAAATAACACAGGCTCACAGGTGATTGTAAACGGAAGGGTGCTTAAGAACATGCCGGCGAGAGAGTATTTTGCATACAAGAAAACTCTCATACCGGATATAAAAAAGGCATTTAAAAAGCTTGAGGAGTATGCGGATATCATAGTGATTGAGGGCGCGGAAGCCCGGCGGAGATAAACCTGAAGGAAAATGATATTGTAAACATGGGGCTTGCGCATATGGTGGATGCACCGGTGCTGCTCGTGGGTGATATCGACAGAGGTGGTGTTTTTGCGCAGCTGCTTGGCACACTTATGCTTTTAACCGATGAGGAAAAGAATCGTGTCTGCGGGCTTATTATCAATAAATTCCGTGGAGACAAGACGATCCTTGACCCGGGGATACAGATGCTTGAGGAGAGAGGCGGGGTGCCTGTCACCGGAGTGGTGCCATATATGGATGTACAGCTTGAGGATGAGGACAGCCTGACAGAGCGCTTTGACAAAAAGACAGATGGGCTTATTGATATAGCGGTCATCAGATATCCGAGAATATCAAATTTCACGGATTTTAATGTTTTTGAGCAGATGTCCGAGGTAACAGTGCGGTATGTGTCAACAGTAAATGAGCTGCGTCATCCGGATATAGTATTTCTGCCGGGAAGCAAGAATACGATGGGGGATCTTTTGTGGATGAGACAAAACGGACTTGAGGCCGCTGTCAAAAAGCTCTCCTGTGAGATTCCGGTTTTTGGAATATGCGGAGGCTATCAGATGCTTGGGACTTCAATAGCCGACCCCGACGGTGTTGAGGAGGGAGGATATATGCGTGGCATGGAGCTTCTTCATATAGATACCGTTCTAAAAGACAGCAAGACACGGCTTCAGACAAGCGGTGAAATAGCACATGTAGATGGTGTATTGAGCAGGCTTTCAGGCTGTCACTTTCTGGGCTATGAGATACATATGGGTAAGAGCGCATATAGCACAGCTTCAGATGAGCAGGGGGCTTGTGCTGACAGGAAAAATGAGTTAAATAATGTCATATCTGATGGCAGAAATGTGTATGGCTCGTATATCCATGGCATTTTTGATACTGCAGAGGCCGCCAGAGTGATAGTGGATTATATTGCCGATAAAAAGGGCATTGATGTGAATGACAGCGCTATTGTAAGCTATAAGAGCTTCAAGGAAAAACAGTATGACAGGCTTGCGGACACACTGAGGGAGTATCTGGATATGGATGCAGTGTACGGCATGCTTCGTGAGGCAAGATATGATTGAAAATAATATTATTTCTGACCATTTTACAGTTGAAGAATTAAAAAAATTAAAA
>ENA-OQCX01000837-OQCX01000837.1-human-gut-metagenome-genome-assembly--contig:-NODE-837-length-15404-cov-2.250442_pt1 | contig 15404 bp, 19 predicted proteins | sample MGYA00242762_ERZ504587 | MGnify/ENA primary metagenome ERZ504587 (study PRJEB26092, sample SAMD00036337) | human gut metagenome | host: Homo sapiens | study: EMG produced TPA metagenomics assembly of... | reverse complement strand
TGTTCCGATGACCTATGTTGAAAAGGAGAAAGAAGGGAAAACAAGGAAAATACTTGTCCCGGTAGTCCACAATCTGGTCTTTTTACAGAAAAACGAGAGCCGCAAGGCAACGCTTGCGATGCTTAAGGAGTGCGATGTTCCTTTCAGCGTGCTTTGCGACAAAGAAACGAAGCATCCCTGTGAGATACCCGACAAGCAGATGACCGAGTTCCGCATATTATGCGACCCCGATTTTAAAGATACCTTATATATAACGCACGAAGAGGCCGAAGCGAAACCCGGCAAGAACGTCCGTATCATTCACGGGCCCTTTGCGGGATAACGGGTAAGCTGCATCGTGCCCGCGGCGGCTACTATTTCATAAAGACGCTTGCCGGTGTAGGGGTGATGATGCGCATTTCCCGCTGGTATTGCGAAGTGACGGAATAGCCGCCTGCCATTCGGGCCGTATAAGCCGGTTGCATGTATTTTAATCTAAAAAAACAGACAATAATGAAAGAAAAACTCCTTTCCCGCATTGCGGAAAGAAAAAATCACGGTACGTCGTGGGCTTGGGCTTATGTGGGCCTGCCCCTTGCCGTAGAGAAAGCCAAGGCAGGTTTCAGGACTATCGGCTTCGACGTGCAGGAAGAAAAAGTGAAACTGGTGAATGCCGGACACAACTATATCGGCGATGTGGTCGATGCAGAGCTGGCGCAGCTGGTACGGAACGGTACGCTCAGCGCCACTTCCGATTTTTCCTTTATAAAAGATGTGGATTTTGTAGCCATCTGCGTGCCTACGCCTTTGGATGTGCACCAGGAACCGGACATCAGCTATGTGGAGAGTTCGGCGAAATCGATAGCCGGGCATCTGACCGCAGGCACCATCGTGGTGCTGGAGTCCACAACCTATCCCGGCACTACCGAAGAGCTTATAAAGCCGATTCTTGAGAGCGGGTCGGGCTTGAAGTGCGGCAAGGATTTCTATCTGCTTTCGCCCGAACGGGTAGATCCCGGCAACGCGGTTTACAAAACCAAGAACACGCCGAAGGTGGTAGGCGCCGTAGGCAAGGACGCCCAGGATGTGATTGCCGCCATGTACGGAGCGGTGCTGGGCGATAAGGTGCACGTTGTTTCTTCGCCTGCCGTGGCGGAGATGACCAAGATTTTGGAGAACACCTACCGTAATATCAACATTGGGCTGATTAACGAGCTGGCCATCCTGTGCAACCGCATGGACATCGACCTTTGGGAAGTGATAGAGGCAGCCAAGACCAAGCCTTTCGGCTTCACCGCATTCTATCCTGGACCGGGGCTGGGCGGGCATTGCATTCCCCTGGATCCCTATTATCTCACCTGGAAGGCGCGCGAGTACGGCTTCCATACATCGATGATCGAGCTCACTGATGATAAACGACCACATGCCCGAATACACCGTGGAGCGTTGCGGCAAGATACTCAACCGCCACCGCAAGGCATTGAACGGCTCCAGAGTGCTGGTGATCGGCGTGGCATACAAGCAGGATATAGACGATTACCGCGAGAGTCCCGCCCTGCGTGTCATCGAGGAGCTGGAGAAAACAGGGGCGTCGGTCACCTTCTACGACCCTTACATCTCCGAGTACCGGTATCACGGCAAATCGCATAAAGGCGAAGCCGCCTCTCCGCCGGACTGCTGCGGAATACCGACCTTGTGGTTGTGACCGCCGCACACACCAATGTCGATTACGATTTTGTACAACGGCATGCACCCGCCGTTTTCGACACGAAGAACGTGATGAAGGCGGTTGCAGTGAGAACCAACATTGAAGTGCTTTAGAGCCAGTTTAAATATTCTTCTTAATTTATGGATAAAAAAATATGTGTTATCGGCGGTGGCAGGTGGGGAAAGAACCACATCCGCACATTGGCGGGGCTGGGTTGCCTTGCCGCAGTGGTAGAGGCGGATGCCGCCAGGCTGAAAGAGTATACGGAGCAGTATCCCGGAATAAAGGGATATGCGGACATGGACGAAGCCATTGCCTGCGGTTACGACGGATATACGGTTGCGCTTCCTGCGGAACTTCACTATCCGGCAGGCAGGAAACTGCTGGAAAAAGGGCTGAACGTTATGCTGGAAAAGCCGATGACGCTCACCGCCGCGCAGTCTGCCGAGCTGGTGGAACTGGCGCAACGCACGGGAGCGCGTCTGATGGTGGGGCATGTCCTGCTGTTTCATCCGGCGTACCGTAAGATAAAAGAGGTGATAGACAGCGGCAGGCTGGGCAAGCTTTTCTACCTTTATTCCAACCGGCTGAACCTGGGTACGGTGCGTACGGAAGAAAGCGTGTTTCCCTCGTTCGCGCCCCACGATATTTCGGTGCTGGACTACCTCACGGGCGCTTCGGCATGCAGGATAGAGGCAAAAGGAGCGAAGTTTCTCCAGGACAGGGTGTACGACAGTACGCTGGTGCAACTGGAATATCCCGGCAACGTGCATGCCCACATCTACGTATCCTGGCTTCATCCCTACAAGCAGCAGTTGCTGGTGGTGGCGGGCAGTAAAGGCATGCTTTCCTTCGACGATGCCGCGGACGGGAAGGAAATCCGTTTCTACAACAAGCGGATAGATTTCGAGAACGGCGTTCCCGTCAAAGTGGAAGCTCCGGACGAATCATCCCTTACGAGAAGAAGATGCCCCTGGAAGAGGAACTGAGGTACTTCGTGGAGCATCTCGACTCCACCATCGGGACAAACAGCGGAGAGGCAGGTTATGAAGTAGTAAAAGTACTGGAAACCGTACAACAAATCATAGAAAACAATGGACAACAAGAATGACTGTTTCGTTCACCCCAGCAGCTATGTAGACGAGGGTGCAACGGTGGGAAAAGGAACTAAAATATGGCATTTCTCGCATATTCAGAAGGGAGCGGTTATCGGAAGAGAACTGTTCGCTGGGGCAGAACGTGAACATAGCGAATAACGTAAAGGTGGGCAACGGCGTGCGCATCCAGAACAACGTGTCGGTTTACGAAGGCGTGGAGCTGGAGGACAACGTATTCTGCGGCCCTTCCTGCGTGTTTACCAACGTCGTTACTCCACGGGCGCATTTCCCCGTACACGGCGTATATGCCAAGACCCTGATTAAAGAGGGTGCTTCGTTGGGAGCCAACTCTACCGTGGTCTGCGGGCATACGGTAGGCAGGAGCGCGCTCATCGCCGCGGCGCCGTAGTAACAAAAGATGTACAGGACTATGCGCTTATGGCGGGAGTCCCGGCACGCCGCATAGGCTGGGTATGTGAGTGCGGCGCACGCTTGGATGCTTCGCTTGCATGTTCGTGCGGCAGAAAGTACAAGGAGGAAAACGGCAACCTGCTTGCCGTACCGTCGGCGGATTTTTGATAGGTTTCAAGTCCCCGATTCTCATACCAGAATTATTTACGATAAAACAGGTTTATATCATGCAATTCAGAGATTTAAAGAAACAGTACAGCGTGCTGAAGCAAGACATAGACGCCGCCATGATGGAAGTAGCGGCATCAAGCGCCTTTATCATGGGCCGACCCGTGAAAGAGCTCGAAGCCGGGCTGGCGGAGTATGTAGGAGTGAAACACTGCATTTCGTGCGGCAACGGTACGGACGCGCTCACCCTCGCCCTGAAAGTATGGAACATCGGTGCGGGAGATGCCGTATTCGTGCCCGACTTCACTTTCTTCTCTTCGGCAGAGGTCATCTCGCTGGAAGGGGCCACGCCCGTTTTTGTGGATGTGGATGGCGATACGTTCAATATGGACGCCTCGGATTTGGAACGGAAGATAGCCCGTACCATAGAGGAAGGCAGCTGACGCCCAAGGTCATCATTACCGTCGATTTGTTCGGTCTTCCCGCCAACTATCCCGCTATCCGTAAGATAGCCGATGCCCACCGGCTTTTCATCCTTGAGGACGGTGCGCAGGGGTTCGGCGGCATGATAGGCAACAAGCGTGCATGCAGTTTCGGCGACATCTCCACCACTTCCTTTTTCCCCGCCAAGCCTTTGGGCTGTTACGGCGACGGCGGAGCGGTGTTTACCGACAACGACGAATGGGCCGCACTGGCAGATTCCTACCGGGTGCACGGCAAGGGCATGTTCAAGTACGACAATGTGCGCATCGGCATGAACTCGCGCCTGGACACTTTGCAAGCCGCCATTCTGAAAATAAAGTTCAAGCTTTCCGCGAGTACGAGTTGCGCGACATTAAACAAGGCTGCCGCTCTCTACACCAAGTTGCTGGCGGGCAGGGTAAAGACTCCTGTCACGCCCGAAGGCTACTATTCGAGTTGGGCGCAGTACACCATTTGCCTCAATAGCAGGGAAGAGCGCGATGCACTTCAGGCGTGCCTCAAGGAGCAGGGCATTCCGTCCATGGTCTATTATCCCACGCCTATGCACGGGCAGACTGCTATAAGGCATTGAATGCCCCCACAGATTGCTGTTCCACGGCAAAGCGGCTTTGCGACACGGTGCTGTCACTGCCCGTACATCCTTACATCACGGAAGAAGAGATAGAGACGGTTTGTTCCGTGATACTCGGCTTCGTAAGATAGGGCACGTTTCCCGGTTCGTAAGGTAAGTTGCGTTTTCCAACCAAATACACAAGTTTATGTCCTCTGCATTCCGCCGGAATTTTCTGATACTCTGGTCCGACCTGCTGATTGCCCTGTCCGCCTTCTGGCTGGCACGCTACTTCGGCGATATGCCCCGCTGGTACTGGCTGGTGCTTTCGGCGGTTGTCTGGGTGGTGCTGGGCGGAGTGTCGCGCAAGTTGCAGTTCGGTGCATACAAAAGGATACGTTATGCGTTTCTGGGAATCTTCGCGCTGGACGTACTTTCGGGACTGTTCCTCTGCACCCTGTACCGGCATTGCGTGCCCGGCTACGAATACGACTATTCCATTATTCTTGCCACCGGCATCATCATTGTGCTCGAATGGGCGCTGTACTGTGCCGTCAGACGGCTGGTTTACCGGAAAATCCCTTTCTTCTACGAAGAGCCTCTGCTGGACGATGTGACGGAAGTGGGGATAAACACAGGCATCGAACACACGGAGCTATTGGAGAACCGTGACGTGACGCTGCTGCTGAGGCTCGTGCACGAAGCGGAGAACTCCTCGGAGCTGCTCCGCCGGATGCAGGAAAGCCGTGAGGCGTTTTCGCCGGTAACAATGCTCATGGACTCGCCGGAACCCGAAGCCGTGCTTGCGCATAAAGTGCGTCTGCCCCGGCTCGTCATCCACCGGTGTCCGCTCAACCGTGTGCGGCATATCAACACCCTCTTCTCCTATACCAACTATTGCATGGAGAGAGGGGGGCTCATTGCCTGCCACTGTACCACAGCGGGCATCCGCCGCGAGAAGATAATGCGGCAGAATCCGGTAGTCATCAACCGTGTCCTCTTCTTCCTGGATTATTGCTGGCACAGGATAATCCCCAAGCTCTCTTTCACCAGGGATTTCTATTTCGGGCTGACGAAGGCAGAACCGTGCGCTTACGCGTGTCGAGGTTTTGGGGAGGCTGTACCGTGCGGGTTTGATGTGCTTCACGAGGAGATTGTACACGGAGAGTTCTACGTCATTGCCGCGAAGGTGAAAGAACCGGTACGCGACGACAAGCCTTCGGGCGGACTGCTCATCCGTCTGAAGCGGAAGGGCAAAGGCGGTAAAATCATCGGTGTGTACAAGTTCAGGACGATGTATGCCTATTCGGAATACCTGCAACCGTATATCTATAAACAGGCGGGACTGTGCAGCGGCGGCAAGATTGCCGGTGACTACCGTGTGAACGCTGCCGGACGGTTTCTCCGGAAAACCTGGCTGGACGAACTGCCCATGCTGATAAACTGGATGAAGGGCGATTTGAAACTGGTAGGTGTGCGTCCGCTGAGCAGCCATTATTTCAGCCTTTACTCCGAAGAGCTCCGTGCGCTGCGCATCCGGACGAAACCGGGCTTATCCCGCCTTTTTATGCGATATGCCCGGTACGTTGGATGAAATACAGGAAAGCGAACGCCGCTACCTGGAGCAGTATCTCAGAAGCCTTTCCTTACCGACTGGCGCTATTTTTGGAAAGCTTTCCGCAATATAGTGTTCCGGGGAAAGAGAAGCCGGTAAAGGAAACTTCCGGCTTTCATCAGTCAGCTTATGCAAGACGTGATACCGAAAACACCTGCCAATGCAGTGGCTACTGTAATGATTACTTTGAGGACGATGCCCCATACCGATTTTGATTTTGTGCTCATGTTGTTTGGTTTTAATGTAAAAACAAGTGTTCAAGGCATTATCCTAACGGATTTTCCTCCTCGCCGCCGTCGCCGCCGGGTTTGTTTTCACTGCCGGGTTCGCTGCCGTCCACATTGTATTTGTAAGCCTCTTTCAGTTGGCCTTCCAAATTAATCTGGCGTTGCTCAACTCGCCCGTGGCGCGTGCACGGAGCTTCAGGCCTTTCACATTGTCCGCCAGCGTAAAGTCGGCAGCCGAGGCGGCACCCTTTCTGCTTACGATGCCTACGGAGAAAATGGCGAGGTCGTCCAGCTTTACGTTCTTGCCGTCCAGGATGAGCTCTTTGGTGCAGGAAATCATGTCGGTCAGCACCCCCTTAATCAGCCCCTCCGAATAGGGCGTGTTGTGGTTGGCCATATGCTTGGCAAGCCTTTCGGTATCGAAAGTGTCCTCAATCAGCGGACGTGCATACCACAGTCCTTTCAACGGGCTTTTTTTCGCCGGTCATTTGATACTTTTTGTAACGAATCATACTCTTTTGTTTTTTTAGTTTTCAAATTAAAAAATTCTATATCCTTGTTGCAACAATACGAAGATACGACATAGCCTAAGGGCATTTATCACTATTCGTCCGTTACGGTTCGTTACTGTACGTTATATACAGATATAACGGCTGTGATGTGGAGATATTTACGTATCTTTGGCTTATATAAAAACAAAGAATTCAAAAGATATGGAAATTTCAAGATACGTACATACGGGCGCACGGAACTTGCCCAGCTCTACAGTCCGGGACTTTGCCCGCAAGCCGCCTTCCGCAAGCTGAACCAGTGGATAGATTTCCACCCCACACTGCGGAGCAGCCTTCATGCACTGGTCGCCTCGGACAAAACGCGGACATACACGCCGGCGCAAGTACGGCTCATAGTCGAGGCGTTGGGCGAACCGTAAACTACCCTCACTTTAGCGTCGTAACATAGCCCTTTAGCCGCACAGTATAGCTCTTTAGCGCCGTAGTGTAGCCCTTTAGTTTCTCGGCAGCTCCACCACACGGTAACCCCGCTTGCCGTTCGACCTCGTCAGTTCGAAGCCCGCCTGCTTCATCACAAGCCCTATCTTTGACGGGCTAAGGTAGTGCTTCACGGCAGAGTTGATGCGGCTCAGTATATCAGTGTAGATACGAACGTACCTTCTTCGCCCGGCAGGGGCAACGGTAATAAGCCTGTATCAGTTCGCGCTCCATGCTGGGCACTTCGAAATTACGGTTGTGCAGGTTTACGAGCTTTATCTCCTCGTCCTCAAACCAATAGCGCATGCCGCCTTTCCAAAGTGCATACGCCTGTGAGTACACCCCCTCGTAATCCACGGGATGCGTATAAGGATTGTCGATGCTGCTGATTTCGAACGGCAGCCAGCGGCGGTTACCCGTGAGGTCCGTCAGGAACTGCACGTTATTGGTCGTTCCGCACAGGCTGGCAATGTGGGCGCGGTGCTCTTTATAATGCGCATAAGCCATTCGCTCGTTCACCACCTTCTGGGTGGTCATCGCCTTAATCTGGTTCAGCTCCGACGCCCCCAGTTCGTCTATTTCCTCCATGCAGATAAAGACGAATTCCGCCAGCGAAAACATATCGTCTTTGGTAATGCGGTTATTGTTGGACTTGATGTAAAAATAGCGTTGCAGCGCAGGCGGCAGCAGCTTGTTGAGCCAGGTCGTCTTGTAGCTGCCCTGAGGCCCGATCAGTACGAAAATCTCGTGGTTCACCGTTTCCCGGTCAAAGAGGGAGGCAATGGAGGCTACGAGCCATTTCTTGAAGTAACCTTCGAATACGGACTGCTCGCTCTTTACGTGCACCGTGGCGGCAAGCCGCCCGATATGGTCGGTCACACCGTCCCAGGGCTTCAGCCCTTCGAAGTAGTCGGTAAAAGGATTGAACAGAACAGTATATTCCGAGTGCAGTATTGCACGGATGTCATTGATGCGCACGGTTTTTCCCTGCTTGCTCATACGGCTCCATAGGGTGTTGACGAAACGGTCGTCTATCTCCGTATATTCCCCTTTGGCGCCGTCTGTTCCGGCAACGGCCGTCTCGCACTTCCCGGTGGCCTCATTGTACCGGAAACGGGCCTGCGTGTCGAGGAAGCGTTCGATGTCCTCCACACTGGCAAATCCGTCGTTGCCGCCGGCATTCGGCGTCCGCCCTTGCAACGGACGCCGCCCATGCTCTTCGGTGTGCTGGTAGCACGACCGGAAAACGGCGGCTACATCCCCGTCGTAGTCGGCAAAGCGTTTCACCGCCCACCCGGTAGCGCTGGCTTGCGCCACTCCGTAGGCATTGAGCAGATACCCCATGCGCATGATGTATTGGTTGCGCTGGTGTGCCTCGTAAACGATGCCTGTTCTGCCAGTTCGCCGGCAGCGGCAGCAACCGCTTTCTCCAGCCGCCTGTTACGGATAGAGGGTTTGGCGGGCTGCTCTTTCTTGTCGCCTTTCAGTTCGACGGGCATGGCGGCGGCATCGGGATTGAAGTAGACGTCGGGGTCGTGTGCCAGTCCGCTGAGCCTCGTGATATTCTTGCATTTCAGGTCGCATTCGCATCCCAGCAGGTCGGCATAATAGCGGTTGCCCTGCTCGAAGATTTTGGAATAGACTTTCCGGTTCTTCTCCGGAGTGGTCGTCAGGCAGTCCGTACGGTAGATAATGCGAAGCCCCGTACCGCTGATAGTGGTGTAGGACAGCAGCGTATGCTTGTCGGCGCGGACACGTCCGATAAGTTCCGGCAGGCGGTCGGCGTCGATATGGTCAATGTCTGCCAGCGCCAGCGAAGTCCAGCCCGTGATGTTCTCTGCCTGCTTGCCGCCTCCGAAGCACACGGCAACGGCAAAACACGGGCAGGCGGCTTTCTCCCATGCAGCGGCAGCCTTTTGCCCGTTATGACTGTAATAGCGGTGTTTCTCGGTACGGTCGCGCACCAGTGCATCGTTGCGGATAAGGTTTACGATTTCCTGTAACGTGCTGTCCTGCGGATGTGTATCCGAGTAACCTTTGAAAAGGCTGATTGAAGTTTCTTTCATTATTATCGTTATTAGGGTTTTACGGAGTGAAGTTCCGAATAAAGCGCCGGATACGGAAAACAGCGGTTCCCGCATGTGGGAACCGGACAGATGATATATTAACATTATTAACTTTTAAAAGCATTTATAGATGAGTCAAAATCTGAATCAGGAATTCGTTCACTTGGAGCTCGGCGACTACCTGGAACTGCTCCAAAACACGATTCTGGTAGGTGGCAAACGCCTGAACGACAAAGAGATTTGCCGTAAAATCTCGATGAGTCCCCAGACCTATGGCAAGGTAAAAAGGGCGAAAGTTTAAAGCTGAGCCAGTATTACAGTGTGTTCCGCATCTACCGGGAAGAGCTGAAAAACCGCCCTGCGGAACTGTATAATGTATTGACAGAGTTGGGCTTACGGCTTGAGGCGGACTATATGCGACTGCATGTCTCCCGCCCGTAGTTGACAGGTTGCCAGCCATATTTCCAACTTTTACAGGGGTATGTGTTTTATAAATGATAAATGTAATCGTTACATTTATCAATAATTTCTCGCGCGCGTAACGAAAAGTTATAAAAGAGGGGGCAACCTGTCATATCCGGAGTTCCATATCGGCAACATCTCGGTTTTCTGCCTGACGGATGGCAAGCGCTTCGTGATGATTGAGGAACCGGACTTATCGTGAGCCGTATCCGGAACAGCGCCGGGTGCGGGGAGAAAACGGACGAATAAACAAGAAGATAGCTTCTTATTAAAATCGGGGTCAATTTCAGTAATGAGGCGAGGAATGTCGAGAGCTGGATTATTGAGTAAGAAGCCGGTACATTCGGCAAATATTCACTGAAATATTTGTTGTCATCAATTTAAATGTCGTTCTTTGTACGAGAAAAAGGTAAACTTATGTGTAAATTCTCAGAAGACAGCAGACAAAAATTGGGTAATGCCGTCATCTATATTGCCAATCATACGGAACAGCTCAGTAAAACGAAATTACTAAAACTGCTGTTTTTAATGGAGGAATATATGGTGAAACGTTATCATGTACCTTTCATGGGGTTGCCTTTTGAGATATGGCAAGCCGGGCCCGTTGCCAAAGATATTTTCATCGATTTGTCCGACGGCCCTTTCCTGTTGAAAGATTTTGTAAAAACAGAGGTACAAAAAGATGCTACGTATATAAGGGCAATCAAGCCTTTCTGTGATGATGAGTTCTCGGACTGCGAAATGGAGATGATGGATGAAATCATCCGGAAGTATGGCAAGAAAACAGCCAAACAGTTAGTGGCGGAAGTGCATAAAGAGGGCTCTTTATGGTTCAATGCCGCTAAAAAGCATGGATTGCTGACCGCCTTCAACAAAGGTTTATGCAATAATTCCGATTATACCATAGATTTCTCTGAGGAATTGTCCGATTGTGCGCGGGAAGATTACAAGGAGAGCCTTGCCATTCATCAGACTGCCAATATCCTAAAAGCTCAGGGGCATGTTTAAGGAGGGTAACTACCTGCCGATATGCAGCTTCCGTTCTTCTTTAATTTGAATACTTTCATTTGCGGTGCAGATGTAGACAGTTATCCATATATATATATCATACAACTCTCTCTTGTTGAAAAATGTGGAGATAAAAACCACACAAAAATACTACTATGTACATAACCGTTCCGAATAATAATATTGTGGAAAGGTATTATATCATTAATATACTCTTTCATGAATTTCTTGGATTAAAATATGAAATCTGTGTAGCGAATGATGAGAAAGACTATACCGTTATCTTAGATAATGGGCGTAAGTTGATTATAAAAGATTCTTTTTTTAATCTTTTTCCAACCCCGTTATCTTATCTGTCTCGTAAGAATATACCCACTGCGATAACTTATGCTGATAATTCTTTTCTGAGTATGGAGAAAATGCCTGTGTTATTCGGAACAGGCGATTTGGAGATGCGTGACGACAGCATTATTTGTGGAAGTGACTTGTTTGCCGGAGCTTTCTTTATGTTGACAAGATGGGAGGAGCATGTTGTTAAAGAACGCGATGTGCATGGCAGGTTCTGTTCAAGCAATTCGTTGGCTTTCCGGTTCGGTTTCTTGAACAGAGCGATAGTCAACGAGTATACCGAATACTTATGGAACATGATTTATTACCTTGACAGTACGGCAAAAAGAAAAAAACATTCATTTGAGATTATTCCAACCCATGATGTCGATGTCATTTCCTGCTGGCATACGCCTTTCAAGGATATAAAAAGAATAGTGAGTTATTTCCTTAAAAAAGGAGGTATAAAATATGGTATGGAGAATATCGTAAGCTATATCAAAACGCTTGTAAATAAAGAGAATGATCCTTACAACACTTTCAGGTTCTTAATGGAATATTCCGAAGGTTTGGGATTGAAATCATACTTCTTTTTCATGTCTTCGGCGGAGTATTTTTTTGCAGAGCGTGACAGAATGCAGAAAATAGCGGATACAATTTTGGAAAAGGGACATTTTGTGGGTTTTCATCCCAATAAAGGCACTTGTTCCGATAGGATAGTCTTTCAAAAAGAATTGAATGCTTTAAATACGGTTTTAAAGAGAAAAAACACCATAGGAAGGCAACACTTACTGAAATTTGAAGTTCCGTTTACATGGCGGATTTGGAATGATTGCGGAATGGAGTGGGATTCGTCTTTAGTGTATTTTGATAAGATTGGGTTCAGATGCGGGGTTTGTTATCCGTTTACAGTCTTTGATATTCTTGAAAGGAAACATTTGCAGTTAAAGGAGTTACCTTTATTGGCGATGGACTGTACCCTGTTCCACTATAATCAGCTTAAACCCGATGATGCCTTATCGGAACTTAGCGGTATAAAGAGTACGGTTCGGAAGTACAATGGCAAGTTTGTCGTATTATGGCATAATTCCTATTTCTCTTTTGAAAATAGGAAAACCTTAGCCGTTTATAAAGAGATATTGAAAGAATCTTATTTGGATTCTGCACGATAAATGAAAGAAACCTTAGAGAATGCCATATATAAAAATATGGCAAAACTTTTAATAGGCGATGGGATTGCCAGGATTTTGGGCTTTGTCATCACACCGGTCTTAACCAGAATCTATTTGCCCGCTGAAATGGGAAGCCTTGCTGTTTTTACATCTTTTGTAGCTATCCTTATTCCTTTTTCCACACTGAGATATCCTTTGCTTATTCCGGTCTTGAAGGATGAGAAGATGGCTTTCTCTTTATCTTACGCCACTTTTCTGATGTTGCTATGCAGTACGATACTGCTGATTATAAGTTTGTTTTTCTTTAAGAGTGACATATTTAGCTTGTTTTCGGTGGAAGAATTATTCGATTTTTGGTGGCTGATACCCATCTCTTTTTTCAGCCTGGGACTTTATGAATTGTTTTACCAATGGGCCATAAGGAAAAAGGAGTTTTTGTTATTGTCGAAAAGTAAAATCCTGCAAAAGAGTATCGGTTCGGCTGTTCAGATAGGATTGGGCATGGCAAGTTTCGGTTCGTTAGGATTGATTATCGGTTCTATTTTTTCCGAAGCTGGCGGACTCTCTTTGTTTGCCAGGAGTTTTAAGAAAGACATCTGTTGCAATTATAGATTTGTAAGGTGGAGCAGGATGAAAGTCATTCTCGGGAAGTTTGTCAATTATCCGGTTTACAGGCTTCCTGCTCAGTTTTTGTTGTCGTTATCCGGTAAGATGCCTTTACTCTATTTTGCATGGAAATTCGGTGCAGGTATGGCAGGACAAGTAGGTCTGGCCACGACGATGCTTTCAATTCCCGTTACTTTATTAGGTTCTTCGGTAGGTAAGGCTTTTTATGCTGAGGTGTCGGGTATGGGAAGTTCCAAAAGAATTGAAATACTGTATTTAACAAGGAAAGTTATACAAAAACTATTCTGTATAAGCTTAATCCCTACTATCCTGATAGTTCTTTTTGCTCCCATACTGTTCGAGCTGTTTTTTGGAACGGATTGGGTGCAAGCCGGTGTTTTTGCCCGTATTCTGGCTATTTATTTAATTACTCAATTTGTTTACAGTCCTATCAGCGAGGGATTGTTCAATATTCTGAAAAGGCAGTCTATCGTATTATGTCTAAAAATAATTCGCATTTTAATTATCAGTATGGCTTTTGGAGCGTGCTATTATTGGGAACTTTCTCCTATTGCGACTCTTTTACTTTATAGTATAGGAATGGCTGCTAATTATGTTGTAGCTACGTTGGTGATAATAAATGCGGTAAAATATCAAAAATAAATATGCAATGAAAATAGTAACGGTGATAGGGGCAAGGCCTCAATTTGTGAAAGCGGCAGTTGTAAGTAGAGAAATATCCAAGTATGATAATATTAAAGAATGTATCATTCACACAGGGCAGCATTTTGATAAAAATATGAGTACTGTTTTTTTGAAGAGATGCAAATTCCTTTGCCTGATTATAATCTGAATATCAACGGACTTTCCCACGGTGCTATGACCGGACAAATGTTAGAAGGAATAGAATCGATTCTTTTCAAAGAGAAACCGGATTGGGTTTTGGTATATGGTGATACGAATTCAACATTGGCAGGGGCATTGGCTGCAAGAAAAAATCATATAAAAGTAGCCCATGTGGAAGCCGGATTGCGCTCATATAACATGGACATGCCCGAAGAGATAAATCGTATACTTACAGACCGTATTTCAGATGTATTGTTTTGCCCGACGGATGTTGCCATTGAAAATCTGGAGAAAGAAGGTTTTAAGAACCTTGATTATGAAATATTGAAAAGTGGAGATGTAATGAAAGATGCTATGTCTTTTTATATGAATAAGGCATCTGAACCGGAGTGCAGTATTCCGGAGCAATTTATACTCTGTACCGTGCATAGAGCGGAAAACACGGATAATGAAGAGCGGATGAGTTCGATTATTGAGGCCTTAGAGAAGATTTCTTCTACGTTGTGTCCGGTTGTTGTTCCGCTACATCCACGGACGGAAAAAGTCTTGCAGACAAGAAACTATGATTTCGAGGCAAGTAATATACATTTTATAGCACCTGTTGGATATTTTGAAATGATTTGGCTGATTAAGCATTGCAACTTTGTAATGACAGATAGCGGAGGTTTGCAAAAAGAGGCGTATTTCGGTAATAAATATTGCATTACTATACGTACGGAAACGGAGTGGAAAGAGCTGGTAGAAAAAAACTATAATTTCATTTCCGGCTATGAAAAAAATAATATTATCAACCTTGCAGGAAAAATTCATGCAATGCCGCCTCTTTCGTTTCAAGATGAACTGTATGGTAATGGGAACGCAAGCTCTATAATTGTCAATAAGCTATCCTGTAATATCTGATGAAATGAACATATTAAATTTATCTTCTTTATCATTATGGGATTTGGGTAAAGGAAAAGGAAGAGTTTCTACCTATCTTCCTATAAAAGGCTTTGTAGATAGAGGCCATAATGTTTTTATATAACAAATTCTGTATCTCAACAAGCTGGGGATTTTGAGGGAATTACAGTGCTAAAGGCGAAAACTGTTTTAACGAATAGGCGACCGTTCTTAGACATCATGGTGTATCCTTTTACTGTGTTATGCTTTCTTTATGTTGGCATGAAAATTTGCAAGAAGCATAAACCTGATGTCATTTACGCTCATACGTCGCATACTTCATTACCAGCCTTTATCTTATCTAAAATATTCGGAGCGAAATATGTATTGAGACTTTATGGTGTGTCTTATGTAAAATCGATTCGCTTAAAAGTCTCATATATATTCTTGTATTTGGCTTTTGCTTTGAAATCAGATATGTATATTTTGACAAATGACGGTACAGAAGCCGATAAAGTCGCTTTATCATTTGGTGTTCCACAAGAAAAGATATATTTCTTGAAAAATGGAATAGATAAGGGGTGGAGTACGCGCATGATTAATCCGGATCTGAGAAAACAATTTGCACCGAATGGAGAAAAAATCTCCGGCGCGAGAATTCCGCGGTCGAACTGGCGCCAGTAAGGGCTTCGAAGGTTGCGGCGGCGATTGCTTCGTCTTTTCCGGACCGAAAGCAAAGCGTTTCAGATAGGACTCGTAGTCCCAGTTGACGAGTACGCGGCCTACATCAAAAATAATGGTATCAATCATG
>ENA-OQCX01000836-OQCX01000836.1-human-gut-metagenome-genome-assembly--contig:-NODE-836-length-15413-cov-2.424506_pt1 | contig 15413 bp, 19 predicted proteins | sample MGYA00242762_ERZ504587 | MGnify/ENA primary metagenome ERZ504587 (study PRJEB26092, sample SAMD00036337) | human gut metagenome | host: Homo sapiens | study: EMG produced TPA metagenomics assembly of... | reverse complement strand
GCCCAGTGTCTTTTAATGCTTCTGTCCTCCTTGTTCCGTCTTCTCGGAGCCTGTTTCTTTTAAGACTTCTCCTTCTTCTTTTCGCCTGCAAAAGATCTGCTTCTGCCTGTTTTCTTTGCATTTGCTACAGCCTGCTCTTTTTATCTCTTTTTGCCTCTCTGACAGCTTTTTCAAGGATCTCGGTACACGTTGCATCTGCTTTTCTTATGATCTCATCCGCTTCATTCTCCGTTTCCTTGATGGTCTTAATGGTTTCTTCTACCATTCATCTACCACCTCTCCTTCAAAAAATACAAAATCTAGTTTAAATTATAATCTTATTTCTGCAATTTTACCATACATTTATTACATTTGTTGTAAATTGTATGTCACTTTGATACATTTTTATCATTTTGTCGTTTTATATTTGTGCACTTATTAATAAGTAGAAACGCCTGCCAGCGCCTCCTGTATTTTTTCATATACCTGGTACGAAAATAAGGATATTATCTCATTTTCTCAACGAAAACGGACAATATCCTTATTTTGTCTAAATAATATGGAATTTATACAGATTGGATTCCTTTTCTTACCAGTGTAATTCGTGAAGATGCCCCTCCAGATTCATACCTGCAAATCCGTTCTGTCTGAGTGCTTCGTAAAGCACGATCGCAACCGAGTTGCCGAGGTTCAGCGAACGGATGTCGCCTACCATCGGGATACGCACGCAGTCTTCTTTATGATCTACCAGAATCTCTTCCGGGATTCCGGCACTTTCTTTTCCGAACATGATGTAGCAGTCCGGTTCATAGTTCACTTCTGTATATACCTTTGGTGCTTTTGTCGTTGCCATGTAGATCTTGGCTCCCGGGTTCTTTTCCAGAAAATCATTGTAATCAATATAGGTTCTGACATCCAGATGCTCCCAGTAGTCCATGCCGGCACGCTTTAAGTTCTTCTCATTTAAGCGGAAGCCGAGCGGCTCGATCAAATGTAATCTGGTGTTGGTGGCTACGCAGGTTCTTCCGATGTTGCCTGTGTTTGCCGGGATCTCTGGTTCGTGTAGTACGATGTTTAACATGTTGTGTTCCTCCGTTTTTTCTATTCTTTTTCAAATAAAAATTCTATATAGCTGTATATTTCCGAAAAATCAATCTGACATTTTCCAGCAAATATATTCACCGGTACCTGGTCTTCAAAGCCATAGATAGCCGGTAACTCATTATGTTCCAAGTCATATACTACAACTTTTTTCTTATCCGGGTCAACCATCCAGTATTCTCTGACTCTTGCAGTGATATATTTTTTTCAGTTTTAATCCCATATCTTTTTTTTCTTGTAGATGGTGATAATATCTCGATTACCATATCCGGAGCTCCATAGACATGACTTCGAAGGATTTTATCTCTGTCACAGCATACAACGACGTCCGGCTGCAGCATCGTTCGGTCATCTTCATCTAGTTGTACGCTGACCGGTAACGGCAGTACCATACATAATCCTTTGTTCTGCCTAATGTACTCTCTTAATCTGATACTGATTTCAAATGCAAGCTGCTGATGAATCGTGGTTGGCGTATTCAGGTCGTAGATGACTCCGTCAATCAATTCTACTCTATATTCGTCCGGAATTGCTTCATAATCCTTTAGTGTGTATTCGCCTTGCTTTTTTCCACGAAAACTTTTCCAGATATCACCTTCATGATCTGTACCATCTCCATAGATGCGATAAGCCGATACGCTTTCTTTCATCATACCAGGATATGGATTAGAATCAGGTTCCTTCGGAAATGCTTTTTCCAACTGACAAATTGTGTCATATCTTGGTCTTTTGGTTATTCCGCTGAATATCTTTTGTACCGTTCCCAACGGTACACCGGAACGATCTGATATCTGCTCGCAACTGAAACCTAATTCTGTTTTCTTCTTTTTCATCTCTTCTACAGTCATAGGATCATCTCCTTCCTTCTACAGGACTCTCCATCGACGGATTCTTCCGAACATGTGGTAATCTATATTTCTGATGTTGTTTTCCATATTTTATTATATATCATTCCATTTATCAAGTATATTTTCCATATTTTATTATACATTATTCCATTTTATTTTAAGAATATGCAAAATCCGCCGGACATTTTCCCGTCCGGCGAATTCTCACATTTCTATAATATATTTATTTTTCAGATACACTTCCGTACTCTCTCTGAATCTCCCTTAATACTCTGACATACTTCTCTCCACCTGCACTGCTGCGATCGCACCATCTGCTACTGCAGTCACTACCTGGCGCAGGCTCTTGACTCTTACATCTCCGACAGCATAGACACCTGGTACGTTGGTATGCATGTCTCATCCGTCTTAATGTATCCCTTGTCATCCGTCTCTACTTTATCTGCAAACACGCTGGTATTCGGGATCATACCGATGAATCCAAACAGTCCGAACAGTCCGTCTTTCGGATCGGCTTCTATCTTTGTAAGTTCTCCCGTCTTCACATTCTTCACAGTCATCGTCTGAAGCAGTCCGTCGCCGCCCACTTCTTTGACTACCGAATCCCACAGAAATGTGATCTTCGGATTGGCAAATGCTTTCTCCTGAATAGACTTTGCTGCACGCAGCTCGTCTCTTCTGTGATGATCGTAACTTTTCTGGCAAATTTTGTAAGATACAGCGCTTCTTCCACCGCTGCATCCCCGCCGCCTGCTACATAGACTTCCAGGTCAGTAAAGAAGTTCGCATCACAGGTTGCACAGTAAGAGATTCCGCGTCCCTTGTACTCCTGCTCGCCTTTGCATCCGATCGGTCTTGCATATGCACCGGTTGCAATGATGATATTTTTCGCCTGATAGGTATCTTTTTCGCCTGTCAGGACTTTGATGTCTCCGCTCAGTTCTGCATTTGTGATCGTATCACGGACATGTTCTGCGCCGAACTGTTCCGTCTGTTCGTACATTCTGCGTACAAGAGAAACTCCCGTCTCTCCTTCTACGATCTGTCCCGGATAGTTTTCTATTTCGTCTGTGTTGATAATCTGGCCGCCGGCCTGTCCTTTTTCGATGATCAGGGTGTCCAGTCTGCTTCTGCCTGCATATAAGCCTGCGCTTAATCCCGCCGGACCGGCGCCAAGGATGATTACGTCATATATGTGATCCATGTGTGTGTCCTCTCTTTCTTTTCGTATGTATTTTTAAAATTATTGATCGTATGATTCTATCTTATTTTACATGATTTTAGCTGTTGGCATACCAACAAATTACAATTAAAAATTCTTTTTTTGTTTTTATATTTACTTGCTAAAGATATGTTTCTATAATATTATAATTATACAAAAAACAACCGCTCAAGTGGTTGGCCATATTGAGTAATAGAAATTCACCCATATTGCGGTTGTTTTATAGTAGTATATCACATACGTTTTTATTTATTCAATCATTAAATAAACTTCATTATATCTTCCACGATCTGCTCTTTCGTTAGATGATTCTCTTTCAGAACTTCTGCTACATCATAACGGTCGAGGAACTCTTTCTTCAGTCCGAAGTTCAGAACCTTCATGTCCGAATCTCCGTAGAATCTTGCGATCTTCTCGCCAAATCCGCCATCCAGAATACCATCTTCCAGAGTGATCACAACATCATGATCTTTCTTAAGCTCTTCCAGAAGTTCTGCATCAATACCTGTAATATAATATGGATTGATCACAGTTGCATCTGTACCAGTTACTTTCTTGAGCTCTTCTGCAACTTCTTTGCCAAGTCCGTAGAATGTTCCAAGTCCAATCACTGCAACCTTAGAACCTTTCTGAGTTACTTCGTATTTGTTCAGGTCTCCGAAGTCTTTTGTAATCTCTTTTCCGTCAGAGATCACACTGCCGCCCGGAAGTCTGATTCCTACCGGATACTCATTCTGTTCGATACTCCAGTCGAGCATTGCCAGGTATTCTTCTTTCGTTGTCGGAGCAAGGTATACCAGATTCGGAATATTGGCCATCATCGGGATGTCATATAGTCCAAGGTGTGTCACATCATTCATTCCGTATACCGAACCACAGAATGTTACAATAGTTGCCGGGCTGTTATTAATGCAGAGATCCTGTGCGATCTGGTCATAAGTTCTCTGTACAAATGTACTGTATACTCCATAAACCGGTTTTCCGCCATTTGTGGCAATTCCGGAAGCAAGTGCTACGGCTGTCTCTTCTGCGATACCGACATCTACGAACTGTTTTCCTGCTTCTTTTCTCTTATCTTCTGTGAATCCCATAACGGTCGGGGTTCCGGATGTGATCGCTACTACTGCAGGATCTTTTTTCATCTTGTCCAGAAGATAATTCATGGAAATGTCTGAGTAGTCTTCTTCTGTCATCTCGTATAACGGCTCACCTGTCTCGATATGAAATGGTCCGTTATAATGCCATACTTCTTTGTTCTGCTCTGCCGGTGCATAACCTTTTCCCTTTAAGGTATTGATATGCACAACAACTGGTTTCCTGCTGTCTTTGACACTTTGGAATGCTTCGATCAGGTCTCCGACAGCATTTCCGTGATCCACGTAAATGTAATTCAGTCCCATAGCCTTGAACAGGTTGCATTCTGCCTGTCCGTTTGTCTCACGGAGTAATTTTAAGTTGCCATATAATCCGCCGTGGTTTTCTGCGATGGACATATCATTGTCATTTACAACAATGATCAGATTACCGTCTAACTCTACCGCATAGTCCAGTCCTTCTAACGCTTCTCCACCACTTAAAGAGCCATCACCGATCACTGCGATCACATTGCCGTCTTCCCCTTTCAGGTCTCTTGCTTTTGCAAGTCCACACGCGAGGCTGACGGATGTAGATGTATGACCTACAGTGAAATGATCGTGTACACTTTCATTTGGATTGCTGTAGCCGGACACATCATCGTAATGCTCTTCATAGAGATATGCATCCTTTCTTCCTGTCAGCATCTTGTGCGGATAGGTCTGGTGTGATACGTCATATACAATCTTGTCTTTTGGTGACTCGAATACATAATGCAGTGCGATCGTTGCCTCTACCATACCGAAGTTTGGTCCGAAGTGTCCGCCGTGGATACTGGCTCTCTTTAACAGTGCTTCTCTCATCTCACCTGCCATTACGGTCATCTCGTCTACGGTTAATTTCTTTACGTCTTCTGGTCCGTTAATCTTTTCTATATACATGAACTATTCTCCTCCCAGTTTAATACTCCTGTCTTTACTGCTTCTTCGTATTTGGAAATTTTGTGATTCAGCCGGTTGATCGCTGACTCTATCTGCGCTTTCTGCTCTTCTAACTTCTCTCTTTCTTCCGAAAGAAGCTGAAGTCTTGCTTCAAATGTCTCGTCGCCCTCCTGATATAATTTTACATACTCGATCAGTGCCTCCACGGGAAGTCCTGCTTTTCTCATACAGATCACAAGCTCCACCCATCCAAGGTCTGATTCCTGATAGTCTCTGATTCCGCCTGCCGTACGTGTTACTTCCGGTATCATGCCGATGCGTTCATAATAACGCAGAGTATCAGCGGAAATGTCATATGTTTCACTTACTTCTTTTATCGTCAATCCAGGCACCACCTTTCCGTTCATTACTATAGCACTTGGAGTTCGCTCCAAGTCAAGATTTTTTTCCAAAAATGTAAGAGTAAATTCCGGATTATACAATTCATCCTGTATTTTCTGATATCTGCAGAAGCTGCATAGCAATAACAAAAGCCGTCAGGGAATATAATTCTAATTCATACATTAACATTCCCTGACGGCTTTTCTATTTCTATTATTTCTTTTAAATTCTCTTCAAATCAGCTTCCGTCAACCTTATTTCTGGCTTCTCAATCTCTCAACAAACCGACTGAGTCTTCCGATCGCTTCTTTCAGATCTTCCAGTGAGTACGCATACGATACACGCAGGAACCCTTCCCCACTCTCACCAAACGCACTTCCCGGTACGACCGCAACCTTCTCCTCTTCCAGGAAACGCATTGCAAATTCTTCGGAAGTCATACCGAATTCTTTGATACTTGGGAAGATATAGAATGCACCGAATGGCTCGAAGCATTCCAGCTTCATCTTCGCAAATTCATTTACCAGATATCTTCTTCTCTGGTTGTATGCATTTCTCATCTGCTGCACTTCATCTTCGCAGTGACGCAAGCCTTCGATGGCTGCGTACTGGCTGTTGGTCGGCGCACACATGATCGCAAACTGATGGATCTTCAACATCTGTTCTATGATCACAGACGGTCCGCAGATATAACCAAGTCTCCATCCCGTCATGGCAAATCCTTTGGAAAATCCGTTGATTACCAGTGTTCTTTCCTGCATTCCCGGAAGAGATGCAATAGACACATGCTCTGTCTTGTATGTAAGTTCGGAGTAAATCTCATCCGAAAGCACATACAGGTCATGTCTCTTCACAACTTCCGCAATTGGCTCCAGATCTTCTTTTGTCATGATCGATCCTGTCGGGTTGTTCGGGAATGGCATGACTAACATTTTTGTCTTTGGCGTGATTGCTGCTCCAGTTCTTCTGCCTTCAGTTTGAATTCGTTCTTTTCCTGAAGCGGAATAACAACCGGATTACCGTCTGCCAGAATGGTACACGTACATACGATACATAGCTCGGCTGCGGAATCAGGACTTCATCTCCCGGATCCAGCATTGCGCGCAGTGCCACATCGATTCCTTCACTTCCTCCGACCGTCACCATGATCTCATGATCCGGGTCATATTCTACATGTATCTTACGTTCCAGATATTTGCTGATCTCGATCTTCAGATCTTTAAGACCTGCATTCGATGTATAGAAAGTCTTGCCCTGTTCCAGGGTGTAGATACCTTCCTCTCTGATTCTCCATGGTGTGTCAAAATCAGGTTCTCCTACACCAAGGGATATTGCGTCAGGCATCTCACTTACCAGATCAAAGAATTTCCGGATTCCAGATGGTTCGATGCCTGTGATTTTCTTAGATAATGGATTTCTCATCATGGTGTTACAAGCATCCTTTCTGTTTTTTTCTGTCCGAACATGATTGTTCCGTGATCCTTATATTTCTTCAGTACGAACTGTGTACTGGTTCCTGTGACATCTTCGATCGGTGATAATTTACTTGATACAAACTTTGATACTTCCTGCAAAGTCTTGCCTTCGATCAGAACCATCATATCAAAATCACCGGAGATCAGATATACGGCTGATACTTCCGGATAATTACAGATCCGTTCTGCTGTCTTATCAAATCCCGTGTCACGCTGTGGTGTTACTTTTACTTCGATCAGGGCATTCACATACTCTGTTCCTGTCTTATCCCAGTCGATCAGTGTATGATAGCCACAGATGATCTTTGCTCTTTCCATGGCTGAAATCTCATTTGCTACGGTTACTTCATCGGTTCCAAGAAGAACTGCCAGTTCTCCGAGGTCCACCCTGCTATGCTTCTCCAGATACAGGAGTATCTGCTTTCTTAATTCTTCCATCATTCATACCTCCGCTATATAGCTTCAAGATCTCATCCGGAGCCGGACGGTCGATATAACGCATCTCTTCTCCATTTCTTAAGATCTTATCGTTGTTGTCTGTTGTATGTCCGATTACTGCTGCTGTAATCCCCTGATTGTTCAGCGCATCTGCCAGTACTTCCCCATTGTCAGTCACAGCCAGAAAACTTCCTGTAGATATCATCTGATATGGATTCAGTCGGAAATGTTCACATACCTCGATCGTTTCCTGTAAAATACTGATTTTCTTCATATCAAGATCCAGTCCCTGTTCTAATTCCAGTGCCAGATTCCACAGTGCTGCCAAGATCCCGCCATCTGCGACCTGACGTACGACAAATGCGCCCCCGGCTTTTGCGGCTTCGATTTCTCTCAAAGCAAAAATGTGCTGCTCATATGACAGTACTTGCTTTAAGAAAACCGGTGCAAAACGGGTCTTAAGCTCCTGTTCTTTTTCCTCTGTGATCCTGAGCATGCCATCCATTCCGGCATACCCCACAAAGACAATATCCTTACAGGCTCGTGCGGTTTCCCTGTTCCAGGTCTCTTCTTTCGGTGCTTTTGCGATTCCCGTAACTGTCACTGCAATTACCTGAACTGCAGGATTCACAGATGCCTGTATCCGGTCAGGATTTATATTGTATTTTTTACATGCCTTTTTCAGAAGCTTTTCAATCTTGTGAATCCTGGATTTGAATATGTATTCCGGACAGGCAATCTGAACAGTAACGCCTGCGGATGTTTCTGTGGTAGTTTCAGGGCAGACAGAAAATACTGCACCCTGTGCCGCCAGTGCGTTCACAGTCTGTGCAAGTGCATGAATACCGATCTGTGGTGATAATCCGTAGACGGTAACTGTTTCACTTATAAGCTGTTCTGTCTGTGTCTCTAACTTCATCCCTATTACGTTCCCCTTTATCTCTTATCTTTTCTTGATACTTTATCTTATATCGTTTCTACATTTCTGCCTTATACAAGATACGGAATAATCATCGTTGCCACCATGGCAATGATGACGATAAGCACAACAATTGATACAATTCTTCTTGTTTTTTTTATTGTTGAAATTCATTTTTCTACCTTCTTTGATCATAGTTCTGTTACTCTCCGTAAATATTTTTACCGAACAGCAACGTATTTCTCTACATTTTATACTCTTTACAATATTTTTGCAAGAAACAATCCTCACATTTCGGACTTCTTGCACTGCAGATTGTTCGTCCAAATGTAATGATATGAATATTCCAGAGAATCCAGTGATCTACCGGCAGTTCCTTCATCAAATCCTGTTCAATCTTGTCCGGATCCTGGTTTTTCGTAAGTCCCAGCCGATTGGATATGCGCTTTACATGTGTATCCACGACCACACTCGGCACGTGATAGATATTTCCGCGAATCACATTGGCTGTCTTTCTGCCTACTCCCGCCAGACTTAAAAGGTCTTCAAGTTCTGATGGGACTTCTCCGTTATATTTATCCCGGATATCTTTCATACAGGCTATGATATTCTTCGCTTTATTATGATAGAATCCCGTTGGTTTGATATCCTGTTCTAATTCTTTCAGATCCGTGTCCGCAAATGCTTCGACAGACGGATACTTCTGGAACAGATCTTTTGTCACGATATTGACTCTTGCATCGGTACACTGCGCACTTAACATCGTAGCGATCAGAAGCTGCCACGGAGTTTCATAATTCAGATAGCAGATGAATTCGGTTCCGTACTTCGCATCCAGAAGGCTGAGAATTTCTCCTGTTCTTTTTTTCATAATTCTATTCCTTTTTATATTTCATTCTTTACCGCTGCCCTGTCCCGGCCTTTACCTTGCAGACTCTGGCTTCCTGATTTAGTGGATTTCTGTTCTGATAATCAAACAGAATATAGGTATCTGCCAACTTAAAATATTCCAAATGCGTCATTTTACGCATCTGGTTTCTGTCATATTTTCCATAATCCGGAAGGTAGGTGTGTGTCTCTTCTTCTTTTTCATAAAATGTTCTCGCCACGTCTTTTTCCACCAGATATTCCCCGGCAAATTCCGGACGGCTCTTCGCATTTTCACGAAGATAGTAATCGTATGTGAGCACTTCCCGGAACAGATCTTCTTTTTCTTTATGATGCAGCCGTATATAATTCAGTAAAATCTCATATCTGGCACTCCGCTTGTGTTGAACGGCGTTATAACCATTGTCTTCATAATAAGATGCAAGCCGGTCATACATGGTAAATGCAGAATCGTATTCCTTTTCCAGTTCTTCCATCGTATTCGTAAACTGACGGCTGTTATAGTAGACCTCCACCATCTCCTCAATCCCTTTCAGGCGCAGTACATCTTCATAGGAAATCCACTTTGTATACAGTACTTCATACGGCGGATGTGCTTTATGGACAATGCCATACTCCTCCTGATGTTCCTGCATAAAGGATCCTTTCAACACTTTCAGGAATCCAAGCTGGAGCTGCTCCGGTTTTAATGCATACACATCGTCAAAGGAATGTGCGAAGCTTTCCACATCTTCGTACGGAAGTCCGGCGATCAGATCCAGATGTTCGTGCACATTTCCCTTATCTTGAATTCTCCTCACGATTTTGGATACTTTTTCAAAATCCATAACTCTGTGAATCTCTTTGATTGTCTTCGGATTCGTTGACTGTACGCCGATTTCAAGCTGTACCAGTCCCGGTCGCATCTGTTCCAGAAGCTTCAGTTCTTCTTCATTCAGAATATCTGCGGCAATCTCAAAGTGGAAATTCGTAATGCCGTTATCATGCTCCATGATATATTTCCAGATAGCAATACTGTGGTCATGCTTACAGTTGAATGTACGGTCGACGAATTTTACCTGCGGAACTTTGTGATCAAGGAAAAACTGCAATTCCTTCTTTACCAGTTCTATATCCCTGAACCGCAGGCGCTTGTCTACCGACGACAGACAGTAACTGCAGGAAAACGGGCATCCCCTGCTGGTCTCGTAGTAAATGATCTTATGTTCAAAATCTTCCATATGATCGTAGACAAATGGGACTTCGCTCAGATCCATGATCGGACGCCACGGATTGTCGATAATTTTCTCTTTTTCTTCCCGGAAAGTGATTCCGTCCACACCCTTTAACTGGTTATCCACACTCTCCGATTTCTTCCAGGAATTATCCACATTTTTATCCTGATATCCACATACATTTTCTCTTTTTTCGAATTCATTTCGGTATATCCGGCAGATTTCTTTGAAAGTTTTCTCTCCTTCGCCTTTCATCACTCCTTTGACACATGGAAGTCGTCTTAATACTTCTTTTGCATCATAGGAAACCTCCGGTCCGCCAAGCCAGATTGGCATATCCGGACGCAGCTTTCCGATTTCAAGCACAATTTCTTCTATATAGTCCAAATTCCAGATATAGCAGGAAAGGCAGAGAATATCCGGTTGTCTCTTATAGATGTCCATCAGGATATCGTCTTTTTGCTGGTTGATCGTATACTCTCCGATCTCCACCGCCAGATCCCCGGCATAGGCTTTCAGGCTGTAGACCGCCAGATTGGAATGTATATATTTTGCATTGACTGCTGCCAGTAATATCTTCATTATATTTTCCTCCAGATCAGAATCTCCCCTCCGGTCATATACCGGATAAGATAAATCCTCATATATCTAGGTATTATAAATTGGTATCGCCTTTTTTACAACATTTCCATTGACTTTTTGCCCGGAACACGTTAAAATGTTGAGCTGTGCAGCCGGGGTGTTAGCGGTACCTTGCACCTGCAATCCGCTATAGCAGGGGTGATATTGCGCAGAGGGCTTGTTTTTGCAGAGCTGCCCTTGGAAAGTGGCGTTGATGTTTGGGTCTTACGCGACGGAACTCCATGAACCATGTCAGGTCAGGAATGAAGCAGCATTAAGTGGAATCTTCCGGGTGCCGTAAGGGTGCCTGGGCTGAGTTAACTACTAAGGTAACGTCTGTGAAGGCTCGTTCGAAGCGCAATGCACATAATAAAATAAACTGATATTAAAAATATCCACTGCAGTTTCCCGCATGTGGATATTTTTATATTATACCAAATATTACTGCCAGCAATATTACGATAATATTCAGATACATCGGTCCGACTTTAGCGAATATTTCCCCAAAATTCTTCGGATAGTTAATCATTGCAGTTACGACCATTGCTGCCATAAATACCAGCATCATCGCCATTACAGTAGCATTCATAGTCTGCAAGTCCGTGCATCATCAGTACCGGCGGTATCTCGGTCTCTTTGTTTACATAATTCATACAGGTAACTGCATTGGAAAGTTCCGGATATTCATATACATTCTTCTTACCGATCAGCATTCCTACCGTCTTTTCATTCATCTGGTCATCTGTCTCTTATATTTCCTCTGTCCGTTCTTTTTCCAGTTGCTTTTTCTTCTTCCTTGCCTCTCTTAACTCTTTAAAAAATGATTTCATCATCTGGCTGCATTCTTCTTCCATGACTCCTGTCGTCAATTCCACCTGATGGTTAAATTCCGGCATATCCAGAAGGTTTAAGATAGAGCCTGCACAGCCTGCTTTTGGATTCATGCAACCGACTACTACCCTTGTCATCCGGGACTGTACGATTGCACCGGAACACATCTGGCAAGCTCCAGCGTCACATACATCGTACAATCCTCCAGTCTCCAGTCATTCATTTTCCTGCTTGCTTTCCTGATCGCAGCCAGTTCGCATGTGCCAGGGTATTGTTGTCAATCGTTCTCCGGTTGTATCCTCTTCCTATGATCTTATCTTGATACACGATCACACAACCGATCGGTACTTCTCCGATCGCATAAGCTTTTTTCGCCTGTTTGATTGCTTCTTTCATATATTTTTCATCTGTACTTTGCATTTCCACACTCCATCTGATTATATTTTTCTCTGTATATCTGCGCAGTCTTCCGATCCGCGGACATCTCTGCACCAGTATCCGAATGTCTCTCTGTCATTCGTCTCTTCTTCCGTAAGTGCAAGTCCGGTCTCCTCGACCGGCAGAAATTCCGGAAATCCGAAACTTTCTGCTGCTTTTGCTTCCTGTGGATGATATACTCCGGGTACTCCTAATTTTAACTGACCATCACAGACTGTCAATATCAGATGATGATAATTGTAATATCCATGAACCAGAAAACTGTTGTTCGCATGCTTCCATTCACATCTCGGAAGACATACCATGTCTTTCCGTTGGATTTTTCTGACTTTATATCTGTCCCTGCATTCCTTTACTTCCTGTTCCTCTGAAGGCTCTGCAATACTCTTTTCTTTTTCATGCGTCTCTTCCCCTGCCATCTCCCACTTTTCCATCTGACAGACATTTACCACATCATCATTCCACACTGCGGCATACCAGTGCCCGCTTATGTCTTTTAAAATGATTCCGTTGACCAGATCATAATTTTCTTTCTCCCCCATATCTTCCGGTGTATAACACAATTGATAATTCAGTCCGGGAGACGGCGGCTCTGTCACTCCTATATTGATTCCGGTACATTTTCCATCCTGATTCCAGAACAAATATACTTCCAGTCCCTTTGTGTCTTCTTCCATCCGGAATCCTTTTCCATGTACATGGATCACACACTGATCCATATCCTGTTCTATTTTTACGAAGCCTACATTCCGCATCTTCTTCTCTTGTTCGTATTCATACAGATACCGAATAAACCGTCTCAAAATATCCACTCCTGTTTCCGGCTATTTATCACAATCTATTCTGAAATATTTTCTTTTATGCCATAATCGCATTCAATTCCTGATACAACCTCTTCGCATAGCTGTCGGTCATTCCGCAGATATAATCCGTAACCAGTAATAATCTCAGATACAACCGGTAAATGTCTGGCTGTCCCTCCGCATGATAGCGGTATGCTTTTTTGTAATTATTGGAAACAAACGAAACCAGCCGTTCTTCTATAGAATTCAGTTTCTGTGCCGGATCATCATATTTAATTATCGCACCCATGAAGCGGTCCATCAGATTGTCAAGCATCACTGCTTCCTTCACTTCCATCCGGTAGATTGTTTCTGACTTAAACACACATTTGCATGCAATCTCTCCAAGTAATTTTACAAGTCCTTCCGCCGGTGTATCTGCGAATAAATCTGTTTTATATACTCCATTCATAATCTCATCGTAATGAGAAGTAAATCCAGATGTTGCATATCCGATCAGAACTCCCTGTGCCTTTACGATCCAGTTTTTCACTGCATAATCTCCGGGGTTATCTACTCCGTTTTTCTTTGCACGTTCATATAATTCCACCAGTTTATCTGCCGGCCGGAATCTATTCCATTCCGCCTGTTCCGGAACTGCCAGCTTCTTTTCCCTGTTTTGAAGCTTCCGCAATTCATCCCGCAGACTGTGATAAGTAATGAACCCTTTCACAAATGCATCTTCGATATCTGCCGTTTTATATGCAATATCATCTGCTGCCTCCAGAATAAATGTCAGAGGATGTCTGCAATTTCCCGCCCCTGTCTCCATCACGATATCTTCGAATAACTCCCGGTCCGCATAATAATATCCCATCTTTTTTTCACGGATATCCCCGGACTTTGGCCGGATCTGTGTAGATGCCACCGGATATTTTATAATTGTGTTTAAAAGCGCATAGGTAAGATTCATTCCATTTTCATCTACCAGGAAATGAAGCTTACTCACCAGCCTGAGCGCCTGTGCATTTCCTTCAAAATGATAAAAATCTTCCCTCATCTGTTCTTCCAGCAATTCTTCTATCGGTGTTCCGTGATATTTTAACACCGGAAGATTCCGTTCAAACCACTCTCTGATCGCAAACTCCCCATAATGTCCGAACGGAGGATTTCCAATGTCATGAATCAATCCTGCACACTGAAGAATATTGCAAATATCTTCTTTCATCCCCGGAGTGAAACTTGTATCTTTCTTATGTGCCAGTATGCTTTCGCCGATATTCTGTCCCAGCGATTTTGCCAGCGATGATACCTCCATAGAATGGGTCAGCCTGGTCCGAATAAAATCACTTTTATCTAATGGAAATACCTGTGTCTTGTCCTGAAGTCTCCGAAATGATGCACTTCCGATGATCCTGTGGTAATCCTTTTCAAATTCGCTTCTCAGATCGGTATCGGCAGAACGTACATCCTGATGTCTGCCCGGCCTTTGTCTCTTTGTCGATAAAAGTCTTGTCCACTCCATTTTACATCCTCCTTTTTGTCAAAAAGTGTCCAGCCGGATCTCCGGCTGAACACCTTATTTACAGCATTACTTTCTTAAGTTCATTTTCCATTAATCCAGATAGATCGGCGGCTCATAATCTTTGCCAAGTAACGCTTTCTTACGCTCCTGATATCCGAGAAACGCCCACTCTGTCATATCTGTCCACTGATGAGTTCCACGGTCATATACCTGCACATAGCCGATCCGGTTCGGATGCATTCTTACACTGTTCGATTCATATTCATGTCCGGTATAAGGGTTAAGTTCCCCTTTCTCAAGATCCTCTTCCGTTGATGTAAATAAATCCTCTTCATTCTCCTGTGCATACCTGTTCTGATGTCCTGCATCATAGTTCGTATTTAACTGTTCTGCATTTTCATATGCAGCCGTTTCTGTCTCTGCAGCATATGTCTCTGCTTCCTCAGGTTCATCTGGAAGAAACTCTTCTGCAAGTTCGCCTGATTCTCCATCTTCTGAATAATCAAATTCATGATATTGGATTTCCGGTTTTTCTTCTTTCACCGGCTCTTCATGCTTTTTATGGATTCCGAAAAATGCTCTCCATCCATGTGCCTTCTTCTCTGTCTCAGTCTTCTTTGGTTCCGGTTCTTCTACTTCCGGCTCTTCTACTTCCGGCTCTTCTTCTACTTCCGGCTCTGCTTCTTCATATGCCGGCTCTTCTGCATACTCCGGCTCGCGCTTCTTCATATCCGGC
>ENA-OQCX01000835-OQCX01000835.1-human-gut-metagenome-genome-assembly--contig:-NODE-835-length-15426-cov-1.800510_pt1 | contig 15426 bp, 17 predicted proteins | sample MGYA00242762_ERZ504587 | MGnify/ENA primary metagenome ERZ504587 (study PRJEB26092, sample SAMD00036337) | human gut metagenome | host: Homo sapiens | study: EMG produced TPA metagenomics assembly of... | reverse complement strand
CAGCCAGTACACAGCATTTTGGGCAATGTGTATTACTCCAGCGAGCCATTTCAGGCGCGCTCTTAGCGTAAGCGAAATCCAGCGCTTACGTAGACTTATGCGTGAGGGCTCTCCCGAACGCATTAGTCGCAGTTAGCGATTAGTTTGCTGGAGCGTTGCGCCGGCGAGTGAGTAATACACATTGTCCAAATGCGTCCGCATTGAAGAACTTTTAATCAACTAAATAGCAAAAAATCACAGCCCCGCCAAAAACGGGGCTGTCTTTCTATACACTTTAGATCAACTTCTTCACCATCTCCACAATCTCTTCCTTCGTCACCCTGCTACTGTTAATACACAGATCATACTGCAGCATATCCAGCCAGTTAGTATCCGTAAAATACTCATAATAAGCCCGGCGTTCCTTATCCGTACGTTTCACCAGCTTCCTTACACTCTTTTCCTCTCGGCCGGTACGTGCCATCACCGTCTTCACACGGTCTTCAAACGGAGCATAGATAAACAGACTCAGATGCTTATCCTTATTATCCTGTAAGATATAATTGCCACATCGCCCAACGATCACGCAATTCTCTTTTTCGGCTGCCTCCAAAATGATCTTCTTCTGCAGATCGTAAAGCACATCATTCATGGGAACAAAATGGTATTCCGGATTCATCTGCAGCTCGTAATCCACCGGATACAGCCACTGGCTGGCTTTTCTCTCATCTACTCTGGCAAACTCATCAAAAGGAATATTCTTCTCCCTGCTGGCCATTTCGATCAGCTCCTTATCATAGAACTTAAATCCCAGTTCCTCCGCAAGAGCCTTTCCAATAATACGTCCATTACTTCCAAACATACGATTGATTGTTATAACACGGTTACTCATAAACGGCGCCTCCTTTTGTGGTGGATTTGTAAATAATTTTGTTATAAAATAGTTTATGAAAACTATTTTCTGTTCTTTTTCGCATTATAACATAATTGTATGAAAATATCTATATAATTTGCATAAAATCAAAACAAAAAATATTCTGAATATGTCATTTCGCTGGAAATTTGAACCCTTTCTTGTTATACTAAAAATAGCAATACGATTGCTGTTCACTGCATGTACAGATTGCAGAAAGCCTTTTTCAAACACGCTCTGGAAAAGCGTATTTGGAAAACGATGAACAGTGATACAATATGAGAAAGGAATTGAACATGCTCAAAATAAAAAATTATGTGAAAGCAGAATCTCTGGAACAGGCTTATGAGCTGAACCAGAAGCGGACTGCCTGTGTGCTTGGCGGCATGGTGTGGCTGAAAATGGGTAACCGTGTTGTAACCACAGCCATTGATCTTTCCGGGCTTGGTCTGGATACCATCACAGAAACAGAAAGTGAATTTGTGATTGGCTGTATGACCCCATTGCGGGACCTGGAACTTCATCAGGGACTTCATACATATACGAAAGGTGCCATAAGAGAAAGCCTGCGCCATATTGTAGGCGTACAGTTCCGCAACTGCGCCACTGTAGGCGGAAGTATCTGGGGACGCTTCGGCTTTTCTGATGTACTCACCATGCTTCTGGCACTTGATACAGAGGTGGAACTTTTTAAAGGCGGCAGAGTCTGTCTTTCTGATTTTGTGAAAATGCCAAAAGACAGAGATATTCTGGTACGCATTATCATAAAGAAAACTCCGTTGAAGGTTGCCTATTTAAGCCATCGTAATACCAAGACCGATTTCCCGGTACTGGCATGCTGTATCAGGCTGTCTGAGAATGGCGTGAGAGCGGTTTACGGTGCCCGTCCGGCGAAGGCATTTCTTCTGGAAGACGAAGAAGGTCTCCTTGCAGGCATGGAAACCATGTCTTCGGAAGAGAAGAAGACAGCGGTTCAGAAATTTGCAGACTATGCAGCACGGAAGGTTCCTACCTTTGGAAACATGCGAGGCAGCGCAGAGTACAGAACCCTTCTTGTGAAGGTTCTCACAAGAAGAGCATTAGAAGCAGTGGGAGGTATGACAGATGAAAATTAATTTCTGGCTGAATGGAGCCAAAAAGGAAGCGGAAATCAGTCCTGACACCATGCTTCTGGAGTTTCTTCGAAGCCTTGGCTGCTACAGTGTAAAAAGAGGCTGTGAAACTGCAAACTGCGGTCTTTGCACCGTTTTGGTAAATGACAAGCCAATGCTGTCCTGCAGTGTCCTTGCTGCCCGTATTGACGGCAAAAAGGTCACCACCATGGAGGGACTTCAGGCAGAAGCTGAAGAATTTGGAACTTTTCTTGCCAATGAAGGCGCAGAGCAGTGCGGATTCTGTAATCCGGGATTTATCATGAATGTACTTGCGATGACAAAAGAACTGGAAGATCCAACCGAAGAAGAGATTAAGGAATATCTGGCAGGCAATCTTTGCCGCTGCTCCGGTTTTGTTGGACAGACCAGAAGTATCCTGAAATATCTGGAATATAAGAAAAACGGAAATATCCAGGAGAAGGAGGTGCAGGCATGAGCTATGTAAATAAGTCTTTGCAGAAAAAGGATGCCATGGCTCTGGTGACCGGAAAGCCAGTCTACACAGACGACCTGGCACCAAAGGACTGCCTGATCATCAAGATCTTAAGGAGTCCCTATGCCAATGCCTGGGTGGAAGAGATCAAGACGGACACAGCCATGAAGGTAGAAGGAATGGCACTGATCCTTACCTGGAAAGATGTTCCAAAGAGACGTTTCGCCTCTGCCGGACAGACCTATCCGGAGTTCAGTCCTTATGACAGAATGATCCTGGATCAGCATCTTCGTTTCGTAGGGGATGCAGTGGCAATTGTGGCAGGAGAAACAGAAGCAGCTGTAGACCTTGCCATGAAGCGCATTAAAGTGAAATACCGCGTGGAAACACCGGTTCTTGATATGCATACAGCTAAGGATAATCCGGTTCTGGTCCACCCGGAAGAGGACTGGGAATCCAAGTTCCCGGTTGGTGCAGATAACAAGCGGAACCTTGCAGCAAAAGGCCATGAGGAAATGGGAGATATTGACAAGGTTTTGTCAGAATGCAAATATACAGTAGATGAAGTTTATCACACAAAGGCTGATCAGCAGTGTATGATGGAGACCTTCCGCACATATTGTACCAAGGATTATTTCGGCAGGCTGAATGTGGTTTCCTCCACACAGGTACCGTTCCACCTTCGCCGAATCCTTGGAAATGCCCTTGGAATCCCATCCTCCAGGATCCGCGTGATCAAGCCTCGTATTGGCGGCGGCTTTGGAGCCAAGCAGACAGAGGTCTGTGAAATTTATCCGGCAATTGTTACCTGGATGACAGGACGTCCATCCAAAATCGTTTACAGCCGTTATGAATCTTTAATCTGCGCTTCTCCCCGTCATGAGATGGAAGTACACGTAAAAGTTGGTGCAGATGAGAACGGAATCGTAAAAGGAATTAAAGTAGAGGCGCTTTCCAATGCTGGTGCATACGGAGATCACAGTCCTACAACCATCGGACTTACAGGTCATAAGGCAATTGCCCTGTACCGGAATCTGGAAGCCTATGCTTTTGACTATGAGGTTGTTTACACCAACGTGCAGGCATCCGGTGCATATCGTGGATATGGTGCCACACAGGAATTTATGCAGTGGAATCCGCTGTTAATGAGCTGGCCCATAAGATGAATATGGATCCTGCAAGGATCGTGAGTTGAATATGCCAATTGAAGGCGAGCCAATGTATGACTATGATGGAAACCTGACTCATACAGCAAGCTGTACAATGGATCGCTGCCTTGCCCGTGCCAAGGAGATGATCGGCTGGGATGAGAAATATCCGTGCGTGATATGGGAAATGGAAAAGTCCGCGGCGTAGGTCTTGCCATGGCGATGCAGGGCTCCTCTATTGCCAATGTAGACGTGGGAGGCGCAACCCTGAAGCTGAATGAGGACGCATCCTATACACTTTCCCTTGGATGTGCAGATATGGGTACGGGCTGTGATACCATTCTTTCCCAGATGGCAGCCGACTGTCTGGAGACAGAATTTGAGAATATTGTTGCATTTGGTGTGGATACGGATGTTTCTCCATATGACTCCGGTTCTTATGCATCTGCCACTACTTACGCGACAGGCAATGCAGTTATTAACGCCTGCAATGAGCTGAAAAAGAGGATTATCCGGCTGGGTGCTGAAATGCTGGGTGTAAGTCCTGAGGAAGCAGACTTTGATGGAAAGAAAGTCTACGCAGGGGAAAAAGAGGTCAGTCTTCAGGAGATTGCTTATAAGGGAACCTGCGGAAATACCCTGGAAATGCAGGTGACTGCCTCCTATTCTTCCCAGATTTCTCCGCCGCCTTATATGGTTGGGGCAGCAGAAGTGGAAGTAGACAAAGAGACAGGAAATATTGACCTGATCGATTATGTGGCAGTTGTAGACTGCGGAACTCCTATTAATCCCAATCTTGCCCGTGTGCAGACTGAGGGAGGAGTTGCCCAGGGAATCGGTATGGCACTTATGGAGAATGTGCAGTATTCCAAAGAAGGTAAGATTCGTGAGAATTCTTTCATGCAGTACAAGATCCCAAGCCGTGAGGATATTGGAAATATCCGGGTTGAGTTTGAGAGCAGCTATGAAAAGAGCGGTCCTTTTGGTGCCAAGTCCATCGGTGAGCTGGTAATCGATACCCCTTGTCCTGCAATTGCAGATGCGGTTTACAATGCTTCCGGTGTCCGGGTAAGAGAGCTGCCGATCACATCGGAGAAGATTGCCATGGGAATTCTGAAAAAAGAACTGGAGAAATAATATATGGGATTTATTTTAAGGGGATACTGGCAGTGATTTGGCTGCTGGTGGTTCCCTGCCTGGCAGGAGAATTTTATTTCCGCAGGGAAAAAAGAACCTGCAGTGAATATCTTCTGGCCGGTTATACACTGTTATTTGCCATTACAGAGCTGCTTTCCCTTATCATGATCTTTACAAAGCAGCCGCTTCATCTGCTGACAGCTACATATGGTGTGACGGCTGGTGTGCTGGCATTTCTGGGTGTCTGGAGTCTTTATAAGAAGAGGCAGAAGGAAACCGGTAAGTGTGCTGGTACATATTGCAGCAAAAGGGCAGAAGAATCAGATGTTTTCAAGCCGCAGATCGGAAATTCTTCCGGTTTGAAAAGTTTTTTGCAGAAGAATGGAATTTCCCCGGAGCTTGTGGTGGCAGGAATTCTGATTCTGTTCCAGCTTGTCGTTGTGGTGCTTTATGCCCATATGGATGAAGATGATGCTTTTTATGTAGGAACAGCCACTACCGCGGTGGAAACCGATTCTCTTTATGCATATAACCCCTACACCGGAGCCGCTTACAATGTATTGCCAAGCCGTTACATTCTTTCTCCGTTTCCTGCATTTCTTGCCGTGACCAGCCGGTTATGCGGAGGACTTCATCCAGCCATTGTGGCACATACTGTTTTTCCGGCGGTATTTGTTTTTCTGGCATATGTGGTGCTTTTTCAGTACAGCCGCATATTCTTCAAGGGAAAGGCTGGAGAACAGGGGATTTTTATGATCCTTTGTGCCGTGATCCTGTGGTTTTGCGGATATTCGGTATACAATTCAGAAATTTTTACAATGGGCAGGATCTGGCAGGGAAAAGCTGTGCTGGCAGGGGTATTTTTACCATTTTTATTTCTGCTCTGTATGGAGATTTTTATGCAGGAAAAACCGGAATATCCATGGAGCCTGGCTTTTCTGGCAAATGGAGCCTGCTGTCTGTTTTCCTCAATGGGAATCATGCTTGCCCCTCTTCTGATGGGAGTATTTGCTCTGCTTAGTCTGGTGAAATTCAGAGACGGAAGAAGATTCTTAAAGAGTGTAGTCTGCTGTCTGCCATCCCTGATACTTGGCGTGGTATACATTCTGGTATTTTAGGAGGTGGAGAGATGAAACGAGCACTTTTGGCTTCACTGGATGCCTGGCAGAAATACTGGGGGAACGGATTTTATGTCTATTTACTGCTGGCTGCATGTTTGTATTTCCTGGTATTCGGAAGAAAAAAAGAACGATCCAGAATTTTATCCGGCTATATTGTAGTTTTTCTTGCTGTGTTTTTCTGTCCGGTGACTGCTTATATTATACAGAAATGTATAGGACGGTCGGTTTACTGGAGAGTATTATGGATTCTTCCGGCAGTGCCGCTTATAGCTTATGCAGGAAACTGCCTGATAAAAAAGGTGGGAGCTTCCAGACCACGGCAGTACATACTTCTGATTTTTATTGCGGCAGTGCTGGCTTTTTGCGGAACTGGCCTGAATAGAGATGGTTTTTACAAAAAGGTTCAGAATGTACAGAAGATTCCTGATGAGGTAGTAAGCATCTGCAATCTGATCAATGAGCAGAAGGAAGAAAATGAAGAAATCTACCTGGCAACAGATGACAAAATAGCTTCCTATGTGAGAGTTTATGATCCGTCTATCAAAATGCCTTACGGAAGAGGCGGTAAAGGAGCCTCTGGAAAAAAAGCTGCAAGATGGCTCCATAAACAGCTTGTGGCAGAAGTACCGGTGATCAAAAAGGTAGTAAAAAATGCAAAAAAGACTGAAATGCAATTACCTGGTTTTCCCTGTTCCAAGCAAAAAGAAGCAGCTGTATATGGAAACAAAAGGGTTCTTACTGATCGGTCAGGTAAATGAGTACGGTATTTTCAAATATTGTGAATAAAAGGGTTGCATTTACAGGAAAAAGCTGATACATTTAGTTTGTGAATAAACTGAATACGGGAAGTTATGATAGAGGCGCAGGCTTCATCAGTAATTTCAGCTGCAGAAACTGGTTGTGTGCAGATTATGGGCATACGCAGATACACGCTCTGGGTCGTATGGCGGACTGGCTGGAATGAAAGGGGAGACTGCCGAAGGATTTTTTCTCAGCCAGGAGAGAAGTTCTGGGCTGACGCAGAATATGCGGCAGACTGTCACTGTTGTGGAGCGCTATCTAAGGTATAGATCCTGTGAAGAATAAATGCCATGAATGTGTCCCCATAATGGGAGTGCATTCATGGCTTTTTGCGTTAAAGAAGAGGAGGCTTTTAAGAAAACGCTCTGACCGGTTTGTGACTGGTCATCTGGTATTCAGGAAAAAAGAGGGAGGAAATCGATAATGAAGTACAATTGTAAAAAGTTGTCTGTTCTTTTTGCAGCTGTTATGATGTTTGTCCTGGCATGTCCGGTGACTGTTCTGGCAGCGGCAGAAGAGGAGGCTGGCGCACCTGCTGTGTACGCTACTTCTGTCATTGATACCGCCAGTTGTGGCAATCGTTCTGGCATTGATCACAAAAGAGGTTTACAGTTCCTTGTTTCTTGGAATTTTAGTTGGAGCACTTCTGTACTCTGGCGGTAATTTTGAGGGAACGGTTAACCATATTTTTTCAGGCGGAATGATCAGTGTGTTATCATCCAGCAGTAACGTAGGTATTCTGGTGTTCCTGGTAATTCTTGGAACTATGGTCTGCCTGATGAACCGGGCTGGAGGATCAGCCGCTTTTGGCCGCTGGGCCGGCAAACACATCAAGACAAGAGTTGGAGCAGAACTGGCAACCATTTTGCTTGGAGTGCTGATTTTTATTGATGATTATTTCAACTGTCTGACGGTAGGCAGTGTTATGAGACCGATCACAGATCAGCACAATGTATCCCGCGCGAAGCTGGCATACCTGATCGATGCCACAGCTGCGCCGGTATGTATCATTGCACCAATCTCATCCTGGGCAGCTGCTGTCAGCGGTTTTGTTCCGGGTGAGGATGGAATGTCCGTGTTTGTAAGAGCTATTCCCTATAACTATTATGCACTTCTTACGATTGTAATGATGGTATCCATGGTTCTGATGAAAGAAGAGTTTGGTGCTATGGGTGTGCATGAGTCCAATGCGTTAAAAGGAGATCTGTTTACCACAGCAGCCCGTCCTTATGCTTCAGGCGAAGGTGATGGACCGGTGAACCCAAGAGGAAAGGTTATGGATCTTCTGATCCCTATCATCTCTCTGGTTATCTGCTGTGTAATCGGTATGATCTATACTGGTGGATTTTTCAGCGGTACAGATTTTGTAACTGCTTTTTCCCAGAGTGATGCTTCTGTCGGACTGGTGCTTGGAAGCTTCTTCGGTCTGGTGATCACCATTCTTCTTTATATGGTGCGCAGAGTGCTGTCCTTCCGCGATTGTATGGCATGTATTCCAGAAGGATTTAAGTCCATGGTACCGGCAATCCTGATCCTTACTTTTGCATGGACCTTAAAGAGTATGACAGACAGTCTGGGTGCTGCTGAGTTTGTTGCGGAAATGGTGAAGTCTTCTGCAGAAGGACTGGTAAATATGCTTCCGGCTATTATATTCCTGGTAGCCTGCTTCCTGGCATTTGCTACTGGTACTTCATGGGGAACCTTCGGCATTCTGATCCCGATTGTGGTTCATGTATTTGAAAACACACCGGGAGACCTGATGATCATTTCCATCTCTGCCTGTATGGCTGGTGCTGTTTGCGGTGACCATTGTTCTCCGATTTCGGATACGACGATTATGGCCTCCGCGGGAGCTCAGTGTGATCATGTAAATCATGTGTCAACCCAGTTGCCTTATGCCATTGTGGCAGCAGTGGTATCCTTTGTAACTTACATTTTCGCCGGCTTTATCCAGAGCCCGCTGTGCCTGATCATCGGTGTAGCACTGATGATGGGAGCTATGTGTGTTGTGAAAATGAAGTTCTCAGATCTGAAAACGGAATAAAGAGGTTTTTCTTATTGGAAAAATAAGAAAAGAATGTGGAAGCCGGGATGGATTTTCCTGTGTAATGCCTGCGGCAGTGTGGAAGAATTTACAGTGTCTGCAGAGTGTTGACGGGGAAATTGTCCTGGCTTTTTGCATGCTTCTATCTTCTTTATTGGCTGCTTAATATTCGCTTTGGAGCGTGTGTGGAGAAGGTTTTTTGCAAGATGTGCATTACACTTTGCGGGAAAGCTTTTTTTTATGTGTTCTGGAGCTTTTGGAGCTTGGGGCAAGGTTTGCCTTGCATATGCCCGGGAAAAACTATATAATGGAAAAATGGACGAAAAAATCAGAATCAACAAATACTTAAGCGAAGCGGGATTCTGTTCAAGACGTGAGGCTGACAGCCTGATCCAGAACGGACGGGTGACTGTGGAAGGTCATAAGGCAGAACCGGGAGAAAGGATTACAGCAGATACAGTTGTATTTGTGGATGGTAAGCCTGTGAAAAAAGTAGAAGAAAAAGTTCTACTTTTATTTCACAAGCCCCGAGGTGTGGTGTGCAGCACAAAAAAACAGCGCCAGGAGACTACAGTTACGGAGTATCTGAATTATCCGGTTCGAATTTATCCCATAGGACGTCTTGATAAGGAATCCGAAGCTTTTGCTTTTAACAAACCAGGGAGACCTGGTAAATAAGATCATGCGTGCGGGAAACTACCATGAGAAAGAATATCTGGTGACTGTGAATAAACCAGTTGATGGTGATTTTGTGAAAAAAATGTCATCTGGAATTCCTATTCTGGATACCATTACCCGTCCGTGTTTTGTGGAAAAAACAGGGAGAAATTCTTTTCGGATTATTCTCACCCAGGGATTGAACCGGCAGATCCGCCGAATGTGTGAATATCTGGGATATCAGGTGCTTAGTCTGAAGCGCGTACGAATCATGGAACTGACAATAGATGGCTGAAAGAGGCGGTACAGAGAAGCCACCCAGGAGGAGTGGAAGAAGCTGGAACGTGGAATTGCAGATTCCTCCCAGCTTCCCGCAGCCAGAAGGCAGGACAGTGTGCCTGTATTTTCCCAAAAACAGGGAAGAGACAGCATTCCCTTTTCTTCAATTCCAGAAGAAAAAAGGCAAAATAAGCCAGCTGCTTCCCGCACTATTTCAGAAAAACGGCAGTCTGTCTCACAGAGGAAGTCTGCTTGCAGTAATTATAACAGTAAAACAGGAGGACATCATGGAAAATTCTCTACAGCGAATGAAAGAACTGGTAGAAAAGCTGGATCAGCCGCGAAGGCATATTACCAGGAAGACAGGGAAATCATGAGCAATCAGGAGTACGACAGCCTGTACGACCAGCTGGAGCAGCTGGAAAAAGAAACCGGCACTGTACTCACAAATAGTCCTACTGTCCGTGTAGGATACGAGGCAGTCAATGAACTTCCGAAGGAAGAACATCCAAGCCCCATGCTATCCCTTGATAAGACAAAAGACAGGGAAGTGCTCCGTGGATTTATAGGAAATCACAAATGCCTTTTATCCTGGAAGCTGGACGGTCTGACCATTGTTCTTACTTATGAGAACGGTGAGCTTGTGAAAGCAGTAACAAGGGGGAATGGAATTGTAGGTGAGGTTATTACTAACAATGCCAGGGTGTTTAAGAATATCCCTCTTCGCATCCCTTATAAAGGTCAGCTGGTGCTTCGGGGTGAGGCGATTATCACTTATTCTGAGTTTGAGCGGATCAACGAGACTATAGCGATGCAGATGCCAAATATAAGAACCCGCGGAATCTTTGCAGTGGTTCCGTGCGTCAGCTGAATAACGAGATTACGGCGAAACGAAATGTGCGTTTTTATGCCTTTGCCCTGGTAAGTGCCGGGAGTGTGGATTTTTCTAATTCCAGGGAGCAAGCAGTTTATCTTGGGCTGAAGAAACAGGGCTTTGAGGTGGTGGAGTATAAGGTGGTTACCTCTGAAAGTCTGGATGAAGCATGGATTATTTTTCCAAAACAATTGTAAACAACGATTTTCCATCAGACGGACTGGTTGTGACCTACGATGACATCGCCTATGGGGAGTCTCTGGGGAGTACTGCGAAATTTCCGCGAAATTCCTTTGCTTTTAAATGGGCGGATGAAATGCGGGAAACCAAGCTGGTGGATATGGAGTGGAGTCCGTCCAGAACCGGACTGATTAATCCGGTTGCAATTTTGAACCGGTGGAGCTGGAAGGTACTACCGTAAGCCGTGCCAGCGTGCACAATATCAGTATTGTGAAGGAACTGCAGCTTGGAATTGGAGATACCATTAAGGTGTATAAAGCCAATATGATCATTCCCCAGATTGCGGAGAATCTTACAAGAAGCGGCAATCTGGTAATTCCGGATAAATGTCCGGTGTGCGGCCGGGAGGCGCGTATCCGCAAGGAAAACGATGTGGAGACATTATACTGCATGAATCCGGACTGTGTTGCCAAGAAGATTAAGTCCTTCAGCCTTTTTACCAGCCGTGATGCCATGAATATTGACGGACTTTCAGAGGCAACTCTGGAGAAGTTTATTGCAATGGGATTTATTCATAATTTTGGTGATATTTTTGAAATTGGAAAATATAAAGATCAGATCGTAGAAATGGAAGGATTTGGTCAGAAGTCCTTTGATAATCTGATGGTGAGTCTGGAGAAAGCGAAAGAAACTACTCTTGCCAAGGTGATCTACAGTCTTGGGATTACAGGTATCGGTCTTGCAAATGCCAAGGTAATCTGTAAGTATTTTGACGATGATATAGAGAAAATCCGCTATGCGGATGAAGAAGAGATCAGCTCGATTGAAGGAATCGGTCCGGTAATCGCCGGAAGTCTGGCTGATTATTTTAAGAGCGCAGAGAATAATCAGAAGCTGGATCATCTGCTCAGTCATCTTCATCTGGTTCATGAGGAGACTTCAGCAGAACAGGTTTTTGCAGGGAAAACCTTTGTTATTACAGGCAGTGTGGAGCATTTTTCCAACCGTTCTGAGGCAAAGGAATTTATCGAAGCCCGCGGCGGTAAGGTGACCGGCTCTGTAACAAAGAAAACAGACTATCTGATTAATAACGATAAAACATCTGCTTCTTCCAAGAACAAGAAGGCTCAGGAACTGGGAATCCCGATTTTGTCGGAGGAGGATTTCCTGGAGCTGGCGGGGATTTAAAAGAAAATTTGGGTAATCTGTACGTTGTACTTTGCGGTATATTTTGCAGAATGCCTTTTGGTAATCTGTGTTTTTTGCTTACTTCGTTTACAGCAATCCCCTTTGCGATGCATAAAAATCATGCAATCCCATGATCTCGCGACGAGGTTTTCGGGTTTTCTGTGAACTTTGTTTATAAAAAACACCTCGCGGAACGTTACCAGTGAACAGTAACTTTTTCATAACTTGCTTGTGCCTTGAGCGAAGCGAAAGGAATGACAAAAAGTATGTATAATAGTAGGAGGAAATTGCAATGCCAATTAAAATACAAAGTGATCTCCCGGTAAAGGAGATTCTGGAAAAAGAAAACCTGTTTGTTATGGACGAGAACCGTGCTATGCACCAGGATATCCGTCCGATTTATATTCTGATCTTAAATTTAATGCCACTGAAAGAGGAAACCGAGCTTCAGCTTCTTCGCTCTCTTTCCAATACTCCTCTGCAGGTTGACGTAAGCTTTATGGCAGTGGAGTCCCATCAGGCGAAAAACACTTCCAGGAGTCATCTGAACAAATTTTATCAGACTTTTTCTGAACTGAAAGATAAGAAGTTTGATGGAATGATCATTACAGGAGCACCGGTAGAGCAGATGGAGTTTGAAGAGGTTGATTACTGGGAGGAAGTTACCCAGATCATGGACTGGTCAGAGACCCATGTGACATCTACCATTTTCCTGTGCTGGGCTGCTCAGGCTGCGCTTTACCATTTCTATGGACTGAAGAAACGTAAGCTGGATAAGAAAATGTTTGGCCTTTTCTGGCACAAGGTAATGAACCGCAAAATTCCGCTGGTCAGAGGGTTCGATGATGTATTTCTGGCACCTCATTCCCGACATACAGAAGTTCCTATTGAAGCTGTACATGCCTGCAAAGACCTTACTGTCCTTGCAGAATCCGACGAAGCAGGTCTTTTTCTTGCCATGCAGAAGACGGCCGCAAGATTTTTGTAATGGGTCACCCGGAATACGACCGTGTCACCCTGGACGGCGAGTACAAACGCGATCTTGCAAAGGTCTCCCCATCGAAATGCCTGAAAACTACTACCGCGACAACAACCCCGAAAACGGTCCGCTTCTGCTGTGGAGAGCCCATGCCAACAACCTGTATACCAATTGGCTGAATTATTACGTATATCAGAGCACCCCATACGACCTCTACGGAACACCTGATTTTTCCAGTATTTCCAGGGGTTGAGAGAGTGGTGTATTCCACGTAAATTATTATAATTTCAAGCTATTTATTACGAAAATGGAGTAAAAATGGAGTACTAGAGCGTGTTTGAAAAAGGCTTTCTGCAAGATGTGCGTCACAATTTGTGGGAGATTTTGCCCGGATGAGGGCGGGGCTGTCTATTTCCCGACAGCCTCCTTTCAAAACTGACATAACTATTCCGTCAAAAGAAAAAACTTTACATCCAGTCGATATTGTGCTATAATTTTTTAGTCGAAGTAGTTGTATATGAGGTTGCTGTTTAAACGTTGGACAGTAACTGATGATAATTCAGCTTTCGAATTTATGCACCTGTAGCTCAGTGGATAGAGCAGTGGTTTCCGGTACCATGTGCGGGGGTTCGATTCCCTTCAGGTGTATTGCCTGGAACGATCGGGCGTTCCGGTGCGTTGTATTAAGGAGGACAAGAACTTGGATAATTTCAGAGAATGGTTATCAGATAACCTTCGCTATTTTATGCTTGGCGGAGCGATTCTGTTAATCGTGGTTGTCCTGTTTTTCGGTATCCGTGCATTTATGGGAAGCGGGAAGGGCGATTCCAGCAAGGATACAACCGATGAGCAGGTAACAGCAGACAACGACCAGGGAAATGTTCCTTCTTCTCCGGCAAATGATGGGGAGACTGACGGGAAGAAAGACGCCAATCCCATGGAAAAAGCTAATGAAGAGATTACTTCATTGATCAAGAGCTATTACACAGCTCTGGGGGATAAAGATATTACCACATTGCGTACTTTGGTAGATAATCTTGCACCGGCAGACGAGTCTAAGATTACCAATGCCAAGTACATTGAAGGGTATGAAGCTGGTGATATCTACACGAAAAAGGGGCTTGATGACGATTCCTATGTAGTATATTCCTGTTTTTACTACATCTGTCAGGGGATTGATACAAAGGTACCTGCGCTTGCTGAGTTCTATGTGGTAAAGGACACAGACGAGAACTGGAAGATTGACGGCGCTGCTCACGATGACAGCGACGAGATAACGAAATATGAAGTTTCTTTGCGTCAGGATGACGACGTGAAGGAGCTGAAGGCCAAGGTACAGAAGCAGTATGAGGATGCACAGACTGCAGATCCTGTACTTGCTGCTTTCCTTGATGGTCTTGGTGAGGATGTCACAGGATCTGCAGAGACAGCCGATGGAACTACGCTGGTAGTGACAGAGGATTGTAATGTCCGTGCAACAGCCAGCAGTGATGCAGAAGTGATTGGTGGATTGTCCGCTGGGACAGAAGTAGTCAAGAAAGGTGAGAGCGGAGACTGGATCCAGATTGACTATGAAGGCTCTGAGGCGTATGTTCACAGCAGCCTTCTGGAAGAGAAAACTGAATAAGTATAAAAGAGGAATTGTCATGATGGCAGTTCCTTTTTTTGCGTGTTTGAAAAAATATATAGAATAAACCAGAGTATAGTTGCTGATTTCCTGAAAACGATACTCTGGTTTTTATGTAGTGCTATATTATGATACCAGTGTCAAAAAGGTCAAAAAAGCCGTTCGTGCTTGCACGATAAGCGTTTGAACTTGGGACACGCCAAATCAAAACGATCCATAAGCGGTTCCGTTTTCCAATGTAATTCCCTTTGCAGCAGCCAGCTCGCTTACTGTTACCAGCTGATAGCCCTCTTGCAGTAGCTGCGGAATAAAAATTTCAGCAGCATCCACAGATTCTTTGAAAATATCATGCATTAAAATAATCTGTCCATCACTGGCGTTGTCCATTACATTCTGTACTGTGGAATCTGCATTCTGTGTTTCCCAGTCCAGAGTATCCACAGACCACAAAATCAGAGGCCTTGCTGCAGTCTCTGCTACGGTGTCATTGTAAGAACCATAAGGGGGGCGCACAACAGTGGCAATGTGCCTGTGAGATCCTGGATCAGCTGATCTGTGCGGGAAAGCTGACTTGCAGCATTATCGGCGGAAAGCGTGGTGAGATCCGGGTGATCATAAGAGTGGTTTCCAATCTCGCATCCAGCTCCTCCATACGCTTTACAGGTTCCTGAAAATATTCCACTTCCTGACCTGCCAGGAAAAAGTAGCTTTTACATTGTTTGCTTCCAGACAATCCAAAAGACGGTCTGTAAAATCACTGGGTCCATCATCAAAGGTGAGGGCAATCATCCCCTTTGGCTCCGGAGAAACAGTCGGTTCCGAAGTAACGGAGCTTCCGGTACAGGGGAGACTTCTGATGCTGCAGAAGGAGGCTTCAGAAGGATCATCGACTTCGGAAGAAGCTTTTCTGGA
>ENA-OQCX01000834-OQCX01000834.1-human-gut-metagenome-genome-assembly--contig:-NODE-834-length-15438-cov-2.247926_pt1 | contig 15438 bp, 17 predicted proteins | sample MGYA00242762_ERZ504587 | MGnify/ENA primary metagenome ERZ504587 (study PRJEB26092, sample SAMD00036337) | human gut metagenome | host: Homo sapiens | study: EMG produced TPA metagenomics assembly of... | reverse complement strand
AGTCTTGATCTCATTCTCAATTCTTGCAAGATCAGCGCCTTCTTCAGCTACTACGAAACACTCTCTGGTATGTTTCTCCCTTGTAGTAAGCTCCGGATTCTTTCCGCTTCTTACTGCTTCCAGTGCAGCCTCAACCGGGATAGTGTACTGTTTGCCATCCTTTACCCCTTTGATACGGCGGATTGCATCAGAATGTCCCTGGCTTACGCCTTTTCCCCAGAATGTGTAATCCTTGCCGTTTGTCAGGATTGCATTTGCATACATGCGGTTCAGAGAAAACATTCCCGGATCCCAGCCTACAGAAATAATTCCAACATGACCGCTCTCAGAAGCTGCTTTGTCCACATTTGCAAAATGTTCCGGGATTCTCTTATGGGTATCAAAGCTGTCTACCACATTGAACCACTGGGCATACTTAGGTGTCTGCTCCGGCAGATCAGTAGCACTTCCGCCGCAAAGAATCATAACATCAATCTGGTCTTTCATCTTCTCAGCATCATCTACAGAATATACCTTCGCTGTCTCTGTCAGAATTTTAACACTTTCAGGAGCACGACGGGTAAAAACTCCCACCAGTTCCATATCAGGATTGTGTTTGATCGCACATTCTACGCCACGTCCCAGGTTACCATATCCCAGGATACCAATACGAATACTCATTATCTGATTCCTCCTATACTACCGCACGCCAGATGCACAACCCCCACAAATGGTCATGCAGCCCCCAAAAGCTGTATTATCCCATACGAACGTCAGATGCTTCACGTCTGCGGTATCTATATCTATTTCACGCTTTAACAGTTTAATACGTGCGAGTTTTCTTGTCAATTGATTTTTAACAAAATCTGTCATTCAAAGGTTACTGTTCTCTGGTAACATCAAAACACCTCAAAAAAGAATACTGTACAATGGCAATCCTTCTCCACGGTACAGTATCATAAACTTCTACTTTATCAACAGCACAGCACTCCGCTTCCCGGACAGCACATTCCGCAAAGCGCATTCGCCAGACAAAGCTTCAGCACATATCATCCCCTGCCACTGGCATTCCTCCAAACGGTCCCTGCTGTGTCTCATACCAGCTTCCGCCACCTTCCATCCGGTTCAGGAGCATACGGTACTGCTGATTATTCGGCTCCTGGCGCACAGCTTCACGAATATGCTCCAGCGCTTTTACATTATTCCCCCATTCCCATGTTCGCCATGGAGGAAATATAATACCACTCTCCATTCTTCTGGGAAAGGGAATTCAACACATTCATAGCCTCCTGATAATGTCCGCTCTGAACAAAATTAGCTGCTGCACGTCTGCGCACACTTTCCTCATCTTCATAAGTGCTCTGGCGCTGCTGTCCTCCAAAGCCGCCAAATCCTCCATATCCATAACCACCGTATCCGCCGGAAGATCCACCACTGCTTCCATACTCGCGTTCTCTCATGATCTGCTCATATGCCTGCTGTACTTCCTTAAACTTCTCTTCTGCCTGATCCTTGTTCGGATTGTTAATATTCGCATCCGGATGGTACTTCCGGCTTAACTTTCTGTATGCCTTCTTTATTTCTTCATCTGTTGCATTTCTGGAAACTCCCAGTACGCTATATGGATCCAACATGTTCTTTCTCCCGTTCTTCCCTGCGTTTCCTGCTCACTTCCTCGAAGCGGCACCACACACCGGAATATAAAATGTTCCGAAGAATATCCCCATATTTAATAATAGGAAGCTTCTCGAATTCTCTGCAGGTTTCTGCCATCATCATCATAAGGATCTGGCGTACTTCCCCTTCAAACCCTTCCATTGTATATTTTCTGCGAAAGGATTGTAATCTTTTATTTTTCACATCTTCTTCCACATCATCATATGCATCCAGAAGATAGATGAATTTGCCAAGATAAAAGCCAATTCTTCGAAGGCTTTTCTCCCACTCATCCTGCCTGTAAGCAAGAATCTCCTCCATAATAATGCCCAAAAATCCCGGACATTCTGTCTATATCTGTCTCTCCCTGTTTCTCCAAAGCGGAAAGCTCATCCAGAAGTTCGACGATCCGCTTCGCCTTATCTGGATAAAGTTTTAACAGACAGTTATTTTTCCCCTCGAGAAGCCTGGCGTAACCAAGCTTCACATATTTTCTGTCATCGTTCCAGTCATCCAGACATTTATAATAAGTTAAAAGTATATTCATGTCTGCACAGTATTCTGTCATCACATTCTTTCGAACTGGCTGTTTTCTCACAGGATGAAGAATGCATCTGGTAGTGCCCTTGTACGTCTTTGGCTCATAAAGGCCGGAAAGAAGCATGATCACAAAAGTCATATCATAGCTTAATGTAATCTGGCCGGATATCCCGTATTTCTCACGCAGTTCCCTGCAGAGTCCGCAGTAAAAAGTTCTGTACATGTCAAAATCCTTCATCTTGATCTCCGGCTTGTTCATTACAATATATCCAAACATATCAGCGCCTCTTTATAAATTTGGTATGACACTTAGGACATTCAATCTCCACTTTCTTAAATCCGCCTCTGGGAATACGGATTTTCTGACCGCAGCCAGGACAGCTGTAAATATGATAGTCCTTGCGCTGGCTCATCATTCGCTTCTCTTTCTGGAAACGGGCTCTTAACTTATCTGTCATCTGAAGATACTTCTGATTCTCCTGATAACGTTTGGAAATATTTTTGGAAAAAATCCTGAAATAAGTATAAACAATGGCAGCCATTCCAAACAGATCCAAAAATGCGCCAATTCCACTTCTGGTCCCAGTAAATAAGGTGAGCACAATAGCAGCCAGTGCCACTCCCATAGTGAATCTTGCAAACTGATCCACTCCGTTGCGTCCCTGCATAAATCTCATAAATTTTTCTTTCAATAAAATACCTTCTTTCTTGTGAACTTATCTTCCTGGAATAAGTTTCTGTCGCTCTTTTGTTATTATATTATTTCCCTATCCCTGATTCTGTACATTCACTATTATGGTTCACAAAACAACCAGCAATCATTCCGTCTTTTCCTATCTGTCGCTGCAGACTTGAAAAATGTAAAATTTCAGATAATAAGATTCATCAGCAGACCATAAGATCGGATGATCTGGTGCCTGGGTGCGATATTCTACCTGACGGAGACGTTTATGCACATTTCTGGCAGCCTGCCCGATGGTCTGGGTAAAAAGCTGGTAATCCATAAAATGTGAACAGGAACAGGTTGCAAGGAAACCGCCGTCTTTCACCAGCTTCATGGCACGAAGATTGATCTCACGATAGCCTTTCACTGCATTCTTAACAGAGCTTCTTGACTTGGTAAATGCAGGTGGATCCAGAATCACCACGTCATATTTCTCGCCTTTCTCTTCCAGTTTCGGAAGAAGATCGAAGACGTCCTCACAGATAAATTTTACAGAATCAGAAAGTCCGTTTAAAGCTGCATTGGCTGTAGCCTGATCAACTGCAAGCTGTGAAGCATCCACACCAGTTACTTCTTTCGCTCCTGCATATCCTGCATTTAAAGCAAAAGAACCGGTATGGGTAAAACAGTCCAGAACTCTGGCATTCCTGCAAAGCTTCTGGATTGCCAGACGATTGTATTTCTGATCCAGGAAAAATCCTGTCTTCTGACCGTCTTTTACATCCACCTGATATTTTACACCATTTTCCACAATTTCAACCAAAGTAGGGAACTCTTCACCAATAAAGCCCTTATATGGCTCCATTCCCTCCTGCTTACGTACTTTCACGTCACTTCTCTCGTAAACGCCGCAGATCCGGATACCATCCTCTGCCAGAACTTTCTTCAGAAGTTCCACCAGCATCTCTTTATAACGGTCGATTCCAAGTGCAAGGGACTGTACCACCAGCACATCAGAAAACTTGTCCACAATAAAACCCGGCAGAAAATCTGCCTCTCCGAAGATCACGCGACAGCTTGAAGTATCCGTTACTTTCTTACGATACTCCCATGCATCCCGCACTCTTTTCTCAAAAAATTCCTCATCGATCACAGTATTCTCATCTCTTGAAAGAAGACGTACCACAATCCTGGAATTCGTATTGATAAATCCTCTTCCCAGAGGATATCCGTCAAAATCATGAACCAGTACAATATCTCCATTTACAAAGCTTCCCATAATAGAAGCTACTTCATTATCAAAAATCCACATTCCGCCGGATTTCAAAAGACGTCCTTCTCCCTTTTTCAGGGTTACTACTGCCAGACTCATAGCACTACTCCTTTGCTTTTGCGATTTAGGTAACATTGTAGCACACAATTTCTCAATTTGCCAGTGTTTCCAGGGGTTCTGAGAAAAAGTCATAAAAATTTCACTAATCTTAAAATTTTATAAACTGCCAGCCATTCATCTTCTTTTTTTAACAGACATCTCAGTCTCATTAACAACACAAAAAACTCCGGACTGCCTGAACTCGCTTCCTATCGTTCAGATTCTAAATCTGACTTTCAATGGCGGTACACGGTTCAGACATTCCAGAGCTTTCACTTATCTTATATTCTGACTTTTCCAGATGGTTATTTTCTTTCTTATTTCGCATTCGCTGCAGTTACATATACATGAATCAGATTTGCCTTAATAAGGGCTGGACGAACTGCATTGTAAATAATCACAACCAGGATTGTAGATACAATTGCATTTACAAATGTAGCACCGGCGCTTAATTTTGCAAGGATGCTCGCTACTTCCTGGGGCTGACCAAGAATGTACTGTTTGTAGAAATAGCCAACGATGGGATCTGCGATCACATTAAAAGCAAGACCTGCAATGGAAGCGATCAGACTCCATTTGAATACGTATTTCTTGTCGTTCGTCTCATTGATCTTTGCAATCTTGTGGGCTACAAGACCTGTTATAAGACCGATGCAAAGCTTCAGGACAAAAGTCTTGGGTGCTCCTGTAATGTAAACCGGATCCATAAGGTCTGCAATAGTCATTCCAATAGAACCAGCAAGACCGCCGTACCAACCGCCAAGAAGCAGAGCTCCAAGCACGCAGAAGGTATTTCCGATGTGAAGAGAAGTAGCATCTCCACCCGGTACCGGAATCTTAATCTGCAAAAATGTAAAAGATACATAGCAAAGTGCTGCAAGAAGTGCAGTCTCTGCAAGTTTCATAATGGTAGAATTCTGTTTGTTCATAGGTTTCTCTCTCTTTCCCGGAAACCTGGTACATATTGAAAAAACATTCTGCAAGATGTGCCTCACAAGTTGCAGGAATGATTTCTCAAACAAGCTCCAATGTTTCCTGTTTAATCACTGCTTTTTATACTGCAGTATCTAATTAGCACTTATCATAGCGAGATACTGGTATGTCTTCAATAGACAGTTTTGATTATTTTTAAGAGGACAGTTATTTTCTGCAAAAAAAGGTACAGTCCCCAATATCCCACTGGATATCAGTTTCTGTACCTTTTCCACCAGCAGACATGTCATCTCCTGGAGCATCAACACATACTATTCAACAGTATTCTTCCGAATTCAGGTCTGTTATTCTTCGTAGGACTCTTCATCAATAGTCTCGTCATAAGACTCATCGCCTACTTCATCTGTAGCACTTTCATCTGTTGTCACATTTTCAGAGCCGTCAGCTGAATCACTGGATTCTGAACTCTCACCATAAAGTTTCTCAAAGAACTTCATAGTATCTTTATACAGGGTATCTTTATCATCAGAAGATACTGCATCGCCAAGAACATCAATATCCTCAGAAGACTCACCATCATCGATCACATCAATGCCGAAAAGTTTCTTCATCTCTTTATCCAGCATATTCAGTTCTGGTGTAATGTATTTCTCAGTTCCATCCTCCTGATAGGAAACAGCACATTTCCAAGGATACCAAGGTATTTCTGAAGAACCTTGATGGAAAGCTTGTTGGCTGTGTCGGAATCAAGTGTTACAGTAACTGCAGCATCATCTCCCATTACTTCGTAAAGAGCATCCTCATCACCGCTGTACTCTCCTTGACAGAAGGTCTTCGCTTTTTCAAATTTCGCTTTCGCATCATCGCCAAGGAAATCTGTATTCAGCTGGGATATATCTGTGATCTCTGCGGAAGAATCACTGCCATCACCAGTATCTGTTCCGCCAACTTCACTGATGTCGCCATCAGCTGACTCATCTGTACTTCCATCTGTGTTCTCGCTGGAATCATCAGAAGCCGGAAATTCTTCCCAGGATTCTTCACCGGATTCGTCTGCAGCTCCAGTCTCCTCAGCAAGTCCCGGATCCTCTGTAGAACTCTCGATAACATTGTCACCAAGAGCACTCTGGTCTACATTATCCACAATACTGTCCTCATCATCTGATGAATCACTGCTCTCCTCTGCCTTTCCTGTTACATTGTCATTTACACGCTCCAGAGTTTCCTGCATCTCAGAGTAATCATAGTCCTGCTGGGAAATCTGCTGAAGCAGGTTTACGATGGTATTAATCTCATCATCTGTAAGAGTTACATTGTTATTATTGGAGATATTTACAACAATATTGTAGATATCGTCTGCATTCTGAACATTGTCTGCAATAACCTGCATTTTCGCCTGGTTGATAACAGTGGTAGCGTCATTCTTTCCTACAGAATCAGCAAGATTACCTGTAACTACCATCTCCTCAGTAGCAAGCTTCTTCTTGGTCTCATCAAGTTTCTGTCCACTGGCAGTCTCATATGCCATCTGGATACCGGTCAGTGCTCCTGTACCGGATACTTCAAACGGGCAGGCAGCAACAACCTCACAGTTGGTAACACCAGATGTGGAAAGGGAACTTGCGATCATATTGCAGGTAACCCAGTTCAAATTGGCGGTACGAACCTTGATGCCACCGGATGTGGTAGGCTTCACATAAGCGCAGCTCACTGTTCTTGTACCAATCTGCTCCAGCGGAACATAGGAACTTAAGTGATCCCTCTCATCCTGATTGGTAACGTAGATAATCTGTACCTGGCTGGAATCCACCTTAAAATATTTCAGCATGGTGTTCTTCTGCTCATCTGAAAGATCTGCGCCAAGTGTAACAACCTTCATAGCATCTGCCATAGCCGGTACCGTGGGAACCAAGCTTCCCATAACCATTGATGCGCTGCAGAGCAGCGTAGCTAATAATTTGCCTTTCTTCATAACTTTTCCTCCAACTTTCTGTCTGGGTTATAATCTGATCTTTAATGAAAGCCTCATACTCTGTAACGGCTTCCATGCACTGCACTTCTGTCTTTGCAGTTGTTTCATTTAGTACACTTATTATAACATACTTCTTATAGTTTTTGTAATTTTAATTGTTAATTCTCTCTTTGAACCTGAAAATATGTTTTGGTAAAAAAATTATTATATCAGCAGCTTTTCCAGAGCCTGTTACCGTGCAGGCTGTAAACAGTAATCCAGAACCTCCTGCACGGTCTTAACTGGTGTAATCTCAAGCTTCTCTTTTACCTCATCGGCCACATCATCAAGATCATCCATATTCTCATATGGAATAAACACATGCTTTACGCCAGCTCTTTGGGCAGCCATCAGCTTCTCCGGCAATCCGCCAATAGGCATAACACCGCCGCGAAGGGAAACTTCTCCTGTCATTGCTATTTCTGCTGGTGCAGGCTTTCCTGTCACCAGAGAGGATAATGCAGTTACCAGCGTGATGCCTGCTGATGGGCCATCCTTGGGAACTGCTCCTGCCGGCACATGGATGTGAAGATCATTTTCCTTGAATTTATCTGCAAATTCCGGATAGAGGGACTTCACAAGAGTAATGGCAATCTGGGCGGACTCTTTCATCACATCTCCAAGCTGTCCGGTAATGATCACCTTTCCATCGCCTTTTGTAAAAGAAGTTTCGATAAAAAGGATTTCTCCACCAGCACTGGTCCAGGCAAGACCGGTTACAACTCCAGGCACTGGGTTTTCCAGAATCTTCTCATGATGAATTCCATGTCCCAAAAATTCTGCTACACGCTTCTCACTTACCGTAATGCTCTTCTGCTCACCCTTTACCAGCTTCACAGCTGCATATCTGCATAACACATCCATCTGCTTCTTCAGTCCGCGGACACCAGCCTCCGCTGTATACTCTTCAATAATGCGGCGGATTGCCTCATCTGTCACCTTCAGATTCTGGGCTTTGATTCCCATGCTCTTCATTGCTTTCGGCAAAAGATGACGTCTCGCGATCTGAAACTTCTCTACTGCAGTATATCCAGGAAACTGGATTACTTCCATACGATTGAGCAATGGCTCAGGAATGGTATCGGTGGAATTGGCTGTACACACAAAAAGCACATTGGAAAGATCATAAGGAACATTCATATAATGGTCTGTAAAGCTTCCGTTCTGCTCCGGATCCAGCACTTCCAGAAGAGCACTTGCCGGATCACCGCCGTAATCTTTGGCGAGCTTGTCCACCTCATCCAGTACCATAACCGGATTTGCAGCTCCGCTTCTCTTCATTCCTTCCATAATCCTGCCTGGCATAGCACCTATGTAGGTTCTTCTGTGTCCTCGAATTTCCGCTTCATCACGGATTCCACCAAGACTGATACGCACGTATTTACGGTGAAGCGCACGGGCAATACTCTGTCCGATACTGGTTTTTCCAGTTCCAGGCGCACCTACAAACAATAAAATGGAACCAGACTGTTTCTTATTAAGAGCCATAACAGCAAGCTGCTGGATAATTCGCTCTTTTACTTTTTTCAACCCATAATGGTCTTCATTCAGGATTTCTTCTGCCTCGTTCAAATCAATTTCAGCAGGTTCCTCTGTCTTCCAGGAAAGACTTGTAGCAAAGTCCAGATAATCATACAGCATACCATACTCATGCTGTCTTTTCCTTCCTGCTTCATGCGGTTCAGCACCTTTTCAGCTTCTTTGCGTGCTTCCTCATTCATGCCGGATTCCTGGATTTTCTTCTGGAACGGCGCACATCAGAAATATTCTCCGGATGCATTTCGTCCAGCTGCTGCTGAAGAAATTCGATCTGCTTCCGGATAGCGGACTCCCGGTAAACTTTCTCATTGGAGTTCTTCTGCGCAGTCTCAGCTTCCTCACTGACACGGAAAATCTCCATCAGCTCATAGACAGCCTCTTCCATCAGATGCATGCGTTCTTTCCTGGAATCCACCTCGATCATATGGTATTTTTCTTCCCAGGAAAGGCTCATGTAACCAGCCAGGGCACTGACGGCTTCCGGATAGCTTTTCCAATGGTAGATCATGCTGCGTACCCAGACGCCCCACTGAAAGCCTTTTGCAAAATCCATCAGTTCTTTCTTGATCTTATCAAATTTCTCCTTTTCTTCTTCCGGGGAGATATCCTGGATATCCGGAAGATCTACCGCTTCTGCCTGAACCATGCCGTCAGTATATTCTACATGAGTCACCTGCACTCTTCTTCTGGTAGTAATCTTGACGCTGCCTTCCTCGTCTATATTCTCAATGATTCCCATCACGCCCACTGGAAAAATATTTTCCATGGAAATTTCCTCTGGGGCTATTTCTTTCTTCTGTAAAACGAAGAGAATTTCTTCTCCGATATTCTGTTCTTTAATTCTGCCTTCCGGAAACATATCTTTTTTAAAGAAAAATGTAACTTCCGGTAAAAGAAGAAGTTCATAAACTGGTATTGTAATCATACATGTTTCCTCCTTGTATTGTTAGCACTCTTTTAATATGAGTGCCAGATTTATTCTATAGAAAATGGCGAACTCATATGAATTCGCCATCTGAATCTATGATAGTTCATTATAGCACTAAATTAAAATTTTGCAATAAGAATCGAACATTCTTTCTGGAACATGGTAGTTTTTTGAAACATTTATTTCGAAACGGGAGCTAATTTTGCATTCTGATCTGTTCCCCTTTTATGCGCATAGGTATAAAGCTTCTCACCATCCAAATCCGCCTTGTACATATCCACAGCACTGATCTGGTGATTGTCGTAAGTATTATAATAATAGATTCCCTTATCTGTATTACAGCAGGAAGTATATAGCGTAATCTCATACTTGTCTTCTCCCAGCTTGCAGCAGCCCCTCTGCTGGTCTACGCTGCCAAGAATGTGGAAAAACTGGCTTACACTTTCTTCTTCTGAATCCCCGGACAGAGAGTTCATTTTTACAAAGGCCACCCGCACAAATCTTGACTGGGAGGAGAGATCTCCCGGCAGTCCCATGCCACCCATTCCCCGGCTGTACTGATTCAGTTCCAGATTTTCTGAAAAAGTGTTACTGCGGTTTTCCACAGCCAGCTGCATATAATTGTTCAGATTAAACATCTGATAGTTAAAGGGCGGATTGTTTGTGAGGACACCTACTGGATTATCATATATTTTCATTCCCTCTTCCAACGACTCCAGGGTAATACATTCCTCTTTGTCCGCAATAATCCAGTGCAGCTGCGCAACTGGCAGATCAGGAAGAAATGGGGTGTCAATCAGGTTCATATTCTTAAGAAGCTGGCGTGCTTCTTTCACTGTAGCACATTTTCCCAGAATCCATGGGATCAGTTCGAACTGAGTGATATTGTCTTTCCCCTCTACAGGCTTCTTGTAGCTGGCATTTCCAACGAAATTAAGGCCGGCGATTCCAAGACCTTTCTCATTGACCGCATCATAATACAGAGGATAGTTCTCCATAACACATGCCATTCCGATCATGGCATAATGATTTTTCAGCTGACCGCCTTCTCTTAAGTCAAATACATAATTTCTAGGCGTGATCACTACCTGGTCTCCATAGGAAATCTCATAATCCAGAGTTCTTCCAAAATAGAAATCCTTTGTTTTATAGGTTGCTGCTGTACACATATTCTGTTCCTCCATTCATCAGAGACTGTTTAAAAGTCAGTTCTGTATTACTGTTCACTGGTAACGTTCTGTAATCTGCATATTCCAAAAAGTTCCCAAGGCGTTGTATTTTCCAGTCTGTCATGTTATTATTTATAAAAATTGTGCATGAACGGTTCATCATTAGTGTTATATATTGTAGCACAAACTGTGAAAATTTAAACTCTTTTTTCCCGATTTCACACTTTTTTTAAGAAAGGAACTTACCATGAATAAATCTATTGCAGTCGCAGGTACCGGATATGTAGGGCTTTCTATTTCTGTACTGCTGGCTCAGCATAATCATGTTGTTGCAGTTGACATAATTCCGGAGAAGATTGCTTTGATAAACCAGAAGAAATCTCCAATCCAAGATGAATATATCGAAAAATACCTGTCGGAAAAGGAACTGGATCTTACGGCCACCTCAGACGGAGAATCCGCCTACGCAGAGGCTGATTTTGTGGTAGTGGCCACCCCCACCAACTATGACAGCAGGAAAAATCATTTCGACACTTCCGCTGTTGAAGCTGTACTAAGCCTGGTCACAAGGGTGAATCCTGCTGCCACAATTGTGATCAAATCTACGATTCCTGTAGGCTACACAGAATCTATCCGAAAGAAGCTTCACAATAACAATATTATTTTCAGCCCGGAATTTCTCCGAGAGTCCAAGGCCCTGTACGACAATCTTTACCCAAGCAGGATCATTGTCTCCTGTGATGAACACACCAGAGAAGCAGCTCATACTTTTGCAGCACTCCTTCAGGAGGGTGCTCTTAAAGAAAATATCGACACCTTGTTCATGGGATATACGGAAGCAGAAGCTGTAAAACTTTTTGCCAACACCTATCTGGCACTTCGTGTTTCCTATTTTAATGAGCTGGATACTTACGCGGAAATGAAGGGGCTGAACACCCGCGATATTATCAATGGAGTCTGTCTGGATCCCCGGATCGGAACTCATTACAATAATCCTTCCTTTGGCTACGGCGGCTACTGCCTGCCTAAGGACACCAAACAGCTTCTTGCCAATTACAACGACGTTCCTCAGAATATGATGTCCGCAATCGTGGAAAGCAACCGTACCCGAAAGGATTTTATTGCTGATCAGGTACTGCAAAAAGCCGGCTATTACAACTACAATGAGGACAACCTTTATCAGTCAAGCCTGGAAAAAGAAGTGGTTATCGGCGTCTACCGCCTCACTATGAAGAGTAATTCCGATAATTTCCGGCAAAGCAGCATTCAGGGTGTTATGAAACGGATCAAGGCAAAAGGCGCCACTGTCATCATCTATGAGCCCAATTTGGAAAACGGTTCCACATTTTTTGGCAGCAAGGTTGTAAATAATCTGGAAGAGTTTAAAGAAAAAAGCCTGTGTATTCTGGCGAACCGTTATGACAAGGTCCTGGACGATGTGAAGAAAAAGGTTTATACAAGGGATCTGTTTTCCAGGGATTAAGAAACGAAAGCGTGTCTAAAAAAGGCTTCCGCAAGATGTACATCACAATTTGTGGGAGATTTTGCCCGGATGAGGGCGCCGGCAGCGGGCTGCTAAGGTCGAATTCCAGAGCAAAATATACCGACAATCTGCACCATACAAAAACAGGTCAGGAAACATAGCGTTCAAGAGAGCAATAGCTCCGTTTAATCACTGTGTTTCCTGCCTGTTGTCTATGAAATCCGTTTTTTATTCACCATACTGGCAATTGCTCTCTTTCAATTGCGGATGACTTTATCCTGAAATAGTGATTATAAGCATCCAGCACATCCTTACGTCCTCTCACGCGAATGGGAACCCGTTCTCCATTTCGGAGTAAAAACTCCTCTTCTACATCTGTAATGTGATCCATATTTACCAGAAAGCTTTGGTGGCAACGCAAAAAACGGGGATCCTCTATCTTTTTCTCAAGATCCCAAGTTTTTCCGCAGTTTCAAGCACCGAACCATCCAGCATATGTAAGGTTACTGTATGGCGGTCACTTTCCAGGTATAAAATTTCATCCACGAAGGATAACGATACTGTCTTCTGCATTTCACGGAAATCCGCCTGCGAAGCTCAGACTTCAGCAGTCTGTTTAAAATTGCTGTGGTCTGCTTCTCTTCTGCAGGTTTCAGAAGATAGCCGGATGCTTCTACCTCATAACTTTCAAGCGCAAAATCAGGTGAAGCAGTCAGAAATACAATAGGCGCTTTTACTCCCAGGTCACGCAGCTTCCGTGCCGTGTCCATTCCATTCAGATCGCCCATATAAATATCAAGAAAAATCAGATCTGGCCATATATAGCCCTCTTCAATGTCTGCAAGGAGCTCTCTCCAGATTCATATTCCTGGATCTGCGCCTCCCTGCCATTTGTCTGAAAGTACACCATCAACTGACGCTTCAGCACAAAACGCTCAACTTCCACGTCGTCACATATGGCAATTCTGTTTACCAAAGCTCTCCCAAAGCCTCCTTGTACTTGACTAGTTTATTATAACACAACGTTCCTCTCGGGGAGAAATCTGCATAATCGTCACGTTTCAGAGCATAATCCTCAATTACCTGCACTCCCACTTTGTGGGATCTTTCAAGGCTTGCAAAGATCCTTCACAACCTCTCCGGCAATGATCAGTCCTGCAACAGACGGCACAAATGCTACGCTTCCCGGAATATCACGACGCTCTGTACATTTGTGCTTGGCACCTGGCGGCAGATACAGTGGGTTCTGCAGCTGATGGACATATCCTCTATCGGTCTTGTAGGGATTTCCTCGGAATAAACCACTTTCAGCTTACGGACGCCACGTTTCTTCAGTTCGCGGCGCATAACCTTGGCAAGAGGGCAGACCTTAGTCTTATAAATGTCCGCAACTTTAAACTGGCTTGCATCCAGTTTGTTTCCGGCACCCATAGAACTGATGATCGGAACCCCTTTCTCCTTCGCCTTCATGACAAGGGAGATTTTTGCAGTAACGGTATCTACTGCATCTACAATATAATCATATTCTTCAAATGGAAAATCGTCTGCATTCTCCGGCAGAAAAAACACTTATGTGTCTCCACCTTCACGTCCGGATTGATTTCCAGCATACGCTCTTTCATAACATCCGTCTTGTATTTTCCCACTGTTTTTCGCGTTGCTATGATCTGGCGGTTCAGATTCGTAAGGCATACCTTGTCGTCATCGATCAGGTCAAAAGCACCTACCCCGCTTCTCACCAACGCCTCACACACATATCCGCCAACACCGCCGATTCCAAATACTGCCACTCTGGCACCGGCAAGCTTCTTCATCCCCTCTTCTCCAAGAAGAAGCTGGGTTCTTGAAAACTGATTTAACATAAATTTTTCTCTCCTCAATGAAAGACAGGCAACAGACTTTCAAACAGACATTTCTCTTTCAATAAGAAAACTGCGGTCTGTTCTATCTTCACATAAAAGCCTGGGAAGCTTATCCACCCAGACTTTTGTCCACATTACCTTTCGGAAATATTTTATAATGACTGTGTTTTTCTGTCAATTATTTTTTCGCCTACACATAAATAAATTACAGCGTTCCTGTTCACTCCGTTCGCAGTATCATTACAGCCATTTTTTCAAAACATCACTCAGCTTATTCATATCCAGCGGCTTTGCGATATGTCCGTTCATACCTGTATTTTTTGCCAGCTGTACATCTTCTGCAAAAGCATTGGCAGTCATGGCAACAATTGGCAGTTCTCCTTTTTCACCGGGGAGGCTTCTAATTGCTGCGGTTGCCTGATAACCATTCAGAACAGGCATTTGGATATCCATAAAAATAAGGTCATACCGGTCTTTTGGAGAAACCTCCACTTTTTCAACTGCAATTTTTCCATTTTCGGCTGTCTCAACTTCTGCCCCTGTCATCTGCAGGATTTCCACTGCAATTTCTCTGTTTAACTCATTATCCTCGACCAGCAGAATCCTTTTTCCTGTGTAATCTGCTTCTGACAGATTCTCCAGATAATTCCTTGCTGTTTTTTCTTTTTTGTCAGAAACAAACTGCCGCAGTGTAGCGGTCAGCCTGGAACGGAATAACGGTTTTGCAATAAAAGCATCTACACCTGCTGCCTTTGCATCTTCTTCAATCTCGCTGAACTCATAAGATGTCAGTACAATGATGGTAATCTCCTTCCCTATCCGTTTCCGAATCTGTCTGGCAGTTTCTATGCCATCCATATCCGGCATCTTCCAGTCCAAAATAACAGCAAAGTAATCATTTTTTAGCTCATGACGTGCATAGCAGCGCTCAACGGCTTCTCTGCCGGAGATGACCCATTCGCCTGTAATTCCAATCTCCTTCAATGTCGCAACTGTACTTTCACAGCATGTCTTATCATCATCCACAACCAGAACCGGCAAATTCATCAGATTTTCATCCTTTTCTTTCTCTTTTTCCTGAAGTTCAAGATAAATTGTTACCGTAATTTTAGTTCCCTTGTGTAAGGTGCTGTCCACTTTAATATTACCATTCATCAGATTTACAATATTTCTGCTGATTGCCATTCCCAGACCAGTTCCCTGAACTCTGGTTGTCCGATGGTCATCTGCGCGGCTGAAAGGATCAAACATGATTTTCTGGAATTCCGGTGACATACCGATTCCATTATCCTCAATCGTAAA
>ENA-OQCX01000833-OQCX01000833.1-human-gut-metagenome-genome-assembly--contig:-NODE-833-length-15446-cov-1.982505_pt1 | contig 15446 bp, 22 predicted proteins | sample MGYA00242762_ERZ504587 | MGnify/ENA primary metagenome ERZ504587 (study PRJEB26092, sample SAMD00036337) | human gut metagenome | host: Homo sapiens | study: EMG produced TPA metagenomics assembly of... | reverse complement strand
GGGAGTCGGGGCAGTGATTCGCGTGTTGTGGTATATGGAGATGGCGGGATGAGGTGGCAAAACAAAAAGATGCCATTTCCTGGATCATTATGGCAGCTGCCTTTCTGGCGGCAACGGTGTTTCAAGTCAATGTTGTATACATTGTGATCGCAAGCGGTCTGTTGGGATTTTTACGTTCAAAGTACGGAAAGAGGAAAATATCATGATTTATCTGAAATTATTTTTTGCATTTCTTCAGATTGGAATGTTCAGTTTTGGAGGCGGTTATGCGGCAATGCCTCTGATACAGCACCAGGTAGTGGACACGTATCACTGGTAGATGGGAAAGGGTTCGCAGATCTTGTCACGATCTCGCAGATGACACCTGGCCCGATCGCCACAAATGCAGCTACGTTTGTCGGAATGAATACGGCAGGGTTTTCGGGAGCTCTGATTGCAACGTTTGGATGTATTCTGCCGTCCTGTATTTTAGTTACATTTATTGCTTACTTCTATTTAAAATATCAAAAGCTCGCAGCACTTCAGGGTATTCTTTCTTCCCTGCGTCCGGCAGTGATCGCACTGATCGCATCGGCCGGCATTTCCATTCTGGTTTCTGCCTTCTGGAACGGACAGACTGTGATCCGTCTGCCGGATACCGACTGGGGCATGGTGATTCTGTTCGGCCTTTGCATCGTGCTGCTTCGGAAATGTAAAATGAATCCGGTGACCGTTATGTTTCTGGCCGGTATTCTGAAAGTTTTGCTGGCAGAAGGTCAGAAGATTTTGTAAAATTCTGGTAATTGTTCAGTGGCTTCACCGTTGTGGGTCAAAATACATTTTCTGTACATTGACATTTAAGGCTATAGAGGGTAAAATTGAAAAAACTGATGATGTATATCAAAATAAAATGAACGAAACGATGATGGAGGATAAAGAAATGCAGATACTCAAAGACAGAATCAGAAAAGACGGTAAGATCAGAGAAGGCAATGTGCTGAAAGTGGACAGCTTTTTGAATCATCAGATGGATGTATCCCTGTTCCGTGAGATCGGAAAAGAGTTCAAACGCAGATTTGAAGGGGAAGAGATCACAAAGATCCTGACGATCGAGCATCCGGTATCGGTATTGCCTGTGTTGTTGCCGAAGTTTTCAACGTTCCGGTTGTCTTTGCAAAAAAGACGCAGACCAAAAATATCGCAGGAGATGTCTATACCACACAGGTGGAGTCCTATACTCACGGCAGAATCTATGACATCATCGTTTCCAGGGAGTTTCTCGGACCGGATGACAAAGTGCTGCTGATCGACGATTTCATGGCAAACGGAAAGGCAATGGAAGGTCTGATCCAGATCGTAAAGGATTCCGGAGCAGAACTGGTCGGAGCCGGCATTGTGATCGAGAAAGGTTTCCAGCCGGGTGGAGATGCCCTGCGTGATCAGGGAGTACATCTGGAGTCCCTCGCCATTGTAGAAAGTATGGATGAAAAAACCGGAGAGATCGTATTCCGATAAGCTTTACGATTTCTTTACAATTGCAGATTTTCTTTACAAAAACATAACCAAGGATTAACCAGCCCATGCTTTTTGTGGGCTGGTTTTGTGTTATCTTAAGGTTGTTCACAAAGAACAGAAAAATCAGAAACTGACAGATGCCGAAGGAAAAACTGGTAAAAAAAGAAAACGGCACAGCAGGTCAGGAGAGGAGATTATTATTATGAAGAACCTTAAGAAATTAACAGCTTTAGCAGGAATTTGTGCAGTGACAGCAGCAAGTCTGGCAGCATGCGGACAGTCAGGCACGACAACAGAGACAAAGGCAGATACAAACGCAGCACAGACAGAGGCAGGAAGCCAGGCGGCTGAAAGCACTGCAGATGATGCCAAAGATACACAGGCAGCAAGTGAAGCTTCCGCAGATTTGAGCGGCAGCATCACTATGGCAGGAAGTACTTCATGGAGAAACTGGCAAACGCCGTTGCAGAAGCTTTTATGGAGAAATATCCGAATGTAACCGTAAATGCAGAATTTACCGGATCTTCCGCAGGTATTGAATCCCTTCTTTCCGGAAGCACAGATATCGGAAACTCTTCCCGTGCACTGGAAGACAGTGAAAAACAGAATGGTGCAGTAGAAAACATCGTAGCAATCGACGGTATTGCAGTTGTAGTAAATCCGAATACAAAAGTAGAGAACCTGACAAAAGAACAGTTGTCACAGATCTATACGGGTGAGATCACAGACTGGGCAGATGTAGACGGAGATTCCGCACCGATCGTCGTGATCGGACGTGAAGCGGGTTCCGGTACAAGAGGGGCTTTTGAAGAACTGCTGGATGTGGCAGACAAATGTGCATACGCAAGTGAACTGGACAGCACCGGAGCTGTTATGGCAAAAGTAGCTTCTACACCGGGTTCCATCGGATACGTATCTTTGGATGTCCTGGATGACACGGTAAAAGCCCTGAAACTGGAAGGTGTAGAACCGACCGCAGAAAACATCAAAGCAGGAAACTATTTCCTGAGCCGTCCGTTTGTTATGGCAACAAAAGGAGAGATCTCTGAACAGAGCGAAACGGTACAGGCACTGTTTGACTATCTTTCTTCCGCAGAGGGAAAAGATCTGATCAGCTCCGTAGGTCTGATCACTGTAGACTAACTGGAAAAAACGAAGGCTTGGTGTAAAGAATGGACGATAAGAAAAGCAAATTCAGTATTTTAAGTGCAAAAGGTTCCCGCTCGGCGGTAGAAACAACGGCACAGATCATCTTTACCATATGTTCGGTCGTTGCAGTTGCGGCAGTCTTTTCGATCACACTCTACATGATCATCAGCGGAACCCCTGCGATTTTCAAAGTCGGTCTCCTGGACATTCTATTTGGAAGTGTCTGGGCACCGACGGCGGCAGCGCATCCTACGGTATCCTGTATATTATCCTCACATCGATCGTAGGAACGGCACTTGCCATCCTGATCGGTGTGCCGATCGGTATTCTGACGGCAGTCTTTCTTGCGGAAGCTGCACCGAAAAAACTGGCAGCCGTTGTAAAACCGGCGGTGGAACTTCTGGCAGGCATTCCTTCGGTTATTTACGGACTGGTCGGCATTCTGGTGCTCAATCCGGTAATGTACAAACTGGAGCTGTTTCTCTTTCAAAATTCAAAAACACACCAGTCACCGGAGGAGCGAACCTGATTTCAGCTGTGATCGTACTGGCGATTATGATCCTCCCAACGGTAATAAATATCAGTGAATCTGCACTGAAAGCGGTACCGCAGAATCTGAAATCAGCATCGCTGGCTTTGGGAGCCTCCCATATCCAGACTATTTTCAAGGTGATGATCCCGGCGGCAAAATCCGGTATCATTACAGCCATCGTACTTGGAACAGGAAGGGCGATCGGGGAAGCGATGGCGATCACTTTGGTAGCAGGAAGTTCTGTAAATCCGCCGTTCCCATTTAATTCCGTTCGTTTCCTTACAACTGCGATCGTAAGTGAAATGGGATATGCAGCAGATCTGCACAGACAGGTTTTATTCACGATCGGCCTGGTGCTGTTTGTATTCATCATGCTGATCAATGTGGTTCTGACACGGATACTGAAGAAGGGAATGGAAGACGATGCAAAGTGAGAATTCAATTTATAATAAAAAAACACATGGCATGGACAAGTTCCTGTACGGATGCATTTATCTGTCAGCAGCCATAGCAGTTTCTGTTCTTCTGATGATCATCTGCTATGTAACGGTAAGAGGAATCGGAAGTGTGAGCCTTGAGTTTCTGACAACGGTGACAAGTGCGAGAAAAGGAACGGTCGGTATTGCCGGAAATATTGTTAATACGATGTATATCATCGTGATCACGCTGGTGATCGCAACGCCGATCGGTGTGGGAAGTGCCATTTATCTGAATGAGTATGCCAAACCGGGCAAGATCGTAAGGATCATTGAATTTACAACCGAGACACTTTCCGGTATCCCGTCGATCATCTTCGGACTTTTCGGAAGCGTATTTTTTGGAACAACGCTGCACCTTGGTTATTCTCTGCTGACCGGTGCCCTTACTCTGAGCCTTATGATCCTGCCACTGATCACGCGAAACACGCAGGAAGCTCTGCGTACGGTTCCGGATTCTTACCGCAGCGGTGCACTTGGCATGGGAGCAACAAAATGGCACATGATCCGTACAATCCTGCTTCCGTCTGCCATGCCTGGTATCATCACCGGAGTGATCCTGGCGATCGGACGTATTGTCGGAGAATCAGCAGCCCTGCTCTTTACGGCAGGAAGCGGTTATCTGCTTCCGAAAGCAGGAGGATGGCTTTCCAAGATCCTGCAGCCTGGCGGAACACTGACGATCCAGCTGTATCTTAGCAGCTCAAAAGCAGAATATAACGTAGCGTTTGGAATCGCATTTGTACTTCTTGTGATCGTACTGTGCATCAATTTCCTGACAAAATATCTGGCGAAGCGTTTTGATGTAACGCGGATGAAATAAAAGAAAGAGGAGCATCACCATGGAAAATACAAAGATCAGTGTGCAGGATCTGAATCTGCACTACGGAACGAATCATGCGTTAAAACATGTCAATATGGAGATTCAGGAAAATGCGATCACTGCATTTATCGGACCGTCCGGATGCGGTAAATCCACTTTTCTGAAGTGCTTAAACCGTATGAATGACCTGGTAGAAAACGTAAAAATAGAAGGTAAAGTCCTGATCGACGGAGAGGATATCTACAGCCCGAAAGCAGATACAACGCGGCTCCGCAAAAAAGTGGGTATGGTTTTTCAGCAGGCGAATCCATTTCCGATGAGCATTTATGATAATATTGCATATGGACCGAGGATCCATGGGATTAAAGATAAAGCAACCCTGGATCAGATTGTGGAGGACAGTCTGCGTGGAGCGGCGATTTTCGATGAAGTCAAAGACCGCCTGAAAAAATCGGCACTGGGACTTTCTGGCGGTCAGCAGCAGCGCCTCTGTATTGCAAGAGCGCTGGCAGTACAGCCGGAAGTGCTTCTGATGGATGAGCCGACATCGGCACTTGATCCGATTTCTACCTTGAAAATTGAAGAACTGATGGTAGAACTGAAGAAAAACTACACTGTTATAGTTGTCACGCATAACATGCAGCAGGCGGCCCGTGTATCGATGATACGGCATTCTTCCTGGTGGGAGAAGTGGTTGAGTTTAATCATACCGAAGATATCTTTGCAAGGCCACAGGATAAGAGAACGGAAGATTATATTACAGGACGTTTTGGTTGATTGGGGGAAAACAAATGTCAGTGAGAATGAATTTTGAGCATGAACTTGAGACGCTTCGCGAAAATATGGATGCAATGGGAAAAGAAGTTGAACAGGCATTTGCGGATCTGCTCTTGGCGATTGCAGTTAATGATCTGGAAGAACTGGACAGGATCCAGAAAAATGACCGTAAGATCAATGAGATGGAACGTAAGATTGAAGCGGAATGCCTGCTGCTTCTGACCAGACAGCAGCCGGTTCTGGCAAGTGATCTGCGTATCGTATCTTCAGTTATGAAAGCAGTCGGTGACATGGAGCGTATCGGTGACCATGCAGCCGATATCGCAGACATGGCAGTACGCCTGAATGGAATCAGCTACAAAGAGTATGCTCCTTCTATGCCGGAAATGCTTGAGGAGACAAGGAAAATCCTCTGTGACGGAGTAGAGCTTTTTATGGCAAGGGATAAAGAGCAGGCAAAAGTATTTTACAAAAGAGATGACAAGATTGATGATCTGTTCAATCAGGTAAAAGAAGAACTGATTACCTGCCTGAAAGAAGGCAAAAAAAAATCCGGATGCCTGTGTGGATCTGCTGATGATCGCAAAATATCTGGAGCGTATCGGTGATCATACGGTCAATATCTCAGAGTGGGAAGTATTCAAAGAGACAGGAAGCATCAAAAACGAGAGAATTCTCTGATCCATAAGCTCATAAAATGCTGTTCATTTCCCTCGTTTTCCTGTTTTTCCGTCTTGACGTGAAGTGTGAAAACCTTTATAATGGAAAAAACACAGAACAAAGGAAGAAATTATGAGAGTCATCGCAGGCAAAGCCAGAAGGCTGGCACTTAAAACGGTTCCCGGACTGGAGACCAGGCCGACCACGGACCGGATTAAAGAAACGCTTTTTAATATGATACAGGATGAACTATACGGCATCCGCTTTCTGGATCTGTTTTCCGGGAGCGGTGCGATAGGGATCGAGGCACTCAGCAGAGGGGCAAAGGAAGCAGTCTTTGTGGAAAAAAATCCTGCAGCAGTGCGTTGCATCCGCGAGAATCTGAAATTTACCAGATTAGACGCGGATGCTTTTGTTGTGCAGTCAGATGTTTTTGCTGCACTGGATCGTCTGGGACGGGAGGCTGAAGGCGGCAAAGAGAGCTTTGGTGTCATTTTTATGGATCCTCCGTACAACCAGAAGCTGGAAAAGAGCGTTCTTTCCTGTTTAAAAGACAGTAAAGTGGCAGATGAGTGTACTCTGATCATTGTGGAGGCATCTCTGGAAACTGATTTTTCCTATCTTGAGGAATTTGGATTTTTGTGTACTGAAACGCAAAGAATATAAGACAAATGTTCATATGTTTATAAAGAAGGAGAAAAAGGAGTTATGAGAAGAGCTGTCTACCCTGGAAGTTTCGATCCGGTGACATTCGGACACCTGGATATCATCCGGCGTTCCGCTGTTCTGGTGGATGAACTGATCGTTGGTGTGTTGACAAACAGTGCAAAAACGCCGTTGTTTTCTGCGGAAGAACGTGTTAATATATTAGCTGATGTCACAAAAGACATAGGAAATGTTACGATAAAGGCATTTGATGGTCTGTCTGTAGATTTCGCAAGGAACTGCGGAGCACAGTTTATGGTAAGAGGTTTGAGGGCGATCACAGATTTTGACTACGAGCTGCAGATGTCACAGACCAACCGCATCCTGCGATCAGATATTGACACGATTTTCTTATCGACCAGTCTGGAATATGCCTACTTAAGTTCGACAACGGTAAAAGAGATTGCCAGCTATCATGGCGATATCTCCAAATTTGTGCCGGAGTCAGTGATTGAGAAGATATACAGAAAAATAGAGACACATCATAATAAAATAAAAATAGGAGTGATAACGATGAGCAGCAGAATTGAGCAGATTATTGAAGAAATCGAGGGGTATGTAGACAGTTGTAAATTCCAGCCACTCTCTTCTACAAAGATCGTGGTAAATAAAGAAGAACTGGAAGAACTTCTGCGTGAACTTCGTATGAAGACACCGGATGAGATCAAACGTTACCAGAAGATCATCAGCAACAAGGATGCGATCCTGGCAGATGCACAGTCCAAAGCGGATGCGATCATTGCAGATGCGAAAGCTCAGGCACAGCAGATGGTTACGGAAAGTGAAGTGATGCAGCAGGCATATGCACAGTCCAATGAGCTGCTGGAGAACACCAACCAGCAGGCACAGGAGATCATGGACAATGCAACAACCGATGCCAACAACATCCGTATGGGTGCACTGCAGTACACCGATGAAATGCTCTCCAATCTGGAAAATATCATGAGCCATACGATTGAAACAGCAGGGGAAAAATACAATACATTTATCAATTCCGTTCAGTCCTGCTATGATATTGTTAATAAAAACAGACGCGAACTGACACCTGGCGGAAGTCCGGCAGCTTATGCAGCACCGGAGCAGGCGGGCAGTTATGAAGATGACGAGGCTTAAAACAGCCCAGGAACTGTATGAAGCAGCATTTCAGTCAGAAAGATCAGAAATGTGAGCAGTATTTTTGTAAAAAAATAGTTACGTAAGGATAAAGGGGTGTCTTTAATGACACTCCCTGTTTGCATGAAAGAACAGATTCCCCCAAAAGCCAGAAAAGGAAGCAGAAGAAGATAACTGGCCGGATAGGCAAATGCATGGATTACGGCAGGAATTCCATTTGTAATTTCAAGAAAAGATATCAAAAGGGAGGCTTTTTGCAAGGAAAGACATGGTATGTAGGTAATTGCGTTAGCAAGGATGGCAAACAGAAGAACATAACCGCCAAGCTTTAACAGGACTGTAATGGCATCGTAAATGCAGGCATCAAGCAGTGCAAGGGAAAGTACCGGCTTTGATGTCTTTTTTTCCCGAAAAGAATGTGTGTTTCTTTGAAAAAACAGAAAACCAAGACATAATACCGCCGGGATACCATAAAGCAGGAAAAAGGTCAGGGGTATTTTTTCCGGATGTGACAGATGGAGAGTCAGAAAGTAAGTGATCAGAAAAGCAGGGCTCACATTATTGCAGAATCCAAGAAGCCAGGAGGCCTCCTTCCGACTGATCTGGTCGGTTTTCAGAAGATCGGACAGGATTTTGGCACCGGAAGGATAGCCAAAGAAAAAGCCGCACAGAAAAGCATACAGACCGGAGGAGGAAAGTCCAAGGTATTTTTGCGTAAAACGGCCGGGTAAAAAAAGAAGATGTTCGATCAGATGGCTATGGATCAGAAAGTTGGAAAAGACCATAAAAGGCAGAAGTGTCGGCACAAGCGTGGAAAACCAGAGATTCAGGCCATATCTGGCTCCTTCCAGTACAATACCTGGAAAAAACAGCAGAAAGGTAAAAGCAATAGCAGAAAAAAGCGAAGCAAAAAAAGATTTCATAAAATTTCCTTTTTTGTTCCATCGTATGCATGAATGGAAAAGTGTATGCATATAAAAATAAGGCAGCATTTTTGAGGGGAGCATATTGTGGGGGCGAAAAAGTCAGAGTATGTGCTACGGAAAAAAGTATCAGCGCTGCCCAGTGTGAATCCTTACTGGATTTTAAAAAGTCTGGAGCGTGAAGCCTGACAAGACAGTTGGAAAAAAGAGAAAATTATGCTATACTGGTCTGACTGAGGAAGGACGGTAAATAATGTAGGAGGAGTGGTTTACATGGAAATACAGTTGTGGAAGGATATTTTAAATCCTTATGAGCTGGCGGTGGAAGAGCTGCAGGTTAAATTTAACCATCTGATCAAAGAGTACCGGGATCGGGGTGTGTACTCGCCTATGGAGCAGGTCTGCGGCAGAGTCAAATCAATCTCCAGTATTTTAGATAAAGCACAGAAGAAAAACATTGAAGCAGGTAAAATAGAAGAACAACTGGATGATATTGCGGGCATTCGTATCATCTGTCAGTTTGTGGAAGATATTGAGAAAGTAGCGGAACTTATAAGAAATCGTTCTGATATGCAGGTGATCATGGAGAAAGATTATATCAATCATATGAAATCGAGTGGTTACCGCAGTTACCATATGATCGTCTCCTATCCGGTAGAAACCTTTTCCGGAACAAAAACGATCCGTGTGGAGATCCAGATCCGCACCCTGGCGATGAATTTCTGGTCCACAATCGAACATTCACTTCAGTACAAGTACAAACAGCACATGCCGGACCATATCCGGGAGAAATTAACACGTGTTGCTGATGCGATCACCGTGCTGGACAATGAGATGTCAACGGTGCGCAGCGAGATCATGGATGCACAGAATTCCTGCCAGATCCAGAGCAATCTGGTCAGGGATATTTTAAATAATATACAGAATCTGTATACAGTTGCCAATAAGCGGGAGCTGGTCAAGATCCAGGATGAGTTTTACCGGATCTACGAGACGAAAGATCTGGAACAGCTGCGTCGTTTCCACAGCGATCTGGATAACATCACAGAGGGCTATCATGTGCAGGCATTTGAGTGATTGTATGAGTGCAGAACATAAAAAATGATTTTAACACATGCAGACATATCAGATTATTTACAAGATATAAGAAAGGACAAAAGATGGGACTGCCTTCAAATTATTTAGAAGAAATGAAAGAACTGCTTGGCGATCAGTATGAGGCATATCTTGCAAGTTTTGAGCAGAAAACCAGACAGGGACTTCGCGTAAATACCGCAAAGATCACACCGGAGAGCTTCGGGCAGAAGACAGATTTTTCTCTTGAACCGGTTTCATGGTGTGGAAATGGCTTTGCCTTTGATGAAAAACAGACAGTGACAAAGCATCCGTATTATTATGCGGGACTTTATTATGTACAGGAGCCAAGTGCGATGATCCCGGCATCCCATCTTCCGGTAGAGCCGGGCGATTTTGTGCTTGATCTCTGTGCAGCTCCGGGCGGAAAAGCGACAGAGCTTGGTGCAAAATTAAAAGGAAAAGGGATGCTTCTTGCCAATGACATCAGCAATTCCAGAGCCAAAGGGCTTTTTAAAGAATCTGGAGCTTTTCGGTATCTCAAATCTGTTTGTCTCCAGTGAGGAGTCTGATAAGCTCAAAAAGGCTTATCCGGCATATTTTGACAAGATCCTGATTGATGCACCATGCTCCGGGGAAGGGATGTTCCGCCGGGATAAGGCGATGGTAAAAGACTGGCTGGAAAAAGGACCGGACTATTACGTGCCGATCCAGAGAAAGCTGCTGCTCGATGCGGCGGATATGCTGAAAAGGGCGGAATGCTCCTGTATTCGACCTGTACGTTTTCGGTAAAAGAAAACGAAGAGAATATTGCCTGTCTTTTGCAGGAACGTCCGGATATGGAGCTTCTGATGCCAGAATGGGATGAATGTTTCTCCCATGGAAAAAAAGAAGGATTTGAGAACTGTATCCGCATTTTCCCGCATCTGGCACCGGGCGAAGGCCATTTTGCGGCTCTGCTTGGAAAACGTACAGATGGCAGAGAAGAGAGCGGAAAATCTCTGAAAAAACCGGCTGAATGCCCCAAAACACCGGTATCCGACCTCAAAGACTGTCCAGAATTTGCAGCATTTATGCAGCGGATATCCCTGCCGCTTTCCGGAAAACTGGAAGTTCAGAAGGAACGGATATATCTGCTTCCGGAAGGGACAAAAATCGAGGCGGGTATCCGTTATCTTCGCACCGGACTTTATCTTGGAGATCAGAAGAAAAAACGCTTTGAGCCGTCGCAGGCGCTTGCCATGTGTTTAAAAGCAGAAGATTTTAAGAAAGCATCTCCTTTGCGGCAGAGGATGAGCGGGTGATCCGTTACTTAAAAGGAGAAACACTGGATCTGTCCGGCACAGGGCAGAAGATTACAAAGGCTGGGTACTGGTCTGCGTGGATGGCTACGGGCTTGGATGGGGCAAGGCAGGCGGCGGTACCTTAAAAAACAAGTATTATGCAGGATGGAGAATGCAGTCATGAGTTACCGATTGGATCAGTATCTGACGCTTGCAGGCGAGGGAAGCCGTTCCCAGGTGAAACAGTTCCTGAAAAAGGGACTCATCCAGGTGGATGGTATCACTGAAAAGCAGGCGAAGAGAAAAGTGCTGGGAAGTGAGCAGATCACGTTAAACGGGAAACCAGTATGTTATGAAGAACATTGTTATCTGATGCTGCACAAACCGGCAGGTGTGGTCACAGCAACGGAAGATAAAAAAGAAAAGACGGTCATGGATCTTATTACCGTACAGCAGAAAAAGGATCTGTTTCCAGTCGGAAGGCTGGACAAGGACACCGAAGGCCTGCTTCTTGTCACAAACGACGGAGAGCTGGCACACCGCCTGCTTTCCCCGAAAAAGCATGTAGATAAATGCTATTTTACAAAAGTGACCGGGCGGATAGACGAAGAAGATATCCACAGATTCAAGGAAGGGGTGGATATCGGAGATGAAAGAAAACTTCCGGCGGATCTTGAGATCCTCTCATCGGGAGAGATTTATGAAGCGAAAGTCACGATCCGGGAAGGACGTTACCATCAGGTCAAACGGATGTTTGAGGCGATCGGCTGCAAAGTGATCTATCTGAAACGCCTTTCCATGGGAAACCTTAACCTGGATCCGGCCCTGGAAAAGGGAGCGTTCCGCAAACTGACCGAAGAAGAAACCGCGGCACTTTTACAGCCGCCAGGAAAGGAAAAAGAATGAGCACAGATTTTTTGCCTGTTTCCAGAAAAGATATGGAAGAGAGAGGATCGAGCAGCTTGATTTTGTCTATGTGATCGGAGATGCCTACGTGGATCATCCGTCGTTCGGACATGCGATCATCAGTCGGCTTCTGGAGGCACATGGTTTCCAGGTGGGGATCATTTCACAGCCCGACTGGAGGAATGAAAAGAGCATTTCCATACTGGGGGAGCCGCGTCTTGGATTTCTGGTGTCCGCCGGAAACATGGATTCCATGGTCAACCATTATACGGTTTCCCGGAAAAGAAGACAGAAAGATGCCTACACACCGGGCGGTGTGATGGGGAAACGTCCGGACAATGCCACGATCGTCTACTGCAACCTGATCCGCCGCACATACAAGCATACACCGATCATCATCGGCGGGATCGAGGCGAGCCTTCGCAGACTTGCCCATTATGATTACTGGTCGGACAGTCTGAAACGTTCCATTTTGCTGGATTCCGGGGCAGATCTGATCTCTTATGGAATGGGAGAACACAGCATCGTAGAGATCGCAGAAGCACTGGATGCCGGAATCGGTATACGCGACATCACCTTTATTGCCGGAACCGTTTACAAGACAAGGGTACTGGATGAAGCGGTCGATACGATCGTGCTGCCGTCCTACGAAAAATTAAAAGAAGATAAACTCTGGTACGCCAGAAGTTTCTATACACAGTACTGTAATACCGATCCGTTTGTCGGGAAGCGGCTTGCAGAGCCTTACGGAGAGCATCTTTATATTGTGCAGAATCCGGCAGCCAAACCGCTCACTCAAATGGAAATGGATGATGTCTATGCATTACCTTATAAAAGAACCTGGCATCCGTCCTACGATGCCGGGGGCGGTGTACCGGCGATCTCCGAGGTCAAATTCAGCCTGGTCAGCAACCGCGGCTGCTTTGGCGGCTGCAGTTTCTGTGCCCTGACGTTCCATCAGGGAAGGATCGTCCAGACCAGAGGGCATGAGTCCATTGTCGAAGAAGCGAAACAGATGACGGAAGAGAAGGATTTCAAAGGCTATATCCATGATGTCGCGGACCGACCGCCAATTTCCGCCATCCGGCATGCGAAAAACAACTGAAAAAGGGCGTGTGCCCGAACAAACAATGCCTGTTTCCGAAGCCGTGCCAGAACATGCGGGCAGATCACAGAGATTATCTGACGCTGCTCCGCAAACTGCGGAAGATCCCGAAAGTCAAGAAAGTCTTTATCCGATCCGGTATCCGTTTTGATTATCTGATGGCAGATAAAGATGACAGTTTCTTCCGGGAGCTGGTCAAATATCATATCAGCGGACAGCTCAAAGTGGCACCGGAGCATGTGGCAGACAAAGTGCTCGCAAAGATGGGCAAACCGGAGCATGCTGTTTATCAGAAATTTACTAAAAAATATGAACAGCTCAACAGACAGGAGGGCATGAAGCAGTTTCTGGTGCCGTATCTGATGTCCTCCCATCCGGGCTGTTCTCTGACAGAGGCTGTGGAACTTGCAGAATATCTCCGCGATCTCGGCTATATGCCGGAGCAGGTGCAGGACTTTTATCCGACACCGTCTACGATCTCGACCTGTATGTACTATACTGGCGTTGATCCCCGGACGATGGAGCCGGTCTATGTTCCGAAGAATCCGCATGAGAAAGCGATGCAGCGTGCCCTGATCCAGTATCGCAATCCGGCCAATTATGAGCTGGTCAAAGAAGCACTGTTAAAGGCACATCGCAGCGATCTGATCGGATTTGATGCAAAATGCCTGATCCGCCCACGCCCGGATAAAAATCACCTGGGAAAAGACGACAGAAACACAGGAAAACGAAACACAGGCGGAAAAAATCAGCAGAACAGAAATGGACAAAGCAACATAAAAGAACGTCCGGCAGGCAAAAAGAAGACGATCCGCAACACGCATAACAGAAAGAAGAAGTGATATGTCAGACAAAAAAAAAGATTGCCATTGTAACAGGAGCCTCTTCCGGCATGGGAAGAGCATTTGTACAGCAGATTATGGACAAGTACCGCAGGCTCGATGAAATCTGGGTGATTGCAAGACATCTGCAAAAAGAGATGTGGAAAGAACGATTTGGGACAAAAATCGTGCCTCTTTCCCTGGATCTTTTGCAGGAGCAGTCGCAGGAACAGTTAAGGCGCAGGCTCTTTGCGGAGGATGTCCGGATTAAGATCCTGGTAAATGCCGCCGGAATGGGGAGGATCGGGAGATTTGAAGAGATCACACTTCCGGAGCATCAGCAGACGACAAGGCTGAACGACGAAGCACTGATGACCGTCACGTATCTGTGCCTTCCTTATATGGGAAAAGGCAGCCATGTCGTTCAGATGGCATCGGCATCGGCGTTGTGCCGCAGCCGGGATTTGCCGTCTATGCGGCATCAAAAGCCTATGTGATGAGCTTTTCCAGAGCGCTGCGAAGCGAAGTGCGAAAAAAAGGTATCACCGTGACCTGTGTGTGCCCGGGACCTGTGGACACAGCTTTCTTTGAAGGGGCAGAGAAATACCACAAAATGCCGCTTTTCAAGAAAAAGTCCATGGCAGATCCGGAAGCGGTCGTGGAAAAGGCAATTTATGATGCAGCCTGCGGGCGGGCATTTTCCATTTACGGATGGTCGATGAAAGCACTGTTTCTTGCATGCAGGATCCTGCCGCACCGTCTGATCATCCATCTGACCGGTATACTTTATGACTGGAGGAAATCATGAAGAGAGACAAAGGAGAATTCGGGTATATCAAATCCCAGAAAATCAAGCGCGGACTGATCACACTGGTGATGTTCGCAATCCCGATCACCATTTTTCTGACCGGGTTTTTTATCACAAAGACAAGGCTGAATATGTTTACCTTTGTGGCGATCATGGGATGTATCCCGCAGCAGAGCAGCGACCGGGTTTATCATGATGCTGATGCAAAATCCGGCATCCGGGGATTTAAAAGAAAAGGTTGAGCAGGTAAACGGGAACGTGCTGATCTTGTATGATATGATATTTACCACTTACCAGAAAACCGTTCCGGTCGATGCGGCTGCCGTCAGCGGGACACAGTGATCGGTTATGTGAGCAGTGAAAAGGCAGATCTCTCATTTGGAGAAGAGCATATCCGGGAGATCTTAAAGAACAACAAATGCAAATCGGTCGGTGTGAAGCTGTTCCGGGAGGAAAAGCGTTTCCTCGATCAGTTAAAACAGATGAATCAGAAGCAGAGTGAACATGAATCGACGGGCAGCCGGAAGGCAGAATATATCTGCGATGTACTGCGTGCGATCGTGCTTTAGCAATACCGGGAAAGGAAAAGCAATGAGAGAACTTATGATATCGGAGTATGAGGCAGGACAGCGTTTTGACAAATTTCTTGCCAAATACATGGAGCTGGCACCGAAAAGTTTTTTTCTATAAAATGATGCGAAAGAAAAACATCACCCATGAACGGCAAAAAAGCAAGCAGGAAATGAAAAGCTGGAAAGGGAAGATACGGTGAAACTGTTTCTTGCAGAAGAGACGAT
>ENA-OQCX01000832-OQCX01000832.1-human-gut-metagenome-genome-assembly--contig:-NODE-832-length-15478-cov-2.434825_pt1 | contig 15478 bp, 19 predicted proteins | sample MGYA00242762_ERZ504587 | MGnify/ENA primary metagenome ERZ504587 (study PRJEB26092, sample SAMD00036337) | human gut metagenome | host: Homo sapiens | study: EMG produced TPA metagenomics assembly of... | reverse complement strand
CGGAAATTGTATACCATATGCTTTTCTTTCCGAAACTGCTTCTAAATGCACGCCCAAAAAGAAGCCGTACCCCAATGCCGCAGATTATATTTACCTTGGCATCCTGCATGATACCGGAGGACTGGCAAGGGCAAACCAGGGTATTTTTCAGGCAGTAGCTGATCTGATGGCTATGGGAGTTGACCATGGCAGGATTATGAAAACCTTACACAGTGATACCCTGGACATTCTGTACAAAAGAGCCGATATTCTTCATGGAGCAGTACGTGCGATGGATGGCCGGGTTGCCTATGTTATTATGGGACAGAAGGAAATTGCCGAAAAAGATATCACATACGAAGACATCCACTGTATCAGCACCATCCTGCGCGATTGCGACGATATTGAACTTGGTTTTACCATGTATGAGGAAGAAGAAAACGGGTGGAGATGTTCTTTCCGTTCAGACGGGAAATGGATCAATGTTAATGAACTGTTGAAACCTTTTGGCGGTGGAGGACATATCTCCGCAGCAGGATTAAAATATCAGACCGATAATGTAGAAGAATTAAAGAAACAGATTCTGGACAGAGTAGCAGAGATGAAAAAGAAACAGTAATCTATAAATGAGCAAATAAAAAAACTGCAGAAAATTATAAAATTGAAGAGAAATCTAAATACTTGTTGAAATTGTTATTGAGGGAAGGAAGAGGAGAGTCTGTATGGGAAAGATAATCGAAGGTCTCTGGGATTGCCCGTTTTGTGGGAATAAAAGGATTAGAGCCGGTCAAAAAACCTGTCCCGATTGTGGGCATCCGCAGGACGAAAATACAAAATTCTATATGCCGGATGAATTAAATATGTTTCTGAGGAGGAAGCAGAAAAGATCAGCCGTAATCCGGACTGGCAGTGCAGCTTTGCGGCAGTCTTAACAGCGACGATCTGAATGTCTGACAAAACTGTGGTGCCACAAAAGAAGATTCGGAGAGAAACTACTTCGAGATGAGGCAGCAGGAAGAGGAAAAGAAACGAAAGAAAGAAGAGAAAAAAGAATCCTGCCAGAAAAATATCCCCCAAAATACACCAAAGAAAAAGCCACTGCTGAGGCGGGTGCTGCTCATTCTGGGAATCTTCGCAGCAATCATTTTTGGCATGATGTCATGCCTGGCACCGAAGATGTAGAAAAACCAGTCTACCGGAAGGAGCCTGTGTATGCTACAAAATATTACTATGAAATAGACAAATGGACGGTTGTCGATACTGCAAAAAGTTCCGGCAATGATCAGAACCCTTCCTGGCCGGAACCGAAACTTAAAGACGGACAGAGAACAGGAGCAGAAGAAGAGCATTATTTTGTGACCGCTACATATGAGAAAAAGAAGGGCAAGACCGAAACAGGAAGATATGAAATGGATTTTTCTCAATGGAAAGAAACTTAAAAAAGGCGAAAAAATAGAATTAAAAATTGATGCTGCTGGATTCGCAGAGATTAATCAAAAATAAGATATAGATATACCGGAGGGATACTTCGAACCTTTATTAAACAAGGAGATTCATAGTTTTGGCGTGAGTCTCCTTGTTTAATGCTTTTCTCATGTTATAAGGTAGCCGCATCATTGCATTTGTGCAATGCCTGCAGGCAGATATTGCTCCGTTTATTATACATGCGGAGAATAAAGAGGAGTACGAAGGGCGACTGGACAGCCCGGCACGACTGGAGCAGCTTTCAGGTAGAGCATCGGGTTCTGATTGTAGTATTATTTTCTCAAATAATCGGCGATTGCCTTAAATACCGATTCATATCCGGAGTCATGCAGGATATCGTGAGTTCCGGGAAAGCTTCTGATCTCCGTATCCGGGTTGTTTTCTTTGTATGCTTTATATACCTTTCGGACGCCTTTTCCAAAACCGGATACCGGATCTTTTTTTCCATACAGGAATAAAGTTGGAATGGTATTATTCGGATTTTTTAGGTTTCGGCTGGCACATTCCATGCCTTTGGAAAACTCGCAGAAAAAAGCAGGAGACACATCCTGACGAACAAGACTGTCATCAGCGTACTCCCTTCTCTTTTCATTATCCGTCAGGAGCCAGTAATTGGCCGGTCTGCCTTTGAACTTTTTGCCATATGTACCGAACATCAGATCATAGATCTTATCAGAAGCACAGGACATCTTTCCGGTATATTTTTTCCCGATCCAGGTTCTCATTATCCTCATCAGGAAAGCGGACTGCGCACCGGTACCGATCAGGATTTCTTTTTTATAGGGAGTCAGATCAGCGTTTGTCCTTACAATGAAGGAACCCAGAGAAAATCCCAAAAGATAGATAGGCAGGTTTGGGTATTTCCGGACAACATATTCCCTTGCTGATACCATATCTTTAACTGTGTCGTTCCAGTCATTAATGTACAAACAGGATGATCTTGGTGTGGTGCTGTGTCCGTGGCTGATGATGTCATTGCCAAAGACAATGTATCCGCGGCTGGTAAAATACTTTGCAAATTCCACATATCTTCCCATATATTCTGTCATTCCATGGCAGATCTGGATCAGCCTTTGAGATCGCCCTTATATTCCGGTGCATAGATCTCCAGGTGCATGGTGGTGTCTTTATCGTTTGATGAAATTGCTATACATATTCTTTTCACTATATTTCCTCATTTCTTATTTCTCTGTAATATGCCAGATTTTGCAAAACAGAATAGATGGTGTCAGCGATAACCTTTTCTTCTGGTCGGATTTATTTCGCCGGCAGAACCATCTTCTTGCGTGAAGCATTATATTGCTTTTTTCAGAAAAGGAAGTGTTTTTTGCATACCTGGAAAAAAGTTGTTTAGGATGTTGAGGAGTCTGGTTTTCCGCGGAGAAAAGATATTACAGTTTTGCGCAGACAAGCTCATAAACTGTCTTCAGAAGTTCGTCTCCCCTGCGACATTCTGAAACAAACGAAACGACTGCGTTTTTTTTCGGAAGGATCATAGATATCTGGGAGTATTTTCCATCCGCCCGGAAAGAATTATATTCACCACGCCAGAAAAGATAACCATAGTATCCAACATCAGCTGCCTTTGTACTTTCTTCTATCCATTTCTCAGACAGTATCTGTTTTCCATTCCACTTGCCTTTATTAAGATAAAACAGTCCAAATTTGTGAAGTTCAGAAAGGGTCAGAAATAATCCGCCGGCTCCAAAACTGTTTCCAAGTGGATCAGTCTCCCATGTAGGACGTTTATTCCAATTTTGGAAAAAAGTCTGGATGTAAGGTAAGAAACAAGATCGCAGCCGGAGCGTCTCTGTACAAGAATGCCTGCCAGATAGGGACCAACGTTATTATACACAAAATGCGTACCCGGCTTATACTTAAAGGGAATAGCCAGAGACATTTTTACCCAGTTATCTTCTTCATATAAAGGTCGTTGTTCTCCCATCAGACTGCCCTTCTCCTGTCCAAGCACATGGTAAGAAGATCACGAACAGTTGCTTCTTTCAGGTTCTCATCTATACACTCCGGCAAGTCACCTGAAAATGCTTCTGTTAGTTTTTCATTAAGATCGATCAGCCCTTCCTGAACAGCAAAAGCCAACTGCACAGGATGTGAAACTCTTTGTTGCAGAATAAATATTCCTTCTGCATTCCGGTTCGCTGTACCACTCTGCTGCAAGTTCATTATCTTTTGAAATTTTGATTCCAAGAACATTATATTCTTTTGCTTTCTTAACAAAATCTGAAATATCCATAATATTTACACCCTTTTGTGCTTAAATGTATTTTATTACTTTTTATATTAACACAAAAATGGTGGATAAACCAGTTATTGCAGAAGGTGGTATATTACTATATTTCATCTTTAGACAAATTTCAATGTTAAATATTGATTTTGTCTTTTTGTTATACCCGAATTTCAGCAAGACATTGCATCTTAATCCCTCAATATTCCCTTTTTTATCATAATCAAATCCTTCTGCTGATATTTTCATCAATGCAGTATTGGCAAATTGCTTAAGTTAATGACATTGCGTGTGAACAGTAACAAATTTACCTTTCAAAACTGTAAATTTTCAGTATATGTTTGCATAAAAAACCATTAAATGATATGATGAAAAGTAATTGATACTATTTGCCGATATTGTATCTGCAGGGAAAGTTTCTGAAAGAAAATAGTAGGAAGTGATTCTTTATATGGAGAATTTTGAGATATAAAATCCGGCAGAATATGTACGGCAGCGATTTTACAGGGAGATACAGAAAATGGAATTTTGGGATATTTACGATAAGGATAAGAAGCCGACAGGACGTACAATGAAAAGAAATGACTGGTGTCTGAAGGATGGAGAGTATCATCTGACTGTGCTTGGTGTAGTAGCCAGACCAGATGGTACTTTTCTGATCACCAAACGTGTCATGACGAAGGCATGGGCACCTGGATGGTGGGAAGTATCCGGCGGTGCTGCGCAGGCAGGAGAGGAATCTTATGAGGCTGTTCTGCGAGAAGTAAGAGAAGAAACAGGACTTGATGCAAGAAGTGCAGATGGTGGTTATCTATTTACTTATAAGAGAGAGAATCCAGGTGAAGGTGACAATTATTTTGTGGATGTGTATCGTTTTGTCATGGATGTTGATGAGAAAGATTTACATTTGCAGACAGAAGAGACTGACGGATATATGTTTGCCACAATTGGTCAGATCAAAGCATTTGCAGCAGAGGGAAAATTTCTGCACTATGACAGTATAAAGAAAGCATTTGAAATGTAATTTCCGGCATTGTTTGTTGATAATAGTCTGGGTGTTTTCTTTTTTCCATCTATAAATGAGCAAATTTGAAAAAATGCACAAAACTATCCTGCTAATTTCATAAACGCTTCCGGAGGTTCTGGCAGTTCCTTTGCACGAAAGCATAACAGCAACCGCCTGATGACCATAATCCTGTTTGCCCTTTAAATGGGACTGGTGGAAATACGCATCTTCAATAGGATGCAGAGCCTGTGACAGTGGCTGTTTTTTGCAAAATCACGAACTTGCTCATTTATAGGTATATAATTAACAATTCACCCAACAGACAAATGAGGAAAACTATATGGGAAAGAAAAAAATATTAGCATTGTTATTGAGTACAGCAATGATTTTGCAGCCGATGGCATATGTGGGGGCAACGGAAACAACGGTAGATTTGGAACAAAATGGCTCGAATGCTCAGACGGTTTCATATGCCCATAGTGAAGTATCTGATCCAGTAAACGGAGTCACAATAAAGGCGGAATGGAATGATCCGGTGATAGGTGAGCCAATGACATTCCATGTCTCAGGGAGTGGTGGCAGTGGTGCTTATAAATTTAGAATGGATGCGCCCAGTTATTCCAATCCGAATGAATATGCTTATGAATCTGTGGCAGATCCCAGCCGTGGGGAGTGGATGCTATACACTGATGAATGCGAATCCTATGATTATACATTTACAATGACTGCATCAGGGACTTATAATTATCGATTTTATATTATGGATAAGTTATCCAACGTCACCTATTTGCGTGTGAATATGTATATTACGGTATCCGATGATAATTATCCAAGTGTGAATTCAATTGTTGCAGCAGCTGTTGCCGAGTGTGAAGAAAAAACAGATGGATCAGAATATGAAAAAGCACTGTGGTTGCATGATTGGCTATTGCAACAGCTGGATTATGACAAATCTTTAAAATGGTCTTCTTCTGAAAGTGCATTAACAAGGAAACTTGGGACTTGTCAGGCGTATGAAAGTGCTTACTCGAAATTGCTTACTGCTGCCGGTATCGAAAACGCAGAAACCAGAGATACTTATGATGGTCATACATGGAATGCTATGAAGCTTGATGGAGAATGGTATCAGGTTGACTGTACCTGGGATGATACCACGGATCATTGGTATAATTTTGATCAGACTCGTTTGTATTTCGGTTTGACAGATGAACTTATGGCAATTGCACATAAGGGACATACGAATATATATACGGCTGAAAATTATGCTACACGTTCCACAAGTCTGAAAAATAATTATTTTGTCAGAAGCGGAGAGGCACAAACATGGGCAGACGCATATGTCGAAAGGATCCGGAAACAACTGGAGGATGGGCAAACAGCATTTTCTATTTCCGCAGACAATGCATCATATCCACCAAGTATTTCAGCTATTCAGAATGGAATCATTGCCTATGTATTAAATCAGATGAAGTGGTCTGTAAATGGTGAGAACATAAGTTTACAGGCTGTCGGTGAGGCAAAGGAATTTACTCTTACAGCAACAAAAAATGGTTCGATTACGGGGGAAAAGCCACATTCATACACACTGAATCTTGATGGAACGATTGCAATTAATTTGTATATGGAACTTCCGGAGAGTCTGGCATCGAATCAGGAGGTTTATATGGAATTCACACTTCCAAACGGAAGTGTATCACAGGTAAAGGTAAAAGATGCAGTCAAAAAAGATGGATATTATGTGTTTACCTGTCGAGTTGCAGCTAAAGAAATGGCAGCAGATGTAAAAGCGAGAATGGTTGCAGACGGTCAACGTGGAAAGGAATATACAGTCAGTGTTGAACGATACGCTGAGTATGTCTTGAATCATACGGCTGAATACAGTGCAACGACTATAAAGCTGGTAAAGGCGATGTTGAATTATGGTGCATCTGCACAGACGATGTTTGACTATCATACGGATAAGATGGCAAATGAAATTTTAAGTGAAGAAGACAAGAAAGTGGGTACGGCTGACTTTTCAGCATATAAACATATTCTCACAACAGATCCAAATGAAAAAGGAATTAGCTGTTATGTTGGTTCCCTGTGCCTGGAATCAGACACGAGTATTAAAGATTATTTTATATTGAATAATAATGCTGATATTGATGAGTATGTGTTTTACGGCATAACAAATGGCGGTACGCCGGTACAACTTGAAGCGCAGAAACGATGTTAAATGGTAAAGAATGTTATGCAGTAGAGATTAAAAATATTAAGGCACAGAATTTAGATCAGAGTGTTAAGGTTACCGTTCAGAGAAGAGAGAATCCAGGTGTAAATGTTGTAGAATTGCAATTTAATGCATTTAGCTACGCATATGTAATGGCGAATATGGCATCTTCGAACCGGAAGGCGGTGGATGTAACGAATGCGATGTATGTCTACTGGCAGATGGCAAAACAATACGTAGATGAGAAAACAAATCAATAAAGGGAGATAAACAATGAATGAAAAGATGTTATATGAAAATCCGGAGATGGAAATTATTAGATTTGAAAAGGAAGATGTAATTACGGCAAGTGATGGTAATGAATTACCTGGGGTACCGTTGTAGTAAAAACATATATTAAAAAGTAAAATAGAAGGTGGGCAGGAAATGTCCGCCTTTTATTTAAAATCAGGAGAAAATATGAAAAAAAAATCACTATTACAGTAACATGCATAGTATCAGCCTGATAATTGGAACTTCCCTGATGGCCTGTCAGCATAAGAAAACCTCAGAACCAGCTCCCGTCACATCACAGTCCGAAACCGGCACTGCAACGCCATCTCCTACAATAACTATGAAGGAGAAAAAAGCAGATAAAAATCAGAAAAAAGAAACATTACAAAAACCATCCACGGATTCTGAGCAAAGTGAAAGTACTACCGATACAAAAAAAACGATCACAAGTGAAAAACTTCAAACCATTGTGAATGGGGAGGGAGAAACCGTAGTTCTGTTTCCGGAAGAAACACAGTCTGGTGCAGAAAATCAAAATGCAGCAACTTCAAAAAACCAGACAGGTGATAAAAACTCAAAGAATACTGCAGACACATCGGATAAAAAAGATGATGACAGTAAGAAAGAGGAAACTGATAATAAACAGGATACAAAAAAAGATCCTGAGAAGCAGCCGGAACAGAAAGACCCGGAGAATACAGAAGATAGTCTGAGCGAACTTCCGATGGTTCCGTTTGAAGAATGATGCCTGAAGAAGTATATAGCAGGAAACAGGAGTAAGAAGGAAATGAAGAAAGAAACAGAAGCTTCACTTCACGCATTTTCAGACACGGAGTGTTGGAAGAAAAGGACTGGGATATGATTTCTTATATGCTGGGAAGTGGTACATATGGAACGTTTAACAACAGAATAAAGAATTATTTGAAGATTTTAAATCAAAAGAGAGATGAGAAATAGAGGAGACAGAAGAATGAAAATTAACGAAGGATTTGTATTGAGAGAGGTTGCAGGCCAGGCTGTAGTGATCGCAGTTGGGGAAGCCAGTGAAAAGTTTCATGGTATGATCAATCTCAATGACACTGGAAAATGTATCTGGCAGGGGATTCAGGAAGGAATGTCAGAGAAAGAAATTGTGAAGAAGATTACAGATCAGTATGAGGTAGATCCGGAGCGAGCTGAAAATGATGTAAAACAGATGATTCAGAAAATGTATGAGGTGGGGGTTATCGAAGCGTGAACCAATCACTACATATTGAAGAAGTATTGGAACAGAAGGGAGTCTATGTGAGTACGACTGCCGGAGTAAGTATGTATCCGCTTCTGAGACATCGAAAAGATACGATTGTGATCCGCTCTGTGGAAGGACGGTTAAAAAAGTATGATATTCCTTTATATAAACGGGGAGAGGCTTATGTTCTTCATCGCATCGTAAAAGTGAACCCGGATAATTATGTGATCTGCGGAGATAATTGTCTGAAACGAGAGTATGGAATTACAGATGAACAGATCATAGGGGTTCTTTCCGGTATCGTGCGTGGAGAACATACGATTGATATGGAAGGTTGGAGATATCGCCTGTATAGCAGAGTATGGGTGGCATTATATCCGGGAAGATATGCGTGGATGTATCTGAAAACAGAAGGAAAGAAAATAGTTAAAAGGGTAAGAACATGTATTTTAAGATAAGACTGGCGGATGTCATTATTGGAGTAAACGCGCAGTATGAATATTTGAAAGAGTATTGTGAAAAGTATATCGTCGAGGAAGGAACACCGGAATTTACTATTCAACTTACCATGAACGATATCCGGGCAGAAGGAAAGCATATGGATAGCGATGAGGCTGCCAGACAGCTTCCGTATCTGGAGACACTGGCGGCACTTCGGAAAATAGCGGAAGGTATGCCACTCGAAAATCGTTTTCTGATGCATGGAGCGGTGTTGTCCTGGAAAGGGAACGGTTGATGTTTACAGCTCCAAGTGGGACAGGAAAATCCACACATATTGATTTATGGAAGAGATATCTTGGAGAAGAAGTGGAAATTATTAATGGTGACAAACCGATTTTGTGGGTAACAGAAAAGGAAACTCGTGTCTACGGTACGCCCTGGGCAGGGAAGGAACGCTGGGAAAATAACAAGGGTGTTCCACTAAAAGGAGTCTGTTTCCTGCAGAGAGGCAGTCTGAATGAAATCAAAAGGATTACACCATCAGAAGCTATGCCGTTGCTGCTGCGACAGGTATATTATACATCTGATCCGCAGATGGCTGGAAAAATATTGGAATTACTGGACAAAATGTTTGTAACCGTTCCGTTCTATATGATGAAATGCAACATTTCAGAGGAGGCAGTCCGCTGTAGTTTGAGGCAATGACAGGAGAAGAGAGCAGGAAAGAGCAATGAAACAGCAATGAAACAGGCTATCATCAGATCTGAAATATTTTTAAATTTGCTCATTTATAGCATAAAAGAAATATTTCTGGCAGTGGGGATTTCCTACGATAGAATAACAAAAAAGCATACCTGTAAAGTGGAAGAATTATAGTTTAAGGAAAAGGAAAGATAAAACAGTTGATTATTTTAAAATTTGTGCTATAATCTGAAAATGTAAATAACGGTCGGATGTAAAGGATAGGTTATAGGGTATATTATCGGACTGTTAGGAACGGATATTGAAATAGAATAAGAAGCAGATGGTGCCGCCGTAAGGCGGAGAATAGGGAAACAGGTGAAAGACCTGTGCGAGCTCGTCACTGTAAGCAGGAGTGAATTGCTAACTATGTCACTGAGTCATCGGGAAGACAGCAAGGTGCGTTAAGACTGTAAGCCAGGAGACCTGCCAGACTGTGGTACGGGGGATAAAATATTCCAGGTCACGAGGATTGATTGTACCAAATTGAGTTATAGGCAGCGAATTTCCAGATCAGTGTTTGGGATTTGAGTGTCATCATATAGTATACAATCCAACGACATTTGTTTGTTGGATTTTCTTTTTCTCCCCGAATCTTGTTTATTTCAAACAGACAAAATTATTTTGGGAGGAAAGACAAATGAAGAAAAAACTGGTAACGATTTTATGTGTAACTACCATCACAGCATCTATGCTGGCAGGATGCGGAAGTAAAACAGCAGAGACAACTGCTCCGACAGAGACAACTGCAGTAACAGAGACAGCAGCAGCTACGGAAGCAGCTTCTACCGAGGCAGCTTCTGAAACAGCAGCAGCTACGGAAGCAGAAGATGATCAGGCAGCAGCAGATAAAGTAGCAGCTCTGATCGATGCAATTTATGTTCAGGAAAGAAATGAGAACACAGACGAGCAGTGCAAAGAAGCAAAAGAAGCATGGGATGCCCTGACGGATGCTCAGAAAGAACTGGTTGAAGGCGAAAATGCTGATCCGGATTATTTCGGAAGAGATACAGGTGATGCATCCAAAGATGATCCACGCAATGGTGATGAGATTGGTGAAAATGAACTTCTGGTTGTAAGCTTTGGTACTTCTTTCAATGACAGCCGTGTTGCTGATATCAAAGGTATTGAAGATGCACTGCAGGCTGCAAATCCGGACTGGTCTGTAAGAAGAGCATTTACAGCACAGATCATCATCAATCACATCCAGGCTCGTGATGATGAGCATATCGACAACATGGATCAGGCTCTGGAGCGTGCTGTAAACAACGGTGTTAAAAACCTGGTTATTCAGCCGACACATCTGATGCACGGTGCAGAATACGATGAGCTGATGGAAGCAGTAGATGCATATAAAGATAAATTTGAATCTGTAAAAGTAGCAGAACCGCTGTTGGGTGAAGTTGGAGAAGATGCAGCAGCAGTAAACAATGACAAGAAAGCGGTTGCAGAAGCAATCACCTCCGAAGCAGTTTCAACAGCAAATTATGATTCCCTGGATGCAGCAAAAAAAGACGGTGTTGCATTTGTATTTATGGGACATGGAACTTCTCACACAGCAAAGTTTCTTACAGCCAGATGCAGGCTCAGATGAAAGAGCTTGGTTATGAAAATGTATTTATCGGAACCGTTGAAGGCGAGCCGGAAGAGACAGCATGCGAAGAAGTCATCAAAGCTGTATCTGCGGCAGGATACAAAAAAGTAATCCTTCGTCCGCTGATGGTTGTAGCAGGAGATCATGCAAACAATGATATGGCAGGCGATGATGACGATTCCTGGAAGAGCCAGTTTGAGGCATCCGGAGAATTCGACAGCATCGATACACAGATCGCAGGCCTGGGTGAGATTAAAGCAATCCAGGATCTCTATGTTGCCCATACAGCAGACGCTATGAATGAGTAATAAGTAATATATGAGGTGTACCTCGCAGCAGGAATGTCAGAGGTATTCTTAAAAAAAGAAGCAAAACAGAAGGACAGGAACAAAAATGAAGAAAAGAATCATTACATTAGCAGGATTAATGGCACTTAGCTGTGTACTGGCAGTTGGCTGCGGAAACAGCACAAAACAGACAGAAGCACAGAATGCGGCACAGACAGAGGCAGCTTCTGAAACACAGGCACAGACCGAAGAAACACAGGCAGCGGAGAGTGCAGCAGAAACGACAGCAGATACAAAGACAGCAGAAGCTGCAGTACTGGAGGATGGAACTTACACTGCTGATTTTAATACAGACAGCAGTATGTTTCAGGTAAATGAGACATGTGACGGAAAAGGAACTCTGACCGTAGAAGACGGAAAGATGACGATTCATATCACACTTCGTTCTACAAACATCGTAAACCTGTATCCGGGACTTGCAGAGGATGCACAGAAAGACGGGGCAGAACTGCTGCAGCCGGTTGTGGAAACCGTAGATTATAATGACGGTGAACCGGCAGAAGAAGTGAATGCATTTGATGTTCCTGTTCCGGCTATCGATGAGGAATTTGATCTGGCACTGATCGGAACAAAAGGAAAATGGTATGACCATAAAGTCAGCGTTTCCAATCCGGTAAAGCAGAAGAATAAAAAATATCAGATTTTGCGAAAAGCTGCTGCGATATGTATCTACATATTTTGCAGCAGCTTTTTATCTTAGTCGGAGAAGACTTCCACTTCTATAAGTGGCGAGCAACAAATTTGTCTTAGTGGAAGTGCAATCTCCGACTAAGATAAACGCTCCGCGAGAATGTGCAGTGATTCTGAGAAGAATATGTCAGCTTTCGCTGACCAGAATCACGCACCAAGTCTCACGTGCGTTCGACTTGAACTTGAAAAGGAGAAATCATGACAGCACAGGAACTAAATTTAAAAGACGGTGAATACACCGCAGAAGTTACGATGGAAGGCGGAAGCGGAAGAGCAACGATCGATTCTCCGACTGCTATTTCGGTAAAAGAAGGAGAAGTTACCGCAGAAATCAAGTGGAGCAGTTCGCATTACGATTATATGCTGGTTGACGGAGAAAAATTTCTTCCGGTCAATACAGAAGGGAATTCTGTTTTTGAAATTCCGGTTGCAGAATTTGATGAACCGATGGCTGTAACGGCAGATACGACTGCGATGAGTGTACCGCATGAAGTGGAGTATACACTGACCTTTGCATCGGAAACGGTGGCCGCATCCGGATCCGGAACGGGTATGAATGGATCAGTAAGTATCGCATTGTGGATTGCGGTTGCAGTGGCTGTGTTCATGCCGGTTGTTACCAGGATGAGACGAAAGGAAAAGAAATGAAGAAAATAGTGGGGGTACTCGGTGTTGCATTCTGCCTGATGCTGGCAGGCTGTACATCTCAAAAACAGGATACGATTGAAAAGCGAAATACTGATATCAGCAAGGATCTGACATATGACCACAGCATGGAACTGGAGTACGCAAAGCTGTTTGCGGTGGATTATTATCAGAATGATTATGCACTTGTCACGATCGCAGATGACGGGAAATATCTGATCGTACCGGAAGGAGAATCTGTGCCGGAAGATATGGATAAGGATATCACGGTGCTGCAGCAACCGATCCAGAATATTTATCTGGCGGCTTCGGCGGCGATGGATATGTTTGTGGCGACAGATGCACTGGATGCGGTTCGATTCAGCTCGCTGAAAGCAGATGGCTGGTACATAGAAGAGGCGAAAAAAGCCATGGAAGATGGGGATATTATTTATGCCGGGAAATATTCAGCCCCGGACTATGAGATGATATTGAATGAAAACTGTGGGCTTGCCATCGAGAATACCATGATTCTGCACACGCCGGAAGTAAAAGAACAGCTTGAAAAATTTGGTATTCCAGTTCTGGTCGACCATTCGAGTTATGAGACAAATCCACTCGGACGTACGGAATGGGTCAAACTTTACGGGATGCTGACAGGTCACGAAGACCAGGCAGATCAGGCATTTGATTCAGAAGCGAAAGCGTTTGAACAGGTGAGTGATCAGGATGCAACCGGAAAAACGGTGGCATTTTTCTATATCACGACAAATGGGGAAGCAAATGTGCGAAAAAGTGCGGATTATCTGCCGAAAATGATTGAACTTGCCGGCGGAAGCTATATTTTTGATGATCTAGGTGACGAGGAGGACGCGACATCTACAGTTTCCCTTCAGATGGAAGAATTTTATGCCGGAGCAAAAGACGCAGACTATATTATTTATAATAGTACAATAGAAGGAGAATTGTCTTCCATGCAGGATCTTCTGGGAAAAAGCCCGCTGCTTGAGAAATTCAAAGCGGTGAAAGAAGGACATGTATACTGCACGACCAAGAATCTCTATCAGTCAACAATGGAACTTGGGACAATCACATCCGATATTCGAAAAATGCTGACCGGGGACGATGCAGACCTGACTTATCTGTATAAGGTGGAGTGATACGATGAAAAAAAGCAGATACGGTGCTGCATTTATCATTCTTGCAGCTTTGTTATTTTTATTTTTGGTTTTGAATATATGCATCGGAAGTGTGAATATACCGGTTTCGGAGATACCGAAAATGCTGTGGGGCAGCGGTGCAGATGAAACCTTTACGGATATTGTGATGGGAATCCGTTTTCCGAGAGCAATGGCAGCGGCAATCCTGGGCGGAGGGCTGGCATTGTCCGGATATCTTTTGCAGACTTTTTTTTCATAATCCGATCGCCGGACCGTTTACACTGGGAATTCCTCCGGAGCAAAACTGGTCGTGGCACTTGTCATGGTGGCTTCCCTTGGAAATGCACTGCATTTAAGTTCCTGGGTGATGATCGTGGCAGCCTTTGTCGGTTCGATGATCTGTATGGGATTTGTGATCCTGATGTCGAAAGTGACCGATCAGATGTCGATGCTGATCGTCAGCGGCGTTATGATCGGATATATCTGTTCTGCGATCACCGATTTTGTGGTAACATTTGCGGACGATGCCGATATTGTAAATCTGCATAACTGGTCAAAAGGAAGTTTTTCCGGGATTACCTGGGATAATGTAGTGATCATGGCGATCGTTGTCGGGATCACTTCAATCTGCGTTTTTCTGATGTCAAAGCCAATCAGTGCCTATCAGATGGGAGAATCTTATGCACAGAATATGGGACTGAATGTACAGTTGTTTCGAGTATTGCTCGTGCTGTTATCCAGTATTCTGTCAGCATGTGTGACAGCCTTTGCAGGACCGGTCTCCTTTGTCGGAATCGCTGTTCCGCATCTGGTCAAAAATTTGTTCGGTACCGCAAAACCGATCATTATGATACCCGCATGTTTTCTTGGCGGATCTGTTTTCTGCCTGTTTTGTGACCTTCTGGCAAGAATTATGTTTGCCCCGACAGAACTTTCCATCAGTACGATCACAGCCGTATTTGGTGCACCGGTGGTTATCTATATTATGATTCACAGGAAAAAAGAAAAAGTGTGAAATCAGAAATCATGGAACAGTTCATGCAATGCATAAGGTACATCTTGCAGCAAGAATGTCAGAAATATTTTTGAATTTTTGATTTAGAAAAGGCGGAATAGCATATGGAAGAATATTATTTTTATACGGAAGGTCTGACCGTCGGCTATCACGGCGTTCCGCTCATAAAAAATATCAAGATCAGTCTGAAAAAGGGAGAAATCCTGACGTTGATCGGGCCGAACGGAGCAGGCAAAACAACGATCCTGCGAAGCATCATAAAACAGCTGAAACCGCTTGGCGGAGTCGTTGTGCTGGATGGAAAAGAGACGGAACAAATCAGTAGAAAAGAACTTTCCAGAAAACTTTCGGTTGTGCTGACGGAACGGGTAAGACCGGAAATGATGACCTGCAAAGAAGTGGTTGCGACCGGACGCTATCCATATACCGGAAAATTCG
>ENA-OQCX01000831-OQCX01000831.1-human-gut-metagenome-genome-assembly--contig:-NODE-831-length-15487-cov-3.358724_pt1 | contig 15487 bp, 16 predicted proteins | sample MGYA00242762_ERZ504587 | MGnify/ENA primary metagenome ERZ504587 (study PRJEB26092, sample SAMD00036337) | human gut metagenome | host: Homo sapiens | study: EMG produced TPA metagenomics assembly of... | reverse complement strand
ATCCGTGCGGAAACTAATTCTGTCATCTCATCGACGGTCACCTGTCGTTCGTTGCCGTTTTTATCCACAGCTTTAAAGCCAACTATATTTTCTAAATTCAAATCACTCATAATATCCAAATTTTATAAAGTTCTTATATAAGTTTTCCACGCTTTTGAAGTGCCGCCAATCGATTTGTACAGCTTCTTCCTGCCACCTTTTATCTTGTACCGGGAAAGGTTGCTTCCGTCGTAGTTCACGGGATAATCCAAATTGCCCTCGTTGGCATACGCCTCCATTTCGTATGAGATGGTATAATATGCCGAACTCGCAGGATGGCAGATAGGGTTTCCCTTAACCCACTCGACAAAATACCGCCAGTAGTATTTTACCCATGAGCCGATAACCTGTGCCTGACGCAAGTGTATGGTTTCGTGCGTCAAGCTTTCCTTACCCGCATAGGTCTGCATATACCTATCTATGTTCTCCTTGTTCTCGGCACGGTATATCATCCGTCCGCACCACATCATGAAACGGTATCTCTTGAAAGGATAATGCTTCATGGGAAGCAGCTCAGGAGTATCAAAATCACCCGGCTTGCTTGAGAACAGCATCTTGATTAATTGCCATAATTCTTTCATACTACTCCTTCTTTTTATCCAGATAATCATTCAGTGAGTCCGCCAGCAGACCGGGCAGCATGGAGGTGGAGCGTCTTATGATATCCACCTCCTCTTCGTCAAGTTCCACACCATCTACAGTCGACTTGAAGATTTTCTCCGCAAGGAGATGCGCCTTCAAGCCCGCTACGTTCTTATATATCCAGTCACCGAAGGCCTCAGTGATGTTACTGGCTATAAGCTTTTCTTTTTTAATCCCATCATAAATAGGGAATTGTGCAAAATTTATTCTCATACTTTATATTTAAATTATCCGCAATAAAACATAACCCAATAATTACCCATACACTTAATGAAGCCGGATGCAAAATCCAAATCAATATAAGACACCTCCTGTCCTCCGGGAGCAGGCAGGATCCGTCCTCCTGTCAATCTTACTCCGCCGCTCATACGTTTGAAGTATATAGTATGTCCCGGAACATCCGGAGGAAGTGTCACTTCTATATTACCCGTATTAATAAACATCACATTATCATCGTTGTTGTTCAATGAAGCTTTGACAGAGATATTCCTCCAGTTGCCAACTATGCCACGAAGAGAAACATAGCTGTCATTGTTCGGATGAAGGAAAATGTTACCTCCCTCCACGAATAGAGGAATGCTCGGAGTCTTGATGTGCATCCCGATCATGGCATTTGGACTCTGTATGTCAATTCCAGCATCATACTTAATCCCTTCAATGGTGACAAACTGCGTGTTTCCCCCGATTCTTACGTTTGCAAATGTCCTTTCGTTATAAAACTCAATTTGTCCGGCAGACAAATTGAAACCGACGTATTTATTTGTTTCATTTTCATAAAGGATCTTTGAGGACAATATTCCCGAAGCGATGGAGAACGGACCGATACGTCCTTTATCCGCTGTGATTGTTCCTGTAATCTCTGCATTCTTACATTTAAAATACCCGGTTACACCGTTGATAAGAAGAGTTTCACCTTTGTCATTAAAAGATTTGAGAACCTTGTCTTTGAACATGAAGCCGGCTACATTCGCACCATCGGCAAACAGGGTGTCAGTGGCGATATTCACAAACTTCTGCATAGCTTCCCAATTGGAATCACCGTTGACAGATGTGGGTGCAGCGGTAACGGAAGCGCCGTAATTTTTTACAAGGAAATTATAATAAACTCCCCTATCAGATATATGACCTTATCCCGGTAATCCGCATTCCAGACGTAAGTCTGTCCGGAAGCCCATACGCCTCTGTCACGGGGAAACGCCCCTGTTGCTCCTGTCGCTCCTATGGAACCATCATTTGCAACACCCACCCCTTTTTCAGCGACAAAATTATTATTCCATGCGTTTGCGTCCGACGCGGATTTATAAGCCCGGACGGCAAACTGGGTGTATCCGGCTGTCGCTGGAACGGATATCTGATTGCTTAGGGTAGCACCTACGTGAGCCAGCCAGCTTCCGTTGTATTTGCGGGCTGCCAGATAAAGCGTGCTGCACGTGCTTACATTGTCTGCCACATTCTGTTTGCAAGTGACAAGGAATCCAGACGGGGATGGCGTGCCTGTTGAAGTGAAGTTGATCACGCTGACAGGACTGTCCAGCCAGTAGGATGCCGACGGTCCGACGGGGGCAACCATCTCCTGCCAGTCCGCATGTACCGTCCGGTTCGCAGATCTGCCGGCGAGGATGTATCCGCCGTCTCTTTTCCTGCGGAGTCTGCCGTTTCTGAACTTGGCGATTTTAATCGGAGGGTTGGAGGTTTCAACCTTGCTTAAGTAAGATCCTCCGGCAAACGATACTGTACTGTTCTTGGCATACGGAGTATTGGCGGATTCCCAATGACCGGCTGCTGTGATGCTCTCACCATCCTTTCCGTCACTGCCGTCCACAACCATCGGGACAGTTTCGACATCAACCGCCTGACCGTTCACGTAGAACACGAACTTCAAGCTACTGGTAAAATTACCGGAAGCCACCCCGACACCATCACCGATGGGAACCTCGGCCGCACCGTCACGACTGTACTTTAACTCCCCGTCCGTTGTGGCCGTAGTGACTGCACCGACTGTCTTCATACGCCGACAGGATACCGAAGCTACACTGTAACCGCCGTTCTTGTTCTTGCTGACCATCGTGACCGAAGTGACAAGGCTATAAATTACCGCATCGGAACCGTCCGCCCCGCCACGGACACCGGTTATCTTGAAAGTCAGTTCACGGGTATAGAGCTGCCCGTTCTTCATTGCAGCCAGTGTGATGGTGACCGTATTCTGTTCCGGAACCGACTTTCCGGCAGCGACGGATATCGCCACCGCTCCGGTGGCCTTGCTTGTGCTTGCCGTGAAACCGGCAGGCGTGCTGACTGTCAAAGATTCAAGGGTGAGTTTCTCGGTACCGTACCACATGGACACATGGGTAGTCCATGACTGTGCGGAAGTAGTAACGCCGGTACTGGTAAGAGCGACGCTCACCATCTCATTGTCAAGGTCGGCCATGATATTCGACTCCCCGTCCTTACTCCAACGGTGCACAGGGGCCGGAGTGTCCATTCACTCCATACTCCATCACGCTTCACACGTTTGCACGCCCATTCCACCTGATGGTCGGCATCCACGCCAAGAAAATCATCTGTCCAGCCTTCCGGTATATAATCATCCTGCTGTTTCGATTCCGGCTTGTCAGGGGTAAGGCCGATGATGTTGGTACGGGTGTAGATCCACTCGTAACCTTTGCCGTCCTTACCGTCAGTCCCGTCTTTGACCATGACCATCCACAAACCATTCCGGTATATGTAAGTACAATGGTCAGCCGTATTTCGGTAGCTGTTACCCTCCTTGGGATTGGATGGATGGGATGCAAATTCACCAAGGAAGGTGATGCTTTCGCCTTTCAGCTCACGCCCGTCCAGAAGCATCTCCCAGTCTTCATGCACGGTCCAGTCGGCTGACTTCCCGGCAAGGATATAACCGCCATCCTTTTTGCGACGATAACTGCCGTTCCTGAACCTTGCGATCCTGATGGGAGGATTGGATGTTTTCACCTTGGAGATAAAAACACAGCCCGCCAAAGTGACCATGGTATTGACCTCGTATGGGGTCTTAGAGGATTCCCAATGACCGCCACCTATTACAGACAGGCCCGGATCACCCTTGTCACCTTTGGCGGCTGATACAAGCCAGTCCGGATTGTTTTCGGATGGCTCGGAAATAGTGCCCTTGTCATTGACGCACAACCATGTGGAACCGTTATGGGGCACACGGGAATAATATGCGTACTTCCTGCCCGGCTCCCAGCTAGGGAAGTCGATAGGAACGCGGACTGTGCTACCGGTAATTTCATCAATTTGAAAAATCAATCCCGTCATGATGATATCCTGCAATACCGCCGAGAACCTGTCGCAGTTGATCCCGTTGATGGTCATACCCTTCTTCTTGCCGAACCAGCTCTTCATCTGTGCCGGCTCCGGGTCCAGGTGTTGGCATTGTCAACAAGGGTGATACAGCAGTTACCGTCACGCACGTCTATGATGATATAAGTCTGACGCTCCTTGTCGGTGAAGTTCCCCGTCTGTCCGAGACGCATCTCGTTATGGGGAACGAACTCATATCCGGGACGCGGAACCATCACGAATGTCTTCTCGTCGTAATCTGCGGAAGTGATACGGTACTGTATTTTCCGGAAACCAATAAAGTCACCGGTAGTGACGCTTTTGTCATGCCAGAAGCCTAGGAGGATATCGTCCGGCTTCTGTCCCAGCGGTACACCATCCTCCAGATCAGGGGTGACAGTATAGCTGCCGTCACTATTGGCGACAAAGCTTTTTATCTTCAGCCCTCCGCCGGGACTTATAGTATTATATCCTTCAAAATAGGTCTGACGGTTGAAACGAAGTTCTGGTACACTCAGAGAGCTGCGCAGGACCAGAGCCTCCAGCTCGGCACGGGCGTCCTCACCGATGTAACCTCCAGAAACGCCGGTAACGAAATCACCGAACTTGGCGTATTTCTTGATGACGGTTCCGCCAACAGGGATAATAGGAAACCGGTGCGTTCCTCCGTATCCTTGCGCATGAACATGATCAGCGAGCGCAATGCGGAATACACGTTATGGTCTGTCGCAGGGGTGGAGTCGTGGCTTCCGATCACATACACACCGCTGCCACCATCGCCCGTATAGGTCTGTCCCTTTAGGGTAAGGCTCTCAACCTTTTCCTCCAGCTCCCCGATACGGGAATAGGCGGCGGTTTCCCCGACAGTATAAACAGGTGAGTCAAAGGAATAGTCAAGATTGAATTCAAATCCGATAACCCTTGACTGTCTTCCGTTCTCGAAATAAGCCTTGTTGATAAGGTTGACCTTTTGACCGATGCCATAGAAATTATGAACGCCATCCTCACGGTATGCGTCATTTGACATCATCGTGCAGCCATAGGTACTCGGTCTATCTTGGATTTGGCAGCGTACTTTTCAGTCTTTTCCTTCAACTCCTGCTCGGCGGCACCCACAAGCCCCAGTTCGGTTATTTTCGTGCTGTCCCAGCCGGAAAGCACATATTCATCTCCATCCTGGGGAAAGAGCACATCACCGGGAAGCGGTCTGCCATAGTCCTCATTCCTGACTATCTCCCAAAGCTGTGCCTCAGGGTTCCATCCGCCATCCTCCAATTTCTCCGGCTTTCCCTCAGGATTGAACTTCACGGCGAACTCCAAACCGTTGAGAAGCCCGGACGCGAAACGTATCCTCAGCTCCTGACCGGGGAGGATATATTTCTCGGAAAAGTTAACACCCGTGTCCCTAAAGCGGTAGGCATTCCATTTTTCCTCGGTGGTTGTGCCGTCCTCATTCTCCACCTTGTCCGTCACTTCGATAGTGGTGACATCCGACATGATGCCCGTTCTTCGGGGATAGACTTCATCGAAGATAACCACCTGCTCGACGGCTTCCTCAGTAATCATATCAGGATAAGCGTCAATGTAAGGAGTGCCTTCGGGCAACATTAAGCGTTTTTGCACCACGCCGTTCACAACCACAGTCTCGTCAACCGGACGGTAGTCAGATGGGATATTCTTTGTTGAACCAAAAGCGTAGATACGGGTGGCATAAGTGGACCGGGATTCTGACTGTGACATTTCCTGCACGTTTTTCCCAATCTCGAAATCCACCGCATCGCCAGACTCACAACGTCCGAAATGGATGATGTTTTCAGTCACCCAGCATTCGCAATCCCATTTCTTTGCCATAGAGAAGCAAGCGTCAAGGATGTTGATGTTATCGTAACTCATCAACTGGGACTTGTTTTCGACTGTGGAATCAATGGAGAAAACAAAATCCTGTCCTTTGTATGTGTAACCAAGAGCTTTCAAATTTCTAAGGACTATACCGGCTTGTACGTCAAGCGGGGCGGTCAGGTTCCAGGACGCCTCCTGTCCGGCCGTTTCCGGGGTATATTTGAAGATTTTGTTTTTCCATTTCCAGTAGTAGGCGTCAAGTCTTAATTCGTAATCGTAGCCGGCGGTATTGGTGTTGAATGCGGGCTTCTGCAAGTCGCACACCTCGAACAATCCGAAGTTACATTCCACGTATGAGCCAAGTTTGAAATATATGGGATTCTCTAAGGAGAACTTTAACATGATGTAGTCCTCCTTCATCAGAGTGAACTTACGCTTGCAGCCTTCATTGATCAAAGTTGTAAGCAGGATAGCACCGGATATGTCTTTGATGTCGATTTGTTCCATGTCTTCAAAGTTCGGGGATAAAAAAAAGAGTGCCCAATTTTGAGCACTCACATACACGACAATAAAACCAATGTCGTGAATTAGCTTCTGTTTGCCGGATTTGGCTCGTTAAACTTGGCTGAAATTTTTCCGAAGTTCGGTCTAAACTCTGTGCGTAAGTGACACTCTTGCCAGTATAAATAAGATGGTAAACCTCGCTACTATTAGCAGGAATCTGAATATCAACCTTACCTTTATAAAGCTCATTGAAGAAAGCTTTTTTCTTTGATTGATAATCAGACTGAGAATTACCCTCGATAGTGAACGAAAGAGTTATTTCCCTCTCATCGACTTTAGGATTATTGATTATTACCCGTTTCCCATGTTCAAGTCGGCTTTTGTTCTCAATAAAATCCTTCATGGGAGCGGATGCCCCAATAACATCAAGAAACCCCTCTCCCATTCTCACACCCCATGTTGTATAAGCGTTTTCGCCATTAATTAATAATTCATCCATAGACTATAATTTTGCTGTATTCTTTTTAACTTCTGCTATATCTCTTTGCATCTGTTGAATAGGTTTGACGATTGCCCCTGTATTTTCTGAAATCTGTACCAATTCAAGATAGGATTGCGCTATCAAATCCCGCGTATCATCAGCAATATTTCTTGTTTCCGTATCTATTGGAAAGTAGAGCATCTGCTTTTACTGTTAGTAGATTAAGTGATTGAGATTGAATAATATTCTGATTCTTTATTTCTTCTCCTGCAATCTGCAATGCTGTAAACCTACCGCTTAGTTCTCCTGCATCTTCATGTGTCATTTCAGTGCCGAACCCTCTTGATGAAGAAGATTGGGAATAGGACTCCTGTGAAATCTTGTCATATCCGGTTGCTGCGGCAAGCTCGTCACGGAGCTTCATGGCTTCGTCCACATAACCCATGTATTCATCCATCAGCTCCTTACGCTCATTATTGTCAAGCGTACCATCATCCTTCATGGCTTCACCGAATTTATCATACCATGTCCTCAGTTTGTCACTAAACTGTTCACCGATGGCATTTGACAGCATCGCCTGCATGAAATATTTGGATATGTCATCAGCAAAATCCTCCGCACTCTTCTCCATATCCATCAGACTGCTTATAAAACTGTCATACATGGAATCGAATGACATTCCGATCAGGCCCTCATAAAGACTGTCGGTCAGTTCTTCCAGTTTTCCTGCCTGCTCTATATAATCATCCAGCTTGTCGGTAACACGCTCACCGTAACCTCCCTTACCGGAAGATTCCATGATATCCCATAACCATACGTCCGACCGTAGAGCCTTCATCTGTTCGGGGGTCAGATTCCACAAGGAATCGGTGCCGGAGAAATCCTGCATGCCGGTAGCTTTTCTTGCGTGTTCCAGCATTTCATCCGTCCATTTCAGATAATGCTGCCAGCTGCCGTGGCTCTTATGATATCCGGCTTGCTCCTTTGCTATTTGCAGATAGTTTTTATTGACTTCCTCCTGATACTTTACAGCTTCCCTGTAAGATTCAACCGATTTCATTCCCTTGCTTGCCTTCATCTCGTCAGTCAGATCCTCGATGGCCGTTTGCAAAGTTCCATTCCTGTCCGTCAGCCTGTCTATCGTTTCCTGTACTTCCTTGGCGTTTCCACCTATTCCAAACAAGGAGTTGAAGCCTCCGAATGAGATTGCGTTCAGGATGTTTCCTATGCCGTTCCTCAATGACTTGCCGATTGTGACAAACAAATCCCCTGACAAGACATCACCGATAATTCCACTGACAGCGTTCAGAACAGCATCAAGCAGACCACCGACAAGATCACTTAATCCGTCTTTGAGTACGTCAATGATGGACAGAATCCATCCGACAATGGGGACCTCCTTAAGAGATTCTGACGTTTTTCCTATGACATCCTTGAATCCGTTCACGGTTTTGATAATTCCGCTATATGCGTTATACAATCCACCGGATGAAATCTGCTGCAAGCCTCCCAACAAATTTTCCATGCTTGCTTTCAGTATGGTGGCAGTATCAGTCACATTACGCTGGGCCTGATTGGCGATATCAGTCTGTGTCTTCACATTGGCGGATGCAATGTCAGCATTCTGCCGTGCTGTTTCAAGAGCGTTTGCTGCGGCTTGTTTCTCACTTTCCGTTCCGCCCTTCTGCGCTTTGGTGTAATCATCCTGTGATTTCTTTAGTCTTTCCAAAGCAGCTGTTTCAATCCCTATGGCACTGATACGATTCTGTTCTGCTATTTGATAGGCTTTTACATCCTCTCCAAGTTTCTTGAAGTTGACTCCACTTGTACCACCCAAAGACTTTTCCATCTGGCTGATGGCGTCAATCAATGATTTCTGGCTTGCCTGATCGGAGTTCTTGAACTTGTCAGTCCGTACATATTTTTTCGCTTCGTCCAAGGCGGGCTTTATCATGTCGGAAAACATGGAACCAAACTCACCGAACACAGTAACCCAATCTATATTGCTTTTATGGCTTCTGTTTCCTTGTTCTGTATGGCAACATCACGTTGTTTCTCCAGTAACTTTACTTGTGCACTATTAACACCGTTTTCTTCCTGTGCTTTCCTTATTTTTTCCGCATACTCTTGGGCGATAGCCAATTTCTGCTGCTGGAACGTGCCATATTCTTTCAAGTAGTCGTTCAAAGCCTGTTGTTCGGCTTTCAGCTGTCCTTCAGTTACATCGGAAATATCTTTATCTCTCATACTTTCGGCATTGGTATAAGCTTCTGAAATTTTCTGTGCCTGCTTGTCGGTCAGCTTACCGTTACCGGCTTTGCTCCATTCTTCCTCCTGTTTTCTTATCGCATCAATCTGTTTCTGATAATCAAGGTCAATCTGTTTCAACTTCTTTTCCGTGCCTTCTCTCATCAGGTTGATTTCATCCTGTTGGTTCTGACGGTGAAGTGAAAGAAGTTGCCCGTCCAGCTTTTCCTGATTTTCTTTTTGCTTTTTTGCTAGATTTTCCTGTCTGGTCAGTGCGCTTCCGGTTACTCCGCCCAGCTCTTTGTATGTCTTTTTGGATGCCTCCATCTTATCTTTGGCTTCTTTCACCTGTTTCGATGTAGCCGTCTGATCTTTGATTAAGGCCTCATACCCTTTTTTCGCTTTCTCCCATTCGACTTTAGCATTTGCCAAATCCTCTTGATATGTAGTTTCTTGTGTTTCCTGTCTGTTCTCAACTTCCAATTGGGTATTGATTTCTGACAAGACATCTTTTCTTGCGTTTGCCAATTCATTCTTCAGGTCTTCGATACGCTGTGCCTGAACCTTCATTTCGGAACGGTTGTTCTCTTTCCTTGCCAGATTATAAGCCCATTCTGCACTTTTTATTTGTTGTTCCAAAGATTCGACTATAGCCTGTTTTGACTGTGTTCTGGATTTTGAAACCTCTTCATTATATGCCTTCCAAAACCCAGTCAAGTCATGTATATGACCTTTCTCATCGACATACTTCTTAAAAAGTACAGGATATAGTTTCTCAATGTCTTTTAAGGCTTTAAGTTTAGTGGTCTCGGCTTCCACCTCGCTATTAATGGTGCTAACAAGACCTTCCAAAGTACGTTTCCGATCTTCTTCGTCCGTGTCGAGTTTTTCTATTTTCTTGTTGTACGAGTCCAAAGCACGTTCAGCAGATGTTGTGCTGTCGGATAATGCCCACATGGCAGCTCCAAGCCCTACAACTGCCGTTGCCAATAACACATACGGATTAGTAAGCATGACAGCGTTCAACGCTTTTTGTGCTGTTGTCTGCAAGACCAGCCATCCGTAGTGGGCACGTTCCGCTACAGTCAGGGCCGCTATGCCGGAGGTTTGAAGCGACTGAATGGCTGTTACGACCATGACTGCAACCCTGTATGAACCGTATGTAGCAACAAGTCCGGTCAATAACCGACCTACCTTCTCATAGTTCTCCACCAGATAAGACATGCCGGACAAGGTCTTGTTGATGACACCCTCGTTTTGTTTTCCGATTTTATTGAACATGGTGTCAATTGCATCTTCGATATTGCTTATTTGTCCGGTAATGGTTTTGGATTGTGCTTCCATCAGACCGCCGAATTTGCAGCCTTCATTGGTCATGGATTCAATGGCCTTCTGCACTTCGGGGAATCCTACTTTTCCTGCTGTCACAAGTTCGCTTACCTTGTCTTTGGTTACTCCGAATTGTTTGGCAAGTTCATCGGCCAATGGAATTCCACGTCCCATAAACTGACGTAGGTCCTGTGTGAAGAGCCTTCCTTGTGTCATGGTGGTACCATACAGCCAGACCAGATCGTTCAAAGGGATGGATAGTCCTGCCGCGATATCCCCAAGCCGGACAAGCGTATCATTCACATCTTTAGCCTCCGTACCATAGGCTAACAGTTGTTTCGCACCATTGGCTACATCCTGAAGGTTAAATGGAGTGATGGCGGCGGTACGTACCAGTTGGGACATTAGTGTGTCCGCCTGTCCCTTGTTTCCAAGCATTGTCTGGAATGCCACTTCAAGCTGCTGGAACTCGCCACGTACACGAGCTATGTCACTGATGAGCTGCTGCGCTCCAAGACTGATTCCGAAAGTGGCTGCGGCCGTGGTCAGTCTTCCGAATATCTTCTCAATACTCAGCCCGCTTTCTTCAATTTGTCTTGATGTGTTGCGTACTCCGTTGCGTGCTTCCTCTAGCTTGCGTAAAAAGTTGGAGTTATCCCCAGTTATATCAAAATGCAATCCAGCCATAGTCTTTTCGATTTGATGGGTATCATGTGCATTGACATGACATTTTGTTCTATTTTTCTTGTTATAAAATTATTAGACCCCGTAATTTTTTTGACCGATTATGAAAATATTTGTTCTGTTTTTCCGATTCATTCCTCAAGCAGGGCTTTGATACGTTCCCTGTTCTTTGGATTCCCGGCATCGATTATTTCTTCTGAACCAGATATTCCGAGTTGTTTCATTTCGTCAGAGGACAGATATACAGTCGTGATGGCATCAGCCATTAACATCCTTAGATTGATATAGCTGATGCCCCATACCACATAATCAAAAGTCCATCCGTATCTTTGGCAGGCAAAGTCTATCATTGTTCCGTAGGTGCTGTTGCCTCCGAATGAGATACTGCTATTGTCCTTTTTTACTTTGGCTATCCGTTTTCTTTCCGTATTTTCTTTGTCTATTCCGAAATGCCGCAGGAAGGTATCCATATTATCACTTGTAAGAATGAGAACCAGTATGGTAGCAAGTTCCTCCTCAGAGAGTGTTCGGGAAAACAATTTTGTACGCTTATCCACCTTGCTATTGTCGAACAAATCGTTCTTCCGGTTGAACGTGGAGTAGGAGAGTATGCGGCAGACAATATCACGTTTCGTTTTGCAGATCCTTATGGCTTCCATATAAGGATTGGTGGAAACAACCTGTTTGCTTATTTCGAGGGAATCAAATAATCTGGCCAAAAGATACATTTTGCCGAGTGTGACGGGATGGATAAAGAAAGACCGCTTGCCAACGGTAAAGCCGGCAGGTCTTTCCATGATGGCGTCGGCCACATCCATCTCAATATTTCGCTCTTTGTCATTCATAAATCATAAATTTGATGCAGGTTTATCCTCCAACCTGTAAAGGACGTCTTTCCGTTTGCCTGTTCTCTGAATGGAAAATTATCATCCGGCAGAAGTGTACACCGCGTTTACTTCAACTGTTTCCCCATCTTTAACAGTAGCGGATGTCTGTGTAGGCAGTGTTTTTCCTTCGATATCTTTATATATGATTGTCACAAGACCGGCTTTTGTGGTAATTGAAGTACCGCTATGATGCCAGTCCGTTTCTGTAGATAATTTCCACATGCCGGCTCCGCCATCATCTGTGATGATCACTCGAAGCTGCCGGCACCATTAAAATTTACGACTTCGAATTTTACCTGATTGCCGGTCTTAGGTTTCAATACGTCAGCGGTATATTTCCACTTGGTGCCATTATCTGTGTCGTATGTATCCTCCAAGGACAACACGCTTCTGTCGATTATGATACCTTCAACAGTTTTGTCTTCAGGCTGGAGCTTGACAGCGTATTCACCTGTAATCACACCATCTGTATCTTCCACCGGTTTTCTACGGCCTTTGCCAGCCCGGATTTCAAACTCAAACGTATAGGTGTTTGCCGCATACTTGACAGCCTCGTTTTCTCCACCTTCAATCTTGGCCTCTTTCTTCGCACCTTTTGTAGGTGTCAATTTTGTAGAGTTCTCGACAGGTGTCGGTATATCAATCCAAGATGAAGGAGCTTCTCCGCTGCTTTGCAGCTTTCCAATTTTGATAGTACATTTTCCCCAAGATAATTCCATGATCTTATTCGTTATTGAATGAATATAATAGTTTATTGTTAATGAAGTGCTCGTTCTTTCCGTTCACTTCAAGCACCCTTTGTTTATTCAGCGTGAAGCGGTAGCTTTCTCCATGCCCTGTTTCCAATACTTGGATAGCGACTTTGCAAAGTTCTCTACAGCGTGCATCATTCATTTCCGCCTCGCCATTACGGATATTGTCCTTTACATAAATGTTCACATTCACGAAAGCTTCCTGTATCTGTCCGCTTCCATTTTCAAGGATTGATATGACTATATCCTCCCTGTCAGAGTTGGATGGTCTTTTTGATGCCTTGCAAAGTTTTCCGTTCACGACTTTTTCCAAAAGGGAACCTTTGATGTGTTTGTAAATATCATCTTTGATTTCAATATCAGACTTCATCATGATGCAAGTTGCTTTTTCAGTTTACTCATCATTCCCGGTAGTTCCTTTCTTGCAAACAGTTCGGCGGATGCAAGTACATTCTTATTTTCCATTGCTTCCACAAATTCAGCATAGTTCATTCCGGCTACTACAACAAGTGCGTAGCCATTCGCGAATTTTTTAGACAATTCCTCAATAAGTGCTTTGCCTTTCCTGACTCCCTCATTACCTTGTCGTACTTGTGTGAAATCTGAGTATTCAAGTATTTTTCCGTTGTGGATGATGGCATAGCCAATCGAACTGCGCAAGTTTCCTGACCGGTCATACCAGCTTATCTCCTGCGGTCTGTTCCTTGCTTCGATCACACACAATTCTCCAAGGTAGGAGAGGGCGCGGACAGTTAACACTTCAACACGTTCTTTTTCCTTATTGATAAGGGTGTCTATCCGACTTGCAGGTGTCGTCATTTTTATACCCATAGTTTCGCATATAGTTGATAACGATGAAACCCTTTGACCTCACATTCTCTAACGATATCTCCTGACAGGAATAACTTCACACGATCTCCAACAGTAAATTCCCGGCATTCAGCATCAAGACGTATCGTGGCTGAATAGGTACGGACTGCTCCGTCCTCAAATTGCTTTTGTTCAGCTTTTCCGGCCGGAACATTCCGGCATGGGATATCACCTTCCCATCGCTTTCACCCTGGTGGTAATCGCCGTTCTTGTCTTCGTAACCGGGAGCGGTAATAAGATATTGCAGCTTATGTGGTCTATCATCAAGTATCATGATTATTTTCCTATATAGACTATCGGTTCACCAATGTTTTTTTCTGTTTCGCCTATTGAATTATAGATGCCGTTGGCTAACGTCAGTATATTATCCTTGTCAGATAGACTTAAGGAAACATCTCCTTCTGTAAAGTTGGGCATCTGAATCAGGCTCATGAGACAGTCGGCCACAGCACCTTTGAACGGTTTGCTTTTAAGAATGTCGATGGTGCATATTTCATTTCCGTCCAGACTTCTTTCAAGCAAACGGTTTTCAAAGAAGCCACTACTTAATTTGTAGTGGACTTCATCTTTCAATGCTTGCAGGACCGTTTTCATACATTATTCAGATTTGTGTGATTCTACTGTGGCTTTTAAAGTGGCTTCATCTTCATCGTTCAGTTCGTTGACACGGGCGATGATCTTTTCATCGGCAGATTTCGCAGTCAGCTTGCCACCAGTTATCTTGTTAAGCTCCTGAACGAACTCCGTTTTTTGTAGGTATCTCCCCAGATGGTGACTTTCACATCTGTTGAATCTTGGGCCTCCTTTTCTGCGTCAACAGTTTGTGCATCGGTGATATCCTGATAATAAATCTGGTCTACTCCTTCAATCACGGTAAGCGCAAGCATCTGTCCAGCGGTAGTTTCCACCAAAGGGTTAGCGGTTCTGAAACGGCTGATAAGTTTCATCTCATCAACTGTGGTATAAACCACTCCTTCCACCGGGCTTGTCTTTTCTGCTAATGTCCCCCAGACCAAACTGCCGACATTTTCGGTAGTCAGATAAACCAAGCGGTTTGCGTTCCACGGTTTGTAAGCCTTGCGTACACCGTTTTTCTCATAAATGATCGAACGGTCAATCTTCAGGAATCTGACACCGTTATATTGGTCGGCGAAAGCCTCGTCAAACAATGATGAGGTAGGAGTGGGCAGCGAGGTATCACTGTCGAAAATCTGCTCTGTATGTGGCGGCGAGTTCTTTGGCTCCTTGTGTCTGGCGCAGTTTTTTTGTAGGTTGACAGGGCGATACAGATGACTGATATGGAATTGCCGTCTCCGTCAGCTGCGGCGAGCACACGTTCTATGTCATCCAAGGTTATCTCGCCGGGAGTGGTCACACCAAATCCGTTTTTCGGCAGGTAACCGAAATTGACACGCAGTGCTGTTCCGACATTGGTCAGATCCTCAACCGCTACAACCCCCTCGCATAAGGCTGTCAGAAAATTCGCCTCATTGGATTCGTCCAGCCCGATGGAGCAGAACAAAGGGTCTTCCGTCAGTTTGGATGCTATTTGTGTCCATTTTGCACCCTGGGCCTTCATGATGTTGATGGTATTGATGTCGGATTCTTCCATTACACGGGAGATACCCTGTTTGGGCAGTGTGCCGCTGGCATGGGCCAGTGAATCACGCTTCTTGATGGGAAGCGGAGAGTTCATGGAAACGGTGTCCGCTCTTACGTATGTGGTATCGACAGATGCGCTGGTCCATTTCTGGTCAGCGGAATATGTAGATACTAATTGAAAAGTGCGCCAATATTCCAGTTGAAAATTGCGCCACCATAGGATAAGTATAATGACCTTTGTATAATCCAAATGCAAAGGTAAAATGAAGACTATGGTAGAAAGACAATCA
>ENA-OQCX01000830-OQCX01000830.1-human-gut-metagenome-genome-assembly--contig:-NODE-830-length-15498-cov-2.369267_pt1 | contig 15498 bp, 24 predicted proteins | sample MGYA00242762_ERZ504587 | MGnify/ENA primary metagenome ERZ504587 (study PRJEB26092, sample SAMD00036337) | human gut metagenome | host: Homo sapiens | study: EMG produced TPA metagenomics assembly of... | reverse complement strand
GAAAGCGCCCGGCCCGCCGCCCCGGGAGCCGCCGGCCTTGCTGGCCAGCTCCTCCAGAAAACCTTCACAGCTCAAATTTATCAGTTCCACGATATACTTTCCTCTCTGTTACAAATCCATCCAGCCGCCGGTCTCGCCCATCTGCAGCCGCCTTCCGGCACCCGCTGGGCCTCAAAGGCCACGCCCAGCGCCACGGCGTTCCGGCACCTGGGCAGATAGCGGTCATAGTAGCCCTTGCCCATGCCCACCCTGCGGCAGACCGCATCAAAGGCAGTGCAGGCACCAGCACCAGATCAAGCGCCTCCGGCCGGATGAGCGCCGCCCGCTCCAGAACCGGCGTACGGATGCCGTAAGCCCCCACCTCCCAGCCGTCCGGCCCCGGCACGGCGGCGGTCAGGGTAAAGTTTTCCCCACAGACCGGATAGGCCACCGTTTTGCCCAGCCGGGCCGCCTGCTCTGCCAGCACAGCAAGATCCACCTCCCCGCCAAAAGCGGCGTAGAGCAGCAGATTCTCTGCCTTCTGGAAGCAGGGCATGGCCAGAAGGCGGGCACAGATGGCTGCATTGGCCGCCGCTCTTTCTGCCTTCGGCAGACCCCTGCGGGCCATGATGCCCGCCCGGCGCTGCGCTGCTTTCCGATCCCGGATCTCCATTGACACTTCTCTCCCCTGAAATTTCATACCCACTCAATATATCTGAAATGCGGAAGAATTGCAAGAGCATGGCTGGAAAATAACCGCAAAATAGGCTATAATGGTGCAGAACAAACCAAAAAGGAGAACGATTATGCTCATTTATTTGCTGCGTCACGGCCAGACGGAGTACAACGCGCAAAAACGATATCAGGCCAGCGGGACATCCCCCTTTCCGCCGCGGGCATCGCCCAGCTGCGGCAGGCAGATTTTGCACCGGAGGTGGTCTATGTCACCCCGCTGCAGCGCACCACCCAGACGGCGCGGGTGTTCTTTCCCGGGGCAAAGCTCATTCCGGTGGACGGGCTGAAGGAGATGAACTTCGGCCGGTTTGAGGGCCAGACCTTCGTACAGGTGGAGCAGGACCCGGAATATCTGGCATGGGTGCAGGAAAACGAGCACGCCGCCCACCCGGACGGGGAGCGCAGGAGCGATTTCTGCAACAGGGTGTGCAAAACGCTGGCTGACCTCATTGACAAGGCCCTTGCCGAAGGGCAGGAACGGTTGGTCATCGTGGCCCATGGCGGCACCCAGATGGCCGCACTGGAGCGGTTTGGCGTGCCCCGCCGCAGCTTTCACGATTGGTGCGGCCCCAATGCGGGCGGCTATGTGCTGGATACCCGGGACTGGCCGGAGCAGCACATCCTGCACCTGGTGGAGACCGTGCAGTACACCAAGGAGAACGGATGATGGAACAGGGCCTGCTGCATCTCTACTGGGGCGACGGCAAGGGGAAGACCACCGCCGCCATGGGCCTTGCCCTCCGCGCACTGGGCAGCGGCAAACGGGTTGTCATCGTGCAGTTCCTCAAGGGCGGGCAGAGCGGCGAGATCCCTCTGCTGGCCAGCTGGGGGCAAAATTTTCCGGGGCAAGGGCGGCAGAAGTTCGTGTTCCAGATGAACGAAGCGGAAAAGGCCGCTGCCCGGGCCGTGCAGAACGAAAACCTGACCGCCGCACTGGCCGAGCCTGCCGACCTGCTCATTTTAGATGAGGCCGGCTCGGCCTGGGAGCTGGACATGGTGGACAAAGACCTGCTCCGGCGGGCCGTTCTGGAGCGTCCCGCCGCGCAGGAATGCGTGCTGACCGCCCACAAGGCCCCGCAGTGGATGCTGGATGCCGCCGACTACTCCACCGAGATGAAATGCTGCCGCCACCCCTACCAGAAGGGCATCAAGGCGCGCAAAGGCATCGAATACTAAAAATGCCCGGAGAACCGCAGCTTTCAGCGGCCCTCCGGCGTTTTTGTGTTTACTGTTTTGCGATGATATCGCGGTTGGCCGCCAGCAGGCCAAGGGCCAGCGCAGCGCTCAGGATGTCGGCCACAGCCTGAGCCATCAGCACGCCCTGATACTGGAACAGATGTACGCAGACCACCAGTGCCAACAGAAACACCACGCCCTGACGGCTGATGGAGAGCAGGAAGGACGGTATGATTTTACCAGTTGCCTGGAACAGCACCGTGAGCAGGAGCACCACGCCGCCAAAGGCTGCGGTGTAGACCTGCCAGCGGAGCATCTGCGCACCAGTGGCGATCATCCCGGCATCCTGCACGAAGAGCCGCATCAGCACACCGGAATTCAGGCAGAGGATGAGGACAGCACCACGGCAATGGAGACGAGGAAGGTCAGACAGAAGCGGATGAGCTTGCGCATCACGTCCCGCTTTTTTGCGCCGTACAGGTAACCGAACAGTGGGATGCCGCCGAACGAGAAGCCCACCAGAACCAGCTGGGCGATCATGCTCACCTTGCTGGCAATGCCCATGGCGGCAATTTTATCGTTGCCGTAGGGCAAGAGGAACTGGTTCATCACAATGACAGTCAGGCTCTGCATCAGGTTGCTCAGCGCGGCAGTAACACCCACGCCCAAAATCTGCTGCAGCTCCCTGCCGTGACGTGGCACTGGGACAGCTTGACAGACAGGCAGCGGCTCTTTTTGTGGAGCAGCCACAGGAAGTACAGGTCGCTGCACAGGTAGCCCACAATGGTGGCAATGGCCGCGCCCCCTGCGCCCCAGCCCACTGTGGTGATGAGGATGGGATCGAGGATGATATTGATGACCGTGCCGCCGATGCTGCCGATCATGGACTGGGTTGCCATGCCCTCACAGCGGACGAGGTTGGAATGGATAAAGTTCAGCACCGTGGCCGGGGCACCAATGGCCAGCACGGTGTAATAGGCCTGTGCGTGCGGCATCGTCTCAGCAGTCGCACCCAGAATGCCCAGCAGCGGGACGCGGAACAGCATCATCAGGCTGCCAACACCACGCCCGTGGTCAGGGCCACATAGAAGCAGAACGAGCTGACCCGGCCGGTGCCCTCACGGTCGTCCTGTCCCAGCAGGCGGGAAATGAGTGAGCTGCCGCCCTGGCCGTAGATGTTGCCGAAGGCCATGAGGCTGTGAACACCGGCGCACAGAGCGAAACACCCGCAATCAGCGCCGTATCGTTGGACTGCGCAATGAAAAAGGTATCGGCAAGGTTATACACCACGCTCACCATCAGCCGAACACCGAGGCAGCGCCATCTTGAAATAGGTGCGGTACAGATGATCGAGATCAAAAATAGAATCCATTGGTTTTTCCTCCACTTTCGTCCCTATTATAAGGGTTTTGCTTGCATTTGTTTGTGACACATGGCACAATGAAACAAAAGAAATGAGGTGAACTCATGCAGGAAATTCGTGACCCAGCCTGTCTGGAAACGCTGTACCGGAAGCTGGAACTTTCCTCCCGGACCAGAACAGCAAAACGCCCGCGCAGGAGCTTTCCTGTGCGGGCGCTGCATTTCCTTTTGTGTTTTACCGCACCAACAGCAGCAGCCAGGCGGATGCCACAGCCTGCAGGATGAGCCAGCGGGCCACGACCTGCTCATCGCTCCAGCCCAGACGCTTGCGCACATGGTCGTGCAGCGGGGTCAGGGTGTTCTTGAGGATGGAGATGTGCAAAAACCGCTTGAAGCTGATCTTCAGGATGCCCAGGCTGCCGTCCACGATGAACACCAGCGCGGCCAGCAGGAAGGCGAAGGGATGGCTGCTCTTGAGGCCAGAACGGCCAGGAAGAAGCCCATGGCGCGGCTGCCCGCGTCACCCATCAGCAGGTGGAAGGCTTGGCGTTCTGCCACAGGTAGGCCAGCAGGGCACCAATGAACACGATGCCTGCGGTGGCGTAATCCCCCAGTTCCTCCCAGTAGGCCAGCAGGAAGGTGCCGATGCTGACCACGGCAAGGCTGGCGGAAAGGCCGTCCACGCCATCGGTGCAGTTGACCACATTGATGCTGGCCCAGATCAGGACGATGATGAGGATGAGGTAGACGGCATAGGGCAGGCTGAAGCTCCAGCTCAGGAAGTTGACCTCCGTGCCGTTGAAGTTCAGGTAGGTCACGCCCGCCACAACGGCGATGACCAGATCGATCAGGCCCTTTTTGTACTCGTTCCAGGCAGTCTCGGCGGCATCGTCAAAATAGCCGGAGAGCATGGACGCAATGAGCAGGACGGTGTAGATGACATACTCTGCTTTAAAGGGCACCACGGCCAGCGTGACCAGTGCGATGCAGAGTACAAAATGAGGCCGGAACCCCGGGCCTTGCCCTTGGAGAGTTCGCCGTTCACGGCAAACGCGCGGCCATGGTCGTGGGGGAGCTTATCGTGGAACACCGAGTCCATCAGCGCGGTCAGCGCAAATGCAAGCAGAAAGCCCAGCGCATCCACGGTGCGCGGGTTGCCAGAAAGCAGTTGAAGCATAGTTTTTTCCTCTTTCCCGGAGCGCAGAGGCCGTTCCTGTTCTTTCACGGCTGGATACAAATGAAGTGTATCACGCCCGGGCCAAAAAATCAATCTCCGGGGCAAGGTCTACCCCGGGGGTAGATGGGTTGACATTTTTCGCCCCCCTGTCTATAATGAATGGACAAACGCCCTTTCGAGGGTATTTTTTTGTCTCACAGGAAAATCGGAGAAAAAGGAGAATACATGAAACTTTCACTTGAACAGCTTTCGGCCCGGATGCGGCAGGGTGAGACCATCCCCTCCCGCCAGACGGCCCAGGTGGCTCTGGCGCTGAGCATCCCCTCCATTCTGGAGCAGCTGGTGGTCACTGCCATGGGATACATCGACGCTGCCATGGTGGGCACATCGGTGCAGAAGCTACCGCTTCCATCGGCATCGTCAGCTCCAGCACCTGGCTGCTCCACGGTGTTCTGGTGGGCCTGTACACTGCCCTCTCCATCCAGATCGCCCAGTATCTGGGGGCCGACCGGCAGGATGATGCCCGCAGCGTGCTGCGGCAGGCCATGCTTTTCAATGTGATCCTGGGCGTGGGTGCCGCTCTCTTCGGCCTGGGCATCAGCCCCTTTCTGCCGGGGTGGCTGGGAGCTGATCCCTCCCTGCGGGCAAACTCCACAGCCTACTTTGCCATCTGGTCAGCGGCGCTGCCCTTCACCATGGCCATGGGCTTGTACCTCTCCATCCTCCGGGCGGCAGGCAACGCCCTGACCGCCAGCCTCATCAGCGTGTTGGTCTGCGTGCTGGATGCCATCTTCAACTTCTTCCTCATCAACCCCACCCGGACGCTGTGGGGCATCACCGTCTGGGTGCCGGGCTCGGGTGTGCCCGGCGCAGCCTGGGCACCGCCCTGGCCACTGTGTGGGCGGCCTGCTGGCTTTGGCCATCCTGCTGCTGCGGGAAGGCCCCCTCTGCATCCGGAAGCCTGCCCCCTGGAAGATCACCCGCTCCTGCCTGCGGAACCTGCTGTGGGTGGGCGTACCTCTGGCGGGAGAGCGCGCCGCCATCTCTCTGGCGCAGGTGGTGTTAGTGCGCATCGTTGCCGGCCTGGGTACCGTGGCCATTGCCGCCAACAGCCTGGCTGTCAACGCCGAGGGCCTGTGCTACATGGCAGGCTACGGCATCCAGAGCGCAGCTGTCACCCTCATCGGCCAGGCCGTGGGTGCCAACCGGAAGGATATGGCCAAGCGTTTTGCCTGGCTGTGCACCGGCCTTGGCATGGGGGTCATGGCCCTTTCCGGCGTTGGCCTGTGGATCTTTGCCCCCACCCTGATGAGCCTTTTCACCACCGATGCGGCTGTCATCGCTCTGGGTGCTCAGGTTTTGCGCATCGAAGCCTGGGCCGAACCCATGTTCGGCGCTTCCATCGTGGCCAGCGGTGCCATGCAGGGTGCGGGCGACAGCACCTCCTGTTTTGTGCTGAACATATTCAGCATGTGGTGCATCCGGCTGACGCTGGCGTTCCTGCTGGCTCCCCGGCTGGGCTGATGGGCGTTTGGGGTGCCATGTGCTGCGAATTAAGCATCCGGGGCCTGCTGTTCCTTATCCGCCTTGCCCGGGGCAAGTGGCTGGAAAAGGGCGCGCTGTCTTAAATCGAATCGATAAAAGCAAAAAGAAAGGAGCTTTCGCGTCCTTTCTTTTTTGTTCTTGTCACTCACTTCCGGCCATGCAGGATGGGAGAGAGCGGCTTATAGATCAACATGCAGATCAGGGCATCCAGCAGGCCCTTGACCAGAGTGAAGGGCATATTGAAGATGACCAGGCACTTGATAAGGCTGTTGGCAGAGGGCAGGATAGCCTGATACATGCCCAGGATGGCTTCCAGCGGCATGTGGTAGAACTTGACGTAGGCGGGTAGGTGATGAAGTAGTTGGACGGCACACTGAACAGTGCCATGGCCACGGCACCGGCCACTGCGCCGATGATGGCGTTCTTGCGGCTCTTGTGGTGCTTGTAGAGGTAACCGGCCAGTGCGGAGAACACCGCACCCAGCATGAAGTTGCACAGCTCACCCACCAGTGCGGTAGAGGTGCCCTTGATGACCACATGGAGCAGGTTCTTCATAAAGCTGATGATCACACCGTACACCGGGCCAAGGCAAAAGCACCCAGCAGCAGGCAGGTCGGAGAAGTCCATCTTGACAAAGGATGGGATGAGCATCGGGAGCGGGAACTCGATGAACATCAGGATAAAGGCCACTGCGCTGAGCATGGCGGCAACGGTCAGGTTGCGGGTCGTGTTTTTCTTCATGGTAATATCCTCCCGGGGCGTTTTGCCCCAAATCATAGATTGGAAAGCCCCTTTCGCGTGGTTCGGAACCGGGAAGACAATCAAAAACGCGCCCTGCCGCAGCAAACACTGCAACAGCGCGTAGACAAATCGTATTGCCTGCCGTTTCTTGCATCCGGACTATACCGTTGGCCCCGGAGTCTCACCGGGTCAGCACCCTTGCGGGTGGTCGCGGGCTGTACCGCCAGTGGGGAATCTCACCCCGCCCTGAAACGAACTTTCTGGCCAAGAGTATAACGCGGCTGCTCCACCTTGTCAACCCCTTTTTTATTTGCCCTGCACGGGCCGGATATGGTATACTGTGGGGCAGGATGTTACAATTTCTGATACAAGGAGCTTTTTGCCATGATTTTTACCGTTCGTGACCTCGGGTTCGAGATCGGGCCTTTTTTGCTGGAGGGCTGGTGGGCACTGGCTGCCCGGGCTGTCTGCGCCGCTGTCATCGTTTTTGCAGGGCTTCTGGTCGGCTGGCTGCTGCGCCGGAAGATTTTTCCCGCTCTGCTGGCCCGCAGCTGGCACTTTGCCGCCACGCCCATCCTCCTGCGCAGCTACAGAGCCCTTTGGCGCGGATGGCCTTTTACAGCGGCCTGTATCTGGCCCTGACCAGCCTGCCGTGGGCCATTCCGGGCCTGACAAAGTTTCTGTTCACGGCCTATAAGATCGCAGCGACCCTTCTGTTCTGTCAGGGCCTGTACAATGCTTCTGAGGTAGCCGACCTGCTGCTGGCCTCCTGCAGCCCGGAGATCCGGAGCAACAAGACCCTGCGCTCCCTGCTGGACACCACCTACAAAGTGCTGGTCATCATTCTGGGTGTTGCCACCTGCGCGCAGATCGTCGGCTTCCCCATCGGCAGCATCGTAGCCGGTGCCGGTCTTGTGGGCCTGACCATCTCGCTGGCCGCGCAGGAAAGCGCCAGCAACCTGTTCAGCGGCATTGTCATCCTGCTGGACAAACCCTTTTCCATCGGCGACTGGATCACCGTGGGCAATGTGGAGGGCGAGGTCATCGATATCAACTTCCGCTCCACCCGCATCCGCTCCATGGACCACAGCGTGGTCATTATCACCAACAGCCAGATCTGCGCCTCCACTGTCCAGAACACAGCCCTGCGCACCATGCGGCCCTATAAGTTCACGCTGGGTGTCACCTACGGCACCACCCGTGCCCAGCTGGAAAAGCTGATGGCTGACCTGCAGGCCATGCTGGACAACAGCCCTTACACCAACAAGGGCACCAACATCGTCCGGCTGACCAGCTTTGGCGATTCCAGCATCAACATCCTCATCTCGGCCTACCTGACCACCAACGTCTATGCCACCTTCCTGCAGCAGCAGAATGATCTGAACCTGAACATCATGGACGTGATGCAGGCAGACGGTGTGGACTTCGCCTTCCCCTCCACCAGCGTCTACATCGAAAAGAATTGAGCATACCAGAACGCCCCCTGTGTGCCTGCTGCGGCGCACAGGGGGCGTTTTTGTCATACGTCATTCCCGGGTCCTGATCTCAATCGTTCTGCCGCCAAGATTTTCATAGACGCGGTGGGAGACGGAGAGCACCGTGCGGCCCGCGGAGGCACGGTGCAGAGCCTCCAGCACGCGGGCCTCGGTTTCGGCATCCAGATTGGCGGTGATCTCATCCAGCAGCAGCACGGCGGGGTCTGCGGCAGCGGCACGGGCAATGGACAGCAGCTGCCACTCGCCCTGTGAGAAGATGTCCTCGGTGCAGACAGTGTCATAGCCCTCCGGCAGAGCCGGATGGCAGCATCGATCCCGGCCAGTGCGGCGGCATCCCTTGCCATTTCCCCGGTGATCTGCGGGTCTCCCAGCGTGATCTGTTCCAGCACGGTGCCCGGCACGCGGGAGACATGCTGTTCCACACAGCCGATGCAGGTGCGGCGCTCCCGGTCGGTGATGTCCCCCACATTCACGCCGCCGATGGTCACCGTACCGGTCTCCGGCTGATACAGGCCCAGCAGGAGCTTGAACACGGTGCTCTTGCCCGCACCGGTGCGGCCCACCAGCGTGACCTGCTCCCCCTGTTTCACGGTCATGGAAAAATCCTTCAGAACGTGCCGTTCCCCATAGCCGAAGGTGACGTGTGCAAATTCCACATCGCCCCGGGCAGCCTCCCTGCGCGCGGGCGGGATCGTGCGCTCCGGCTGGTCGAGAAAGGCATCGATGCGCCTGACACCCGCCATGGCCGACTGAATGGTCTGGATTTCCATGCCCAGGCTCTCGATGGGGCGAAGATGCGGGAGATGTAGTTGATGATAGCCACCGAGGTGCCCACCGACATGCCGAACAGGGTCAGGAGCTGTGCGTTCCCCGAAGCGGAGAGCAGCATCACGATGCCGACCACAGCGGCATTCAGCAGCAGCACCACCGGCGAATAGACAGCATCATAAAAATTGGTGCGCTCCATGGCGGCATAGCTGTCACCGATGCACCGGTCATACCGGCGCTCCATGTAATCCTCCAGACCCAGCGCCCGGATGGTGCGGATGTTGTGCAGAGTCTCGGGCACCTGCCGGAGACCGCGGCGACCGCGCGGCGGTTGTCCAGCTGCGCGGCCAGCATCCGCTTCTGGACATAACGGGTAAACACGGCAAACAGTGGCAGCACCAGCAGCAGGATCAGCGCAAGGCCGGTGTTTTTTACCGCAATGACCCCCATGATGGAGACGATGCGGCAGGCATCTGCCGCCATGCTGATGATGCCGGAAGTGAACAGAGCTTCCACCGTGTCCACATCACCCGAAAAGCGGGCGGCCACCTCGCCGGGATTCTGCTCTGCCAGTGTACCAGCGGGCAGCGGCTCAGCTTCCGGGACATCTCCGAGCGCAGGGCATGGGTCATCCTCTGGCCAAAGAGCACCAGCAGGCTTTCCTGCGCCGAGGTGAGCACACCTTCCAGTGCAAGGCTGCCGAGTAGAGCAGCACGGCCAGAAAGGACAGCGGGAGGCCCGCGGTCAGACGATCGATGACCCGGGCCAGCAGCAGGGGCGGCAGCAGGGATGCCGCCACCGAAGCTGCCACACACAGCACCGTGCCCACCGTGAGAAAGCGGTGCGAAGCCGCTGCCATCCGGACGGCAGCAAACACGCCGTGATCATTTTTCTGTTTCATGCGCCCTCTCCCCCTTTCAGGCCGGTCTGGCTTTCATACAGCTGGTGGTAGACCGGAACCGCTGCCATCAGCTCCTCGTGGGTGCCAACGGTGGTTCTGCCGCCCTCCATAAAGATGATCTGCTGCATCTGCGGAAAATGGTACAGCCGGTGGGAGATCAGGAACACCACCTTATCCCTGGCATACGCCTGCAGCTGGGCAAAGATCGCATCCTCGGTGCTGCGATCCAGAGCCGAGAAGGGGTCATCCAGCACCAGCACCGGGCGGGGATGGGCCAGCGTCCGGGCCAGTGCCAGACGCTGTGCCTGCCCGCCGGAAAGGCGGGTGCCGCCGCTGCCGATGACCGTCTCCGTGCCTTTTCCATGGCCAGCACTTCCTCCTTCAGGCAGCGGCTGCAAGCCACGGCATGGCATCCTGTTCGCTGCCGCAGAGAACATTATTCTGCACGGTGTCGGCGCTCAGTTCCGGGTCATGGCCCAGATAACCGACCGTGGCGGCGATCTGGCGCGGGGTCAGGGTGGAAAGCTCTCTGCCGCCAAAGCAGACCGAGCCTTGATAGGGCGCTTCGCAGAGGAATACGCGGCCAAGGGTGGATTTTCCGCAGGCGACCGGGCCGGTAATGCCGATGATATCGCCGGGGTGGGCCGTCAGGCTCAGGCCGGAAAAGACAGGCTCTTCCCCATAGGAGAAGGCGAGTTCTTTCAGCGTCACATCCTGTGCCGCCGGGATCTGCAGGGCATCCAGCTGCTCGGGCGTTTTCATCAGGGGTCTGATGCGCTTCCAGGAGACCTCTGCCTTTTGCACCGCGTTGAAGAGCTTGGCCACCTTGGAGGATTTGACCACCAGCTTGGTGAAACAGGAGAGGAAGGTGGTGAAGGCGGCGATATCCCAGCTGCTCCAGCCAGTGCCCAACACATTCTTTGCGCCGAACCACAGGATGAACAAGGTCCCTGCCTCGGATGCCGCCAGATAGAGCGGCGGCAGCGCGGACTGCCACACGTTGTTCCGCACGGCAGTCTTTTCATAAAGGCTCAGGGCCTCCTCGTATTTTTCCATCCGGGCCTCCTCACAGCCGTAGATGCGGTAGGTCACGGCATTCCGGGCACGGTCCAGCGTGGCACTGCTCAGAGCACCGGCTGCCTTTTTATAGGCCGCACCGGCGCGCTGCACCACTTCTTTCATTCCTGCCGCGCAGACATAGGACACGGGAGTAAAAAGCAGGCCCAGGATCGCCAGCCGCCAGTCGTACACCAGCAGCATGACCGCATAGCCCGCCAGCGCCACACCGGTGTCGAACACCTCCGTGGTGAACTTGCGCATTCCCTCCATGCAGTCGTCCACATCGGAGATGGCCTTGGTCATCAGCTCGCCGGCCCCCTCTTTTTCCAGCGCTGCCCGGCTCTGCCGCACCAGATTGGCGTACAGGATGCCCTTCATCCGGCGGTTGATGTTGTTGGCAAAGCGGCGCACATAAAAACGTTTGATGAAGCGCGCCGCCTGCACCAGCAGTGTGACCGCAATGTAGGCCAGCACCAGCAGCGCCATTTGGGCAGCAGTCTCACTGCCGCCCAGGATATCCGCCAGGCACTGGGCCAACCGGCCCTCGAACCACGGCGCGGCCAGCAGACCGATGTTATAGACAAGGCCCGAAAGGGTCACAAGGAGCAGCGGGAACCACTCCACCCTGAAATAGGAGAGGACCCGGTCCGGGCGGAACGATCTATCTTTTTCATGGGGCATTTTACCTCCTGCGGGTGTTCCATTCAGTATACCACGGTACAAAAAGTATCTGGACAGCTTTGTTCAGAAAAAAGCCATGACAGCAGGAACAAAATGCAAGATCATTGCAATGGTCACCGCTGTCATGGCGATCGGTTTTCTTTGTATGAAAAATGCTCCCATCGGCAGGATCTGCATTGCAGTGGTGTGGGTCTGCCATCTTCTGTATTTCACCTTGCGGGTCAAGACCATCAAGCCCACAGAGCAGACTCAGGAAAGTGCAGAATAAATTCCACCCGGGATACCATTATGCTCTTATCGGTTCACGAAATTCAGCGCCAGCACAAGCAGCAGCATGTGTACCGGGTAAAAGGCGTAGCAGGCATACTGGAACGATTTGCTGTGGCAGCCCTGCCGCCCGCGATACAGCCAGATGGGCACCAGCGCCAGCAGCGCAAGCCCCTGCTGACACAGCTCAAACTCCATGCCGAACAGCCGGATGGGGTACATCAGCCCGCCCAGAAGCACCACGTTGATCCAGTACAGGGTCAGCACCTGTCCCAGCAGGCACCACCATTTCCGGCCCCGGAAAATGTAAAAAGCGAACACGGTCAGCACACCGGCACCGTAGTAATCCACCATGCCCAGCGTGCCCAGCACCGCGCCCGCCACCACCACAAGGGCGGATACCAGCAGGTACAGCCCTGTTTTCTGCTTTTTGCGCACCGTTTCCATCAGGTGGATGCCCAGAAGCCCCAGCAGCAGCGTCCAGATGACGTTCTGGTGCACCGGGTAGAACCAAGTGCCGCCGTACATCAGATCAAAGGGCACTTCCGAAAGCAGTGCAAACAACAGCAGCCGCAGTGCATAACGCTTCAGATTCCGGGTATGAAAGTAGCCTTCCACTGTCATAAATGCAAAGATAGGGAACGCCAGCCGCCCGGCACAAGTCAGCCAGTCCTGCGCCGGCAGAAGGGTCGCCCACAGGTGATCCATCAGCATCAGCGCCATGGCAAGGATATGAAGTGCCGCTGCGCTCAGGTCAATGCAATTTGCGGCAGCGGAACAAATCGGTTTGGTTGACATGATCATACCTCGTCTTTGTCTAAATTCAGTTGCTTTGTCTGGAATACGAACGACTCCCTCCAAGAATTGCAGCCCCGGCAGTTTTTTACCGCCGGGGCTGCAGCACTTCATCGCTTATCCCTCCGGTTTTGCACCGGCATTTTGGATACGGCAAGCATCCAGGCAGCTTCTGCCATTTGCTCTGCCTGCAAAATGGGGGATGCAGTGCACCCGCCCCGCAGGCGGAAAATGCTCCCGCAGCAGTCTGCGGGGCAAATTCAGAAAGGGTGGCTTGCCTGCCTGCCCATGGAGACGTAAGCACGGTAGCAGGAATGTGAGGAATGGCAAAGGACGGTTTCGGCGAAGAAACGTCTGGCGGTGGCGGAAAAGCCGAACGCAAGATTTTTTCAATTATGCTGGCTCGTAAGGTGAACCGGACCGAAACTTCCTTGCGGAACTGTGCAGCGTTATCGTTCATCTGCACCTGAACCGGCAGCCGCGTCCCAGGCGCTTGCCGCACCCAAAATAGCCGGTAGAGCGTTGTTTAACGGTTGGCGTTTTCCAGATACGTCTCAAACGCCTCGGCAAAGCTGGCGTTCACATCAAAGGGAACAGTGTAGTCCACCTTGGAGGTGACAAGGCAGAGGTCCAGCCGGTTGGAGGTCTCGTCCGCCTGCCGGTTCAGCTTGCCCAGAGCAGCATGGATGACCTTGCGGTCATAGTTGATGGTGGTCACCCGCTTTACATCGCAGCAATAGGAGATCTGGTTACCCTCGGCGTTAAAGCGGTAGCCGGTGCCGCCGCCGGAAAGCAGCTGCTCGGAACTGCGCAGATCGTTCATTCGCTTGAAGGTGCGCGCCACGCTCTGCCGCGCAGCGTTCAGACTGACCTCGCTGTCCATATCCATGTCCAGCGCATCCTTTGCCTTGCGGATGGCAGCGAACAGGCGGCCCTTCTCCTCCAGCAGGTAGAGCATAAACCGGGCAATATCGGTGATCTGCTGGGCATATTCGGTCTGGGGCAGGTCCAGGATCGTCTCGTCCTCAGCCTCTGCCATGACCTTGTGGCGCAGATAGGTGTTGGCTACATTCGTCACGTTGGAATCGCAGTCCAGAATACCCTGGGCCTCGTCCAAAAGAGCCTGCAGCTTGTTCTGATAGCGGAATGCTTCTTTCAGATTCATTGTATCCACCTCGTTTTTTCTTAGTCGCTGTGCGTTCCCGTCTGTTTTCCTCTATTGAACCATATTTTCCGGCAAAGCACAAGCCGCCCGCCAAAAGTGCATCAAAATGCAAAGCGCCCCAACATGTTCTTTACTACACGTTGGAGCGCTATTTTCTGGAGCAGGATACGGGACTCGAACCCGCCGCCTACTGCTTGGGAAGCAGTCGCTCTACCGGATGAGCTAACCCTGCAGGACTGCTCCATTAGTGTAGCAAAGTGCAGCGGTTTTGTCAACAGTTTTTTCTGTCGGAACGCGGCAGGCAGAAAAAACTTGCTTTTTGCGCCAGTTGCTTTATAATGAAAGATAGATTATCACAATGGAAGGAATTCTACATGATCTTTGTGCCCATGCTGCACTATCTGCAGAACAAAAACTCATTCAGCGGCAACGAGGACGGGATGCGCTACCTCATCACCCCGGGCAAGCGCTCCGTCCCCGACCCGGACGGCGGCGAGGAGGCCAAAAAAGAAGAGGCCATCCTCACGGTGGATCTCTGGCCCGAGCCGTGGACGCTGGACAAGACCGATCCGGCCCTGCGGCGGCGGGAGATCTTCCCGATGACCGAGGAGGGCCGCACCGCAGTTGCCCAATATCTGAACGATGCCTACAACGCCGAACCGGAACGCTGGAGCGCCCACCCGTCCATCCTGGACTGCGAGCCCTGGACACCGCCCGCACCGGAACCGGATGCCGAAACACAACACTGAGGTGCACCATGATCTACCGACTGAAAGAATTCAAGGGTGACACCATCCCGGTGCCGCAGCTGGTCTTTTCCAAGCTGGGCATTGCGGAGGAATATAACGTCCGGGTGGCTCTGTATGTGCTGGCCACCGGCATCACTGACCCGGAGAAGCTCTGCGCCGACTTAAAGCTCCGCAGCAAGATGACCGCCGAGAGTGCGCTGTCCTTCTGGGCCGGTGCAGGTCTGCTGGAACGGTATGAGGAGAACGCCGCCCCGGGCGAGGAGCCCACAGCCCCTGCCCCCATGACCTGGAGCGAGATCGCGGCGGCCAGCCGAACCGACCCATGATCTCCTCCCTCATCGACTCGCCCAGACCAGCTTTGCCCGTCCGCTGACCCACCCCGAAATGGAAAAACTGGTGAATTTCTATGTGCAGGAGGCCTTTGCACCCGAGACCGTCATGCTCTGCGTGGCCTATGTGGCCAGCCGGGGCAAGCGGACGATGGTGCCGTCAGCACGAATTGAAGGTCTGGCGGGCCGAGGGTGTGGAGACCGGCGAACAGGCCGACGCGCACCTCCAGCTGCTGGCCCTGCGCGCCCAGCGGGAGCAGTACGTCAGCGGCCTGCTGGGCATTGCCGACACCGAGCTGACCCTTGGCGGGCGCAAAGCCATTGCCCGCTGGTACGAGGTCTACGGCTACGATGATGCCATGGTGCAGGAAGCCGCCGTGCAGGCCGGGCCCAAGCGGGATCTCTGGTACTGGAACAGCATCCTCAAGACCTGGAACGCCAAGGGCTGCGCACCGTCCACGATGTGCGGGGCCGGTGGCCGGGATGGGTGGCCAGCCGGAACCGTCCGGGTGGACCGGCGCCGAGCCCAGCGGAAACCGATTTTCTCAAGAACGCTGCCCCGCCGCCGTCCGA
>ENA-OQCX01000829-OQCX01000829.1-human-gut-metagenome-genome-assembly--contig:-NODE-829-length-15514-cov-2.436537_pt1 | contig 15514 bp, 13 predicted proteins | sample MGYA00242762_ERZ504587 | MGnify/ENA primary metagenome ERZ504587 (study PRJEB26092, sample SAMD00036337) | human gut metagenome | host: Homo sapiens | study: EMG produced TPA metagenomics assembly of... | reverse complement strand
GACGTTTCGGCCTTTTCTTCATTTACCTTCAGTTAAAGGCATTTATCGAATCTACGTCAAGAAGATAAGCAGACTGCTTATTTACATTCCAATAATACGCCGCTCCCTTAGCGGTATTCGGTCCTCCTCTCCATAAGGCTTTCTCGTTAAAGGTAATAGTTCGGCTTCTATTGATCCTAAAATATTAGCACCTATACTGCCATTGCCCAAAGGCAAGGAAAGCTGATTCCCATTCTGCATCCGGATTCTTAGCATGGTCTCCAGCTGAAATAGGTTTCTTATCCTTCCATAATTCCGGATTTCCACCATACCATACAGCATGACCGTTTAACGTCGTGGGAGTATCAAACCAGTAAGACAAGGGTGGTTGTATGCCCTGACCATAAACGCCAAGGCTCATTAACAATCCTATAAATATAATCCTGTTTCTTTTCATATTATCCATAAAGTACATACCAAGCAGCTCACACAAAAGAGAATCATAGCAATGAGTTGATTCCTGCGATAGCATTTCCGCATCCACTTCTTCCATCTCTGTTATTTCCGGATTTCCTCTACTACTGCACGCTGTAAAGAAAGTGAATTTTCATAATCACAGTCGGTGGCCAAATCCCATGACATCACACCACGCATGTGCTGGCCGAGCGGTTACCCAACTATGAATCGGCAACATACTGAAGAAAGTTTCGTCTAACTTATCTTTCAATTCAGTACCCAAATACATATTAAAATAGGCATTCATAAATGAATGATTTAAATTTCCGAATCAAAGAGACAGGAAAAAACATTAGAAACGTTCCCTCAGAACTGCTTGCACACTACATTTTTAATCTTTCCTTTAAAACCGTTCAAGCCATCCCCTATTTGTTGTAAGGGAAATATCAGTGTCTCCTGATACTCCATATACTCCATACGCTTATACTGCTGACGATAGACTTTCTTGGTGCGGCCTTCCAGACGTTCCTGCAACTTACCGTTCACATAAAGGGAAGTCCCCTTGTAATCACCTTCTATACGAATATCACTCCACACACCTTCGGGCAAATGATAGGAATGAAACACAAATGTATAGCCGTCACGACTGAAAGCCAGGCAGCCTTTGTTTTCCCAATTGGCATACACCACAGAATGAGGTCCCTTGAATAGTATGGAACTATTGGGAGCATTCTCATCGGGACAAATTTTGAAAGATACAGCATACGGATACCCCACTTCTTGTAACACAGTAGAAATAGAATCGGTTCCGCTTAGCACACAGACTTCCCCGGCAGGGTAAGTTGCACTTCACCAGAAGCAGTCTGACATACACCTGACGGTATCCGGCCTAACAGATTCACGCCGGGAGCTTCGGGCATCTGACGACATAAATCCTCAAACTGTTCAAAAGAAACCTGACAATTGCTGCCTTTCCACATCTTTTCAGCCAATACCTGTAGGGCTGGGAAAGAACGCACATGCACGTCTTGTTCTGATATACCGTTGCCGCACTTATCATTCCACACGGCAAACATGCCTCCCAGTACTCCAACGGTACCTTCGGGCAATGTCAACTTTTTATTAATCAACCATGGTGACCAAGTTTCATACAACCATTGATGATCCAGAAAATCACGGTAATAACCTGCTGAGGGTACGATATAAAGATAAGTGTCACAAGAGTTAATCAACTTATATCCGTCTTTTAAAGATGCTTCCGGGTCTATCCAGTCATACGACCATGCATTGACAGTTACTCCTTCTGCCTGCACAGGTGTCTTTCCCGGAAGCCATTTCAAGCCACCCCACATACGGGGATTTTTACCGTATTTCGCAATGTATTTCAAATAACGGTCTGTGAAATAACGATACCGTTCAGCCTCCTTTTTATTATACTCGTCTGTTCCTATATGTACGTCCGGACCGATAAATACCGGTGAGTCTCCACAAAGATATTCGTCCAACAATGTATCCACAAAACGATAAGTCTCCTCTTTATAAAGGTCAAGATGATCCATACCATATTCTTGACTGGCTATTTCCGGCTTATAATGAGCAAAAGCCAGAGAGTGGGCGGGGATGTCTATTTCTGGAATAATGTTTACTCCATAAGCTTTCCCCATCTTCTGTAACTCTATAAACTCTTTTTTGGTGTATGCCCCGTCCTTGGATGTCAATCCAGGAAAACGTTCACTCTCTAACCGAAAAGCAGCATAGGTTTTATTCCAATCATTCTCAAAAAATTGCGGAAACCCATTATCATTCAAATGTATTTGAAACTCATTCATCTTGTAAAAAGACAATATCTTTACATATTGCTTCAGATAATCCATCGTGAAGAACTTTCTGGCAACATCCAGCATAAATCCTCGATTAGGGAATTGAGGATAATCGCGTGCAATACCTTTAGGAAGAGTACCTTGATGATTAAAAAGGATCTGCAGCAAACTGCGCGTACCCCAAAATACACCTTTTACGGCAGGAGCTTTTATACAAGCATAACCGGAAAAGTCAAGCACATACCCCTCTTCTCCCAACTCTTCATCAGGTGGAGTGAGGGACAAGCAAATATCGTTCTTACGAGGTTTTCCGGTACGCAAAGTATAATCCCACCCCATCAATTCCTTCAAGTCTGATATAAGAATACGAGCTGTGGACTCTAACGCAGCCTCATCGGTTGTGCGAATTACAATGCTGCCTCGTACAGGCAAGGAAAGAGTTCCACCTGTTCCACGCCATTGTTGCAAAGCCGGAATAACTTGCGGACAAGATTCTTGGGCAATAGCAAAAAGGCTTATACAAAACAATATGATAAAAAATAAAATTCTCTTCATAAACAATTGATACTATTTAAAATTTCGATATGTCAAAAGTGCCTCATCATTTTAAAGGACGTATTTCAAAACTAAACAGATACTCTTTTACAGGCACCAAATAAGGCGCCAGTACCCCCGGTCCGCAAGTAGCCGTTCCCACACCGCTTTGCAAAGCGTCAAGATGAACGGTCACCGTACCATTTCTTTTCAACTTGTTTAATGTGCCCGGCAGCATCTATATTCTCATCAGTGAAAGGAGATACATTAAATTCAAATGGCTTCTCCCCCCACACAGACAATCCTTTTTCTAATTCATCGCTAACTTGCATCCAACGCACGTCTGTTCGATTACCGGTAGCCTGAGGACGCACATAATAATGAAACATTCGTTCTGCATCAGTATGATAAATACCGATACGCCCCGAAAGTTTTCGGTCAGCATAAGTCTCATGCTCTCCTCGGCCCAAATAAGTGACACGATTAAAACTGTGGGGCATTTCAAAAACCAGCCCGACACGAGCCAATGAACTGACAAACGTTGTATCCGGAACGAAACGGGTTTGTACAGACAATATTCCATCCTTGCGAATGGTGTATTCAAATGTAGCAGACCCTATTGTCTCATTTTTATCATTCAATAATTTCACTTCACTGTAAGTAGTGTGTCCTGATGTTTTTACAGATAATACACGTTGGACCAAATGATTTAGCCCTAATTTGCGCCAAACCTTTGCGCCTCCCTTCTTTTCACGGTTGTCATTGTCCGTTGCAGGGCGATATAAACTCAGCCGCACAGGCGAGGCAAGATATTCCTGTCCTTCATAGATGTATGATGTTAATGCTCCGGTTTTCGGATCAATCTGAATTTCCGGTTTTTCAGACAGTTTAGCCAATGTCGGACGATACTGACTATTGGCAGGCAAGACAAACTGATCATAAGCAACTTCATCATCAGTTCCGATGAAAGCACTTTTCTTCTTAGGCGTCCAGCTTAAATTCAGATAAGCCTCATGGATATTTCGGGGTAAGCGTACGCCCCCCAATAAAACTTCAGTAGTGGCATGTGGAGCCGCTTCTATAGACTGTTCCCCTTTCGCTAACATTTTACCATTATCTCCCACTATGCTCCACTTCAACACATAAGCATTCAGATTGGTAAAGTCATACCAGTTTTTGATAGCGATGGTTAAATTTTTAGGATCTTTGAGTGTGCATTTAATATATTGATAAGTTTTTTTTACCTCTTTTAAATGAGGATGCGGTTCACGTACAGCATTCACCAACCCATTACAGCAAAAGTTACCAAAACTTGGTATATTTTCCGGTCCGTAATCACCGCCATACGCCCAATACCATTTACCATGAGCATCCACCTCTCTGAATGACTGGTCGACCCAGTCCCAGATACAACCGCCTTGTACGACAGGTTCGCTCTCGAACACTTCCATATATTCCTTCAAACCGCCTCCACTGTTGCCCATTGTATGCAAATATTCCGTCATAATGAAAGGGCGGTATACTTTCGGACTTGTCTGATGGGCATAAGCCAACAACTCCTCCACACTACGATACATACGACAGTAAATATCAGTATTATATTGTTGTTCAGCACGTTCATACTGAACTGGACGACTTTGCTCTACTGATTTCATCCAATCGTAAGTGCGTTCAAAGTTAATACCATTACCTGCCTCATTTCCTAATGACCAGATTATGATGGCGGGATGATTTTTTGACCTTTCGTACATCCGTTGTACCCGATCCATATGGGCTGGAAGCCATGTGCTATCCTTAGCAAGCGAAGCTGCTCCATACCCCATGCCATGCGACTCAATGTTTGCTTCATCTATTATATACAGACCGTAAAGGTCACAGAGATGATACCAATACGGATGAGTGGGGTAATGCGAATTTCGCACTGTATTCAGATTATTCTGCTTCATCAGACGAATATCCTGCTCCATCAGTTCCTTACTGACTGTACGTCCCAATTGAGAATGTTCATGACGATTTGCCCCTTTTACCAATATGGGCACACCGTTTATGCAAAATCGTCCATCTTTGATTTCCGAGGTACGAAACCCTACGTTACACCCTGTCAGATGTATGATTTCTCCAGAAGTATCTTTTAGAGAAATAATCAATGTATTAAAGATAAGGATGTTCCGCACTCCAATGTTTCACTTTTGGTAAAGTCTCTTTTTCAAAAAAATGAAATTGCCGCTTCCCTTGCTTTGAACCGGACAATCCTTTTCCAAAATCGTTTTTCCGCAAGCATCTTCTAAACGATACGATAATGTGGCAGCCCCTTCAGCCTCCCCTCCTATGGTTGTTTCAAGAGCAAAAAGCCCATCCGTATACGTTTCTTTATCTAAAGTAGAAGTCACTTGATAGTCTGCAATATATTGCTTGGGAGTGCTATACAGATAGATATCACGTTCTATACCGCTCAATCGCCACATATCCTGACATTCCAGGTATGACCCCGCACTCCAACGATATACTTCCAGGGCAACTGTGTTCTCTCCCTCTTTTACATATGGAGTAATATCCCATTCAGCAGGAGTCTTCGAACCTTGATTATAGCCCAATAGATGCCCATTTACCCAAATATAATAGAATGAGGTAACACCCTCACAACAGATGACGGTCCGGCGATCTTTCCAACCCAATGGTAAAGTAAAGCTACGCCGATAAGAACCTACCTCATTTTCATCATATGGTACTAATGGTGGGTTCTTCTTAAAGTTAAAATAGCGGGTCATCGAATTCGTAGGATTCATTCACATAAATAGCAGTTCCATAACCTTGACGTTCCCAGTTTCCAGGCACCTTGATGTCAGCCCATCCACCCGTATAATATCCAGGCTTATAAAAGTCTTTGGGCCGATTATCAGGATTCTTTACCCAAGAAAATTTCCATCTCCCGTTCAGACTCATATAATAGCGAGAATTTTCATAATCTCCCTGACGGATATTTGTAGCTTTGTCGTATGGCCATACATAAGTATGAGGCCGTAATTTATTTTTTCCAATAGCATATTGACTTTGCCATTCGGGAACAGTAACCTGAGCAGAAAGCCTACCGACTCCAAAGAATATTCCCACAATGAGGAAGTGTAGAAAAATTTTATAGATGTAATTCATCGTATAACAAAGGTATTAGTTATAATAAATAGTTTTTTGCAAAAGTATCCGTTCCACAGTGAATGGAAGGTATAGAAATATCTTTTTTTGCTCCAAAAATGACTATTTCACTCATTATCGTATAATCCTCCTATGCTCTATAAACAGCGTTAATTTATTGGTACAAATCTTGATATACAATAAATTACTGATACCAAACTTGACGGCGATTATACTTGTTAAAATAGCGGAATAAATTTATAAGATTATTTGCATTATTGAAGCAAAAACAATATTTTTGTTTTACTTTTTTATACTATGAAGAAAATTTTATTAACTGTACTTGTTTGGATATTGCCAACCGTCTTATGGGGAAAGCAACTAAGTGACAAGCAATATATATTTCAACGGATTGACGTACGTGAAGGACTCTCTTATCAAGTCAACTGCATGACAGTCAGCCACCGTACAGGCCATGCCTGGATGGGGACCAAAAACGGTATCGGACGCTTCGACGGATATGAACAAAAGAAATATTTGAATTGCAATATAGACCAATTGGTAGAAGACCGCAATAATAATATTTGGGCACTCGGTAGCGAAGGAGTTTTTCTGTATGATGCAGTCAATGATACCTTTTACCGGGCATGCGACCTAAATGGGAACCTTATATCAGCCTCCTCCATCTGTCTTTGGGATGACGGTGTTTTTTTCGGAGGATTTGACAAATTATACAAATATGATTATAAGACTGGGAAAATCGCCCTTTTCCGTTCGATTACTTCCAATACAAAATTCCAAATCACCGATCTTTACCGTTTTGACAGTCATACTCTGTTGGCTGCCAACCGTTGGGTGGGAGCTTTGCTGATAGATATTCGTACCGGACACACACGTGATGTCCCATTTGATTGTCGCGACGTAGTTACGATGCTGCCTGATTCTAAAGGTAATTTTTGGGTGACTCCGTATTGTAAAGGAGTGCAATGTTACAATAAGAATGGTAAGCTTCTTCACACCTACCACACAGGCAATTCATAATGCAAAGTAACATTGTGCTTGCATTGGCTGAATATGATGGTCACATCTGGATAGGTACCGACGCAAAGGAATTGCCGTTCTAAATCCTGAAAACAATCAAATGGATGTATTAACACATATTCCGGGAGATGCCTATTCTCTTCCCAGCAATTCTATTTTGTCTTTTTATGCAGATCCGGAAAATGGGATTTGGGCTGGCAGCGTACGCAGTGGAATGTTCAATATTAAGGAAGTGGGCATCAAACTATATGCGGATGCACTCCTTAATGCCGATTATGGATCAGCGAGAAATCTGTATTAAGCCTTTATCAAGAACAAAACGAAAAGGATATATGGATAGGGACGGATGGTGGGGGACTGAATGTGTTTAATGCCGATACCAATAAATTTCGCCATATTCCATCTACATATGGAGAAAAGGTAGCCTCCATCACGGGTGTTGATAAAAACCACCTTTTGATATCACTCTTTGGCAAGGGGATATTTTTCTATAATAAGCAGACTGAACATTGTACTCCTTTGGTTATTGTAAATGATGATATTAACAACCGATTGTGCCAACAAGGCAAGACAGTCAATCTTATGCAAAATACACCGGAAACTATCTTACTGCTTTCCGAGAGTCCATACAGTTACAACTGGAAACAGAAAACATTCACCCCCATTCATATAAACCACCTTAAAGATGCCATAGTAGGTCAGTTGCTCCCGATATGTGTAAAGGAAACATTTTCTTACCTGCATGATTCCAAATGTATTTATCGTATAGACCATAATGACAATACCCTTCACGTCCTCTATCACTGTAAACAAGATACCATGATCCATTCGGCTTCAGCTGACGAGAAAGGCATTATTTGGATAGGGGGAAACTACGGGTTGGGCAGTTTCTCGCCCAATGACGGTTCATATACGCATATTTCAAACTCGTTGATTAACGAAGCAATGTCTGTTGCCAGTGACCAGCATGGACGATTATGGATTGGTAATAATGAACGTTTGCTTTCCTGGATGACCACCCAAAGCGCTTTATCCTTACGGTGTTCCAGACGGAGTCGCTCCTAACGAGTATCTGCCGAAACCCCGCTTACTTTCATCAGAAGGAGATGTATATTTGGGTAGTGTAAATGGATTATTACGCATTGCTTCCACACTTCCCAAAGAGCATCCGGAATCTCCGGTGCTTGAACTATCTGATGTATTTGTTGGCGGTGATCGCATGGAATATATTTCAGGCAGGAAGCCTGTTTTAAAAATTCCGGAGCAAAGCAGAACGATAACGATTAAAGTAAAGGCACACAATAAAGATATATTCCGTAAGCCTGCCTATTGTTACAATCTGCAGGATATGAAAAAGAGCCTATCTATTCTTATTTGCCGGAACTGACACTGAATACGCTGTCGGCAGGCACCTATCAGATAACAGCTTCATGCACTACCCGTTCCGGCGAATGGACAGATAATTACCCCATTATTGAACTTATCATACTCCCACCTTGGTACCGTACGTGGTGGTTCATATTAACATGCATGCTAACTGCCTTGTCAGCAGTGTGCTTATCCGTTTACAGCTTTTTACGCCGCAAAGAGAACCGAATGAAATTAGCAATGAAAGAGCACGAGCAACAGGCGTATGAAGAAAAGATACGCTTCCTGATAAATATCAATCATGAATTGCGTACACCTCTCACACTAATCCATGCTCCTTTAAAAACAACTGATAGAACAGTTCCCTGCCAAAGATGCCCACTATAGGGTATTGCAGAATATTGCCCGACAGTCTGAGCGCATGAAGAATTTGTTAAACATGGTACTTGATGTACGCAAAATGGAAGTCAGCCAAAGTACCTTGCATATAGAAAGCATCAATCTGGAAAAATGGCTGGAAGAAGTAGTTGAAGACTTTATACCCGAAGCTACCCAAAAACATATAACACTCACCCGTCAGCTGTCAGCCGGAATAGAATCATTCTATTGTGATAAGGAAAAGTGTACTACTATAATAACCAATTTATTAATTAATGCAATAAAATACAGTAATGAGGGAGGAGAAATAAATATTATTACTTCATTATCCGAAAAGAAAGACAGAGTGCGTATTTCTGTTTCAGATCAAGGTCCGGGGCTAAAAGATATTGATGTTTCGAAACTGTTTACACGTTTCTACCAGGGTGAAAACAGTCGTCCCGGATCAGGCATAGGACTTTCGTACTCAAAGATTTTGGCAGAACAGCAAGGTGGCAGTGTCGGCGCACTCAATAATGTTGAATCTGCAGGTTCTACTTTTTGGTTTGAACTGCCACTAAACATTAAGCCTGGCAAGCTTATTTTACAGCCACAACCTTATCTTAACGAATTGCTTGCCTCTGCTGAAAACATTGAGAGTGTACCAGACGAGCCTACTTTCAGATCCGAAACTAAAGATTATACCATTCTGGTGGTGGATGACAATATGGAATTAGTAGATTATCTGACTGATGCGATGAGGCCCTATTTTAAAGACGTGCGCACAGCTTATAACGGTGAAGAGGCGTTAGAGATGTGCAGGCAGTGGCATCCGGATGTTATAATCAGCGATATACAGATGCCTAAAATGAACGGGTACGAGTTGTGCAAGCGGGTTAAGGAAGAATTAGACATCAGCCACACCCCAGTCATTCTGCTTACTGCTCGAAATGATGAAGCAAGCCGTATATTCGGTTATAAAAATGGAGCCGATACTTATCTTACAAAGCCGTTTGAGATAAGTACGCTCTACACAGCCATATATAACCAATTGAAAAATCGTGAGCGTATAAAGAAAAAGTATATTAGCAGCAAAACAGCACCAACACCAGAAGAAAGTACATTTAGCGCCGCTGACGAGAAGTTCTTGAATACAATGAATCAGATTATTACTGAAAATATCGACGAGCCTAATATGGGAGTTCCTTTCCTATGTGACAAACTCGGTATGAGCCGTGCCTCACTTTATAATAAGTTAAAGGCATTAACAGGTATGGGAGCAAACGATTATATAAATAAATTGCGCATTGACAATGCTATCAACCTACTACTAAACAGTTCATTAACAGTAAACGAAATAGCAGACCGGGTCGGGTTCTCTACCCCCCGCTACTTCAGTGCAGTATTCAAGAAAAACATGGGATGCTCTCCTACCCAATATAAGGAAGAACAATTCAAAAATAATGTACAGAATATATAAGTCAACAGGACAAGAATGTCCACCGAAGGAAAAAATATTGGAATAATTGAAGCTACATCTTAGCGGCACATTATATCGAAAGCCGGACACAAGTCCGGAAAAGCATTCCGGCTGGCAGTCTGAGTTAATAAAAAATAATATGCAGCGATTGAAGGCAAAACAATGATAAAATTGTATCTTTGCATCGTTTTATGTATTGAAAGAATAAATAATAACAACAATATGATAGCCAGAATCAACGAGCTTCTGCAAGAAGTAGAAGCACTGAAAGCCGCTAATGCCGAGGAACTGGAAGCACTGCGAATCAAATACCTCAGCAAGAAAGGAGCCATTAACGAACTGATGGCAGACTTCCGCAACGTGCCTGCCGACCAGAAGAAAGAAGTAGGCATGCGCCTGAATGAACTCAAGAACAAGGCACAGGAAAAGATTGCCGCTCTGAAAGAACAATTCGAGAGCCGGGACAACGGTTGCGAAGACCTTGACCTTACCCGTTCGGCCTATCCCGTGAAATTAGGGACACGCCATCCGCTCAGCATCGTAAAGAACGAAATCATCGATATATTTGCCCGTATGGGATTCAACATCGCCGACGGTCCTGAAGTGGAAGACGACTGGCATGTATTTTCCGCCATGAACTTTGCCGAAGACCATCCGGCACGCGACATGCAGGATACTTCTTCATTGAAAACAATGCCGAGAATGTATCGCACAATATCATACTGCGCACACATACATCCAGCGTGCAAAGCCGTGTCATGGAGAATACACAACCGTCCATCCGCATTATCTGTCCGGGACGCGTATACCGTAACGAAGCTATCAGCTATCGTGCACATGCTTTCTTCCACCAGGTAGAAGCGTTGTTTATAGACCGTAATGTATCGTTCACCGACTTGAAACAAGCTCTGTTGCTCTTTGCACAGGAAATGTTCGGCAAGGACACCAAGATACGCCTTCGTCCTTCCTACTTCCCGTTTACGGAACCAAGCGCCGAAATGGACATCAGCTGTAATATCTGCGGCGGCAAAGGCTGTCCTTTCTGTAAAGGAACCGGTTGGGTCGAAATCTTAGGTTGCGGTATGGTAGACCCCAATGTACTGGAACTGAACGGTATTGACAGCAAGATATACAGCGGCTACGCTTTAGGTATGGGCATAGAACGTATTGCCAATCTGAAATATCGCGTAAACGACCTGCGCCTGTTCTCGGAAAACGATACGCGCTTCCTGAAAGAATTTGAAGCAGCTTATTAATATAGAAATCCTGATATTTCTATATTGGGCATAAAATTGGGATGTGCCAGAACCCAAAGGCACTCACCATTTATTTTTAGGCACGGATTGCACGGAGAAACACGGATTAAATTAAAAAAAGGACCGTGAAGTCCGTATAATCCGTGCCTAAAAGAAATTATCAGGCGTATTTTTACTCCCGATTATTTGCAACTAACGGTTTTTAATACAGCCTGATTATCAATCCTATTAAATCTCCACCCAATGAAAGATAGGCTCGTAACTCCCGGCTATTGCTTTATCCTCGCTGCCAACTTCCTACTGTACTTCGGCTTTTGGCTATTGATACCCGTATTGCCATTCTATCTATCCGAAGTATTCAATGCAGGAAACTCCACTATCGGCATCATTCTTTCCTGCTATACGGTAGCTGCCTTATGCATCCGTCCGTTCTCCGGATATTTTCTGGACAGTTTTGCCCGCAAACCGTTATATCTGTTAGCTTATTTCATCTTCATGACCATGTTTGCCGGATACATCATTGCCGGGTCACTCACTTTATTTATCCTGTTCCGCATCATACACGGCGTATCATTCGGCATGGTGACCGTGGGCGGCAATACGGTAGTCATCGACATCATGCCTCATCAAGACGCGGAGAAGGTCTCGGATATTACGGACTCTCCAACAACATAGCCATGGCAGTAGGCCGATGTCCGGTTTGTTCCTGCACGATGCCGGTATGAGTTATACCACCATATTCTGTTGTTCGCTGGGTTCCTGCATTGCAGGGTTCATCTGTGCTTCCTTAGTGAAAACCCCATATAAGCCGCCTGTCAGACGCGAACCGGTTTCGCTCGACCGCTTTATTCTGCTGAAAGGCATTCCTGCAGGTGTCAGCCTGCTCTTATTATCCATTCCTTACGGAATGACTACCAACTACGTAGCCATGTATGCCAAAGAAATCGGTATCCATGCAACTACCGGCTTTTTCTTTACTTTCATGGCGGTGGGCATGGCTATCTCGCGCATCTTTTCCGGCAGGATTGTAGACAGAGGGAAAATAACGCAGGTAATTTCGGCAGGGTTGTACATCGTGGTATTCAGTTTCTTCCTGCTCTCGGCATGCGTCTACATCATCGAGTGGAACAGCATGGCATGCAACATCGTGTTCTTTGCAGTGGCATTGCTGCTTGGCATAGGCTTCGGCATCATGTTTCCGGCCTACAACACACTGTTCGTAAACCTTGCCCCCAACAGTCAACGGGGCACGGCCACTTCCACCTACCTCACTTCGTGGGATGTGGGAATAGGCATCGGCATGCTGACAGGCGGATACATTGCAGAAGTCAGCACTTTCGACAAAGCCTATCTTTTCGGAGCCTGCCTGACAATTGTTTCCATGCTCTATTTCAACATTAAGGTAACTCCTCATTATCATAAAAACAAATTACGATGAGAAAGAAAGAACGTTATGAAAAGATACTCGCCTGGTTCAGGGAAAACCGCCCCATAGCGGAGACCGAGCTACATTATAACAACCCGTACGAACTGTTGATTGCGGTAATTCTTTCCGCCCAATGCACAGACAAGCGGGTGAATATGATAACTCCCGCCCTTTACCGGGACTTCCCCACTCCCGAAGCGCTTGCAGCCACTACTCCGGAAGTAGTATACGAATACATACGCAGTGTATCCTACCCGAACAACAAGGCCAAGCATCTCGTAGGCATGGCTCAAATGCTGGTGAAAGACTTCAACAGCCAAGTGCCCGACACACTGGAAAAGCTCGTGAAACTTCCCGGTGTGGGACGCAAAACGGCAAATGTAATCCAGTCGGTCGTCTTCAACAAAGCCGCCATGGCGGTAGATACCCACGTTTTCCGCGTCAGCCACCGTTTGGGACTGGTATCCGACAAATGCACCACCCCGTTCAGCGTAGAGAAGGAATTGGTTAAATATATTCCGGAAACAGAGATTCCCATTGCCCACCACTGGCTCATCCTGCACGGACGGTATGTATGCCAGGCACGTACCCCTCAATGTGACAACTGCGGTTTGCAATTGATGTGCAAATATTACTGCCGGAAGTATAAAGTTAGTAAAGAGAGCAATGATGGGGAAGAATAAACAATGATTTAATAGCAGGGAAAAGAAATAAATACTAACTTTGCCGTCACGAAAAGAAAACGGTAACACTTTTAAATAAAAATAGAGTATTATGACAATTGATCAATTTAACTTTGCCGGAAAAAAGGCATTCGTTCGCGTGGACTTCAACGTGCCTCTGGACGAAAACTTCAACATTACAGACGATACCCGTATGCGTGCCGCTCTTCCTACATTGAAGAAGATTTTGGCTGACGGTGGCAGTATTATCATCGGTTCTCACCTCGGTCGTCCGAAAGGTGCAACCGACAAGTTCTCTTTGAAGCACATCCTGAAACATTTGTCAGAACTGCTGGGTGTTGAGGTACAGTTCGCCAACGACTGCATGGGCGAAGAAGCTGCCGTTAAGGCTGCCGCTCTGCAACCGGGTGAAGTGCTGTTGCTCGAAAACCTTCGTTTCTATGCTGAAGAAGAAGGCAAACCGCGCGGTTTGGCCGAAGATGCGACAGACGAAGAAAAGAAAGCTGCCAAAGCTGCCGTTAAGGAAAGCCAGAAAGAGTTTACCAAGAAACTTGCTTCTTACGCTGACTGCTACGTAAACGACGCATTCGGTACCGCTCACCGTGCACACGCTTCTACGGCATTGATCGCCAAATACTTCGACAAAGACAACAAGATGTTCGGCTACCTGATGGAGAAAGAAGTGAAAGCCGTAGACAAGGTGTTGAATGACATCCAACGTCCGTTCACTGCTATCATGGGCGGTTCCAAAGTATCTTCCAAGATTGAAATCATCGAAAACCTGCTGAACAAGGTAGATAATCTGATTATCACCGGCGGTATGACTTACACCTTCACCAAAGCTCAAGGCGGTAAAATCGGTCTTTCCATCTGCGAAGACGACAAGCTGGATCTGGCTCTCGAACTGTTGAAGAAGGCAAAAGAAAAAGGCGTAAACCTCGTATTAGCTGTAGATGCCAAGATTGCCGACTCTTTCTCCAACGACGCCAACACTCAGTCTGCAAAGTAAACGAAATACCTGACGGCTGGGAAGGTCTGGATATAGGTCCTGAGACAGAAAAGATTTTTGCCGAAGTTATCAAGAACTCCAAGACTATCCTTTGGAACGGTCCTACGGGCGTATTCGAGTTCGACAACTTCACTCACGGTTCACGCTCTGTAGGTGAAGCTATCGTTGAGGCAACCAAGAACGGTGCGTTCTCACTCGTAGGCGGTGGCGACTCTGTAGCTTGCGTCAACAAATTCGGTCTGGCAAACGGCGTTTCTTACGTTTCTACCGGTGGCGGTGCATTGCTCGAGGCAATCGAAGGAAAAGTTCTTCCGGGTATCGCTGCTATCAACGAATAACAAGAACCTCATTCATACAAAAGGCAGCTCTTTGAAAAAAGGGTTGCTTTTTTTAATTATATATCCGACACATGAAACGAATTCTACTATCCTGTCTTCTTCTCCTCTCCATACATACATTAAAAGCCCAGGATACGCGTCTGAACAATGTAGTGAATACACTGAAAGAACGCATCACCCTGGCAGGGTATGCCCAAGTGGGATATACCTATGATGACGCCGGCGAAAAGGCCAGCAATACCTTCGACCTCAAACGCGCCATATTCATGGCACGCGGCAAGATTACCGATAAATGGTCGTGCTACTTCATGTACAGCTTCGCCAATACCGGAAAGATACTGGAAGCTTATACGGAATACAGGTTCCTGCCCCAACTCACTGCCCGCATCGGACAGTTCAAAACAATGTACACCATTGAGAATCCGATGTCTCCCTGTTTTGTCGAACTGATAAACTGTTATTCACAGGCGGTCAACTATCTGGCAGGTATCAACGGCAGCGATCCACTCTACGGCTCGAACAGCGGCCGTGACATGGGTATCCTTATCTACGGCGACCTTTTTCAAGAAAAAAGCTGAGTTATAACCTTGCCGTCATGAACGGGGCAAGGCATTAAATCTGAAAGACAAGAACAATCA
>ENA-OQCX01000828-OQCX01000828.1-human-gut-metagenome-genome-assembly--contig:-NODE-828-length-15515-cov-1.964258_pt1 | contig 15515 bp, 18 predicted proteins | sample MGYA00242762_ERZ504587 | MGnify/ENA primary metagenome ERZ504587 (study PRJEB26092, sample SAMD00036337) | human gut metagenome | host: Homo sapiens | study: EMG produced TPA metagenomics assembly of... | reverse complement strand
TTTAGACTCTGGAAACATAGTGGTAATCGTTTAAATGTTATAATTCAGCACTATAAATTTAATACTTTTATCGCTATGTTTCTAATTATAAGTGAAATATATTTATTCTTATTTCGAACTCACGTTATTTAAGTAGTACTTGTGGTGTAATCCGGAGATTATTTATGTTTTTGATTATGTAACAAAATCAAAAAAAGTAAGACGATATTACATCATTATCATTTGGAACTTAATTTTTTCTATGTTGTTTCCTGTTTAGGATACTTGGTCGTATGTTTACTATTTAAGGTGGACGTAGCAAGCGGTAGGATATTGAAAATAGATAAAGTACTAATATTTTAATGTGTGACTTTTCATTTTTATATATAAGAATTTATTGATTCTCAATAATATTCGTAACTTTGCAGCCTAATTTATATATAACTACGATGCAACAGAATAGAATGAACATACCTGCAAATATATTATATCGAAGCACAGAATGCTTTGAGCGTGTGTCGTATGTCCATACATCAAGCATTGAATCATTGAATAAATTCAAATACACTTTCCAACGATTTTTATGTATATTATTGAGGGTACAATGATGCTGATAACCCTCTGACAATGACAATAGAAAGTCGTCGGAAAAGTCCTGATTAAAACTTTTCGACGACTTTTTCTTTATGCCTTTTGGTGACATTCGCTCGATGCGTCCTTCTCCGTCAATTCCGTCTATGGGCAGAATACAATGTATTATTAACTGCGCAGTGATGCGCATAAATGAACAAAATTATGAATTATAAATTTGATGGAAGCAGGGTGTTCCACATGAATGAAACGATAATAGCCAACTGGAACAGCGTGGTTGGTCCTGATGATATAATATTTCATTTGGGAGACTTTTGTTTGGGAGATTCTGCCGAATGGATAAATGTATTAAACAGATTGAATGGGAAAATATATCTTATAGCTGGCAATCATGATATAAAGGATCTCAGGCAGAATTATACGAAGTACTTTGAACAGATAACGATACAGATGCATATTGAAGTAGATAAACAGAAAATTTATCTGAGCCATTGTCCCTTCCTTTGTTATGGAGGAGTATATCGCGATACATGGCAACTTTTCGGACATGTACATACCAGCAGGTATAACACCGGAAAGGATGTTCCGCGGTTGAAAATGCTTTTCCCGACTCAGTATGATGTAGGTGTAGATAACAATAATTTCACATCGGAATCATTTGCACAGGTAAAGATGATAATAGAGAAACAGATAGAACAATCAAAGGAAGGAGAATAATAAAATGAGAATACAATATATGAGTGATTTGCATCTCGAATTTCAGGAGAATAACAGATATCTGAGATATAATGAATTGCCTGTAACAGGCGATGTACTGGTGCTGGCAGGAGATATTTTCTATCTCAAGGATAAGACTGCTCCAGTTATGAATTTTTGGAAGTGGGCATTTAAAAATTATTGTCAGGTATTGATTGTCCCCGGTAATCATGAATACTATAACTTTTCAGATGTGATGGAACGCGGTTTTCAATGGAAGTGGATGTTGCGAGAGAATGTGGGTTATTATCAGAATCAGGTTGTCCGCATCGATGATACGGACTTTGTACTGAAGTACGCTTTGGGCGCACATCAATCCGAATGATGAGTATTTTGTATGGAAAGGTATGAACGACTTCCGTCAGATTAAGTTTGGCGGGAAGCTGTTGCAGGTGGAGGAGTTCAACTGGATGCACGAGATCTGTATTGGCTTTATTCGGAAAAACATTGAAGAGAGCACAGCAAACCATATTGTGGTGGTCACACATCATTTGCCTACACTCCAAGTGGTAGCTGCGCACCATAGAGGATCTGTTCTGAACAATGCATTTGCAAGTGATTACGATAATTTAATTGCCAATAGTAGGATTGATGCATGGATATATGGACATTCGCGTACCAATATTGACACGGAAATAGGAGGGACCAGGGTAATCTCTAATCAGATGGGATATATTTTTGCAAATGAGCATCTGATGAATGGATTTGAATCGGGCAAGTTTATTGAAATTAAATAAGTAGAGCGATGAATGAAAGAAAAATCATAGATAGAAAATGCTTTCGCGATTTGGCTAAGGAAGTTGGGCTGACTACATTAGATCTGGAAGCATTAGGCGAAAATCATCATAGGGAAATTGTTGTTGAAGGAAATTTATTGGAAAGGATGATTGAGACTCAGTGTCAGTTTGAGTGTCTTGCCGTGATTGGTGATGAAGAGTGTCGTGGGTTTTATATAGAGGTGCCTCGGCCAACACCAGAAGATTGGACTAACGCTGAGGAACTGATTGCTTCGGGAGAGTACAGCAGCATGGATGCATACCTGTCAGATTGGTTTGCATTCAATCCGATGGAAACGTTGTGGTTCTATGTAACCTCAAGAAAGCATGGGAATAACCGGTCGATTTATGTTACCGACCGGAAATTTACCCACTTTGTTATTTCTAACCGCTCCTCGTATAATGAAAAGGAGTTCGATAATGCGTGTTGTAAGGAGAACCTTACACGTTTTTTCGACTTTTTGGATCTTATGATTGGTGTTATTGTAGCAGATTCCGACGGGTTTAATGAGTATGTAGCAAACAATCTGCCATACCAGCAACGTACAGGTCGGATTTCCAGAAAGAACCTAGTTCGCATAGTTCCGAGCCTCAAGATTGATGTAGAGGATCGGGAAATGACAGTTAAGGCTTTAGAGGACTCAATACAAGGGCGTTCTTTATCTCCTATGGAGACTATGACCATACGAAAGTATTGTAAATTTTATCGTATTGCTAACGAAGCTTATAAGGCTTGCCATAGGAAACGGGGTATTGGTGGGCATATCAATAAGGATTCAAAAAGGGATTTCCCAAAAATGTCGGATGTGACTTACTATAAGTATATGAAGTATGTGGATGTGGAGAACCTTTATAACGTCGACAGCCAGGAGGATTTCATACGTTTTGCAACGGATCATTACGGTGAACTTGGGCTTTCACGTCTGAATATCTTAGCTTCAAATGTTCAATATCAGGGATGGAAGATTGTTATTTCCAACAGTTATTCATCCAATGTCGGATTGGCTATGGAGGTGGCTGTTTCCTTATATAAGCTGATGCTCCATTACATATTTACGATGCAGAGAAACTTCTGAGTTTTCTGAGGGAAGAGGATTTTGTCAGATTGGTTTCTGATTCATACCATAACTATATGGGATATCAGGAAGAAGGTACCGTCTATGAGCTTCCTTGGGAATATGAATGTTCTGACGAGAAAAACTCTTTTTTTACTCTGGAGCAATATCATGATATTATTTCTCATACCGAATGGGAGTCTGAGAAACGTGTAGAGCCTATTTTTTAATGGAACGTCGTAATTAAAAGTTGGCTTATCTCCATGTTTATGCGTGGTTGATAAGCCATTTTTTTTTGCAATCAAAACTTTAAGATGGAATAGCGAAATTGGATATAGAACAAATATAAAATATAGGATTTATAATCAGTTTTTATAATCTGACAATAAGTTTTCAAGTAAAAATTAGTTTTATTCTCAGAAATTACATAGCTTTGTGTTTATAATCTTCATAATATTGAAGATTAATGCTTAAAAATATATTTAACTGTCATTATAATGATATATAAATACGGTTTATATGGTAGATTTCTATGAATACTCCACGCCTGAGCTTGTAAGGCTATTAGGTAATAGATTTAAAGAATATAGAATTCGTTGCAATCTTACTCAGAAAGATGTTTCTGAGCAATCCGGTATTGGACTTACAACCATCCACAAATTTGAGAATGGTACAGCTGGCAACATTTCATTGTCAACATTTATTGTGTTGTTGAAAGTGGTCGGACAGATTAATACTATAGACAATATTTTTCCGGAATTGCCTGAATCTCCTTACCTGATGCGTAGGATGATAAAAAAGTACAGCGTGTCAGACACTCTAAATAGTATAAATTATGGTACAGTCGTTAAAAGTAATACTTTGGGGTGAGGAAATAGGTAGATTGGCATGGGATGTCAAACGTAGGTTATCCTATTTTATGTATAATCCGCCTTCTTGAAGAAAGGTCTTAACATTTCTCCATTAGCGGCACCGGTTGATGGAGTGGGGCTTATGCCTGTATGGGGAGAAGAGGCCAAGATTTATCAAAAATTACCGGCATTTTTAGCAGATTCGTTGCCTGACGCATGGGGTAATCAACTTTTTGAATTATGGCGCCAACAGAATCACTTGTCAAATGCAGATATTACTCCCCTTGACAAACTGTCATTTATAGGAAAACGCGGAATGGGAGCTTTGGAATTTTTGCCTGAGGTTTCAAGAGAGCGTAAGGCCGAAAAAATAGATATCAAATCATTGGCAAATTTAGCAAAGCGTATATTTTCAGAAAGAGAAAATGCCAGAATCCTACCCGAAGAGTCGGTAACAATGCAATCATTACTTACGGTTGGTACTTCAGCCGGTGGTCGTCAACCTAAGGTAATTGTTGCCATTAATCAAAAGAATGGTGAGGTTTGTAGCGGGCAGATTTCCGAATTAGAGGAATTTGATTACTATCTGATCAAATTTGGTAATTCGCAATACAGCTCGGCAGAATTGGAGATGTCTTACTATGAACTTGCTACAATGGCAGGGATAAATATGATGCCTTCAAAACTCTATCAGGTAGACGGGAATAATCATTTCATGACAAAACGTTTTTGACCGTAATAATGGAAAAAAGATTCATACACAAACTTTGGCCGCAGTTAGCCCTGATGCGGACAGTTACGAACAATTAATTACAGTATGTCGGAAGCTCCATTTGCCAGAAACAGACTGCTATGAGGTATTCCGCAGAATGGTCTTTAATGTATTGGCAAACAATACGGATGATCACAATAAGAATTTTTCATTCGTTATGAGTGAGGACGGTACTTGGCGTCTGTCTCCTGCATACGATGTAACTTATATATTTGACAATGGAGGATTCTTACCCAATGAAGATCATTGTATGTATATTAGGGCAAAACTTAGGGATATAACACGGGATGATGTTATTCAATTTGCTAAAGATAATGGAATACGTAGGCCTGATGCAATAATACGTGATATAGTTAATGCCATAAAACAATTTCGTGTGGTTGCCACTAAATATGGTGTTGCGGAACAGTGGATAGGACGTGTTGAAAACACTATGGTTGACCATCTGAAATCATGGGGAGAGTTAGAGGAAATGGCTCCTGAAATATGCGAATTTGTCATAAACGGACATATTATAAAGAATATCCGTATGGAGCAGGCGTATAAGGAAAATTATCATTTGCTTATTGAAATAGATGGTCATGAACGTAAGTTTATTATTGGTAAGAATAGAGAAGAGTTTTCACTTATTGAATCAATGGGCATAGCAAATCTGTCATCGGAGCGGCTTAAAGATATGGTTGAAAAGTATTTTATTCTTTAAATTCGTAGCCATCATTTCAGTAATAATTCTTATAACACTTGAACAATGAATGACTTTAAATCTATTGATGAGCTTTTGCGTGTACTTGAAAGAGAGAAACTTCTGCTGAAACAGATGTTTCAGAAAAGACCTTCAACTTCCCTGAAATATGATTATACACTCGAACTCACGGAATATAAAGAGGAAAGAATTAAATATCTCATTGACTACGGAATAATAAGAGATAGCGGAAATTTCCTTGAAATGGAGGATGTATATCTTAAATTCTTCGAGGAGGTTTTACAAGTCAATGAGAACATAAATGTTTCGTTTGTGGATGATTATCTGGGCGTCTGAATGAAAATATAGATTATTATCTTAAAGAAGATAATGAGCAGCGGAAATATAATTATCATAAAGAGGTAAGGCGGTGTCTGAAAAATATTGCAATGATGACAGTGCGTAATGTAATAGACTTGAAACGCAACATTGACAATACTTACAAGAACGAACCAAACTATCGTGTAAAGCTCTCAAAACTGAAGAATCTTGATGAAAAACGCAAGAACATAGCGCTTCTCATCAATAGGAGTGAAGATATAATAGACAACACTCAGCCTGTGTTTTTCAGAGTTGCCATGGACACTCAAATGCGTATAGTGGTGAATGACGTGAAGCTTCAGCTTAATGATTCTTATCATAATCTCATTGAGATAGAGAAGCAGATTATTCATTACCTGAATCTTATAGCTTATCAGAACAGGATATTCGAGAAAGTTCGACGTTTGAAATACCTTCGTGACCAGTTTCTTTTAGAAGAAAAAACTGATATACGTCATGTTGTCAGTATGAGAAATCCTGTATGGATGGAGCCTCAGACCAATTACAGGATAAAACTCTCGGTAGATAATCTGCGTACTTCTGCAGTGGCGTTGGAGATAATAAGAAAAATCATAATCAAAAAGGAAGAACCGGGCTAAAGGTCCTAAGAATATGGCCGATGCTATACCGCAGGAATATATGAAAACAGAAGGTGAAGTTCTTGACCAGATAAATTTACAGGAAATTTATAATGCTTTCTCGGCATCAAGCAGTCATCTGTTTAAGTTTGTAATGAGCTACAATTATCATAAGCAACTGAGCACAGACGACAGAATCTTGTTTTTCTGCCAGATAGCATCGCAGTATGCCGAAGGACTGAATTTCACTGACAAGTATGAAACAAGTTATGACGTGGAATATCCTTTGATATATTCCAAATAACTCTAGATAATTTCCGATAATTACATAATCAGAATAAGCATGAAATATACAGAAGAAATATTCAATATATTGAGTAAGGGCGGATTTATTTCTGCAAATAGCGTTTCTCCTGCAATAAAACGATACTATGATGCCATAGAAGAGGATTTGACCGACTATTACGAATATTATAAAGGTATTGGTTTTTATCTCGAAGGTGGTGACGGATATTATATGTTCACCCGTCAGGAGGCGAAAGTCGACCTCGAACGCAAACTTGAAGCAGTTATGAAGTGGATAGACTACCTTAGTTTCCTTAAAACGTATGATGCTACATTCGGTCCCGGATTTAAGTTCCGTCCGGCAGACATTGAAGTTCAGATAAGTTGCCAGATGGAACTGAAGGATAAGGCTTCCAAACTGTTTCAGGATAAGAAGAAATATAATGAGGTTGTGGAGAAACTTGTTTTTGAACTTGAAAAGGCAGGAATGATAGAACTTGAGAATGAACATGATAACACTTATAAAGTATTAACGGCATTTCACTATATGGAGGATTTGGTGGACTGCATAACAATATCGGAGGAAATGAACGATGAGATATCTCAATAAGATAATATTTCTGAACAGCGCACATGTACCGTATGCTGAAGTGAAGCTGGATGGCAATGTACATTTTATTGGTACTCAGGGAGTAGGTAAAAGTACCTTCTGCGGGCTGTCTTGTTTTTCTATAATGCAGACAAACTCAGATTGGGTATACCGAAAGAAAAGAAAAATTTTGATTCTTTCTATCTTCCGTTTGCCAACTCATATATAGTTTATGAAGTAATGCGCGAAAACGGTGCTTATACCATAGTTGTAACAAAGTCGATGGGCAGGGCTGCTTTCCGCTTTATTGATGCTCCATATAGTAAGGAGTGGTTTGTTGACGGCAAAAACGAGGTCTCGGCCGATTGGAGTGTGATTCGTACAAGAGTGTCGGAATCGGGTGCAAATGTGTCGTCGCTGGTTACAGGCTATGATATGTTTCGTGATATAATATTCGGCAACAACAGAAAGCCGGATTTGCTTCAGTTCCGTAAGTATGCAATTGTAGAGAGTTCGCGATATCAGAATATACCGCGTACAATTCAGAATGTATTCCTTAACTCAAAGCTTGATGCCGATTTTATCAAGGATACCATCATACAGTCAATGGATGATAATGAGTTTGTTGTCGACCTGAGTTATTATCGGAATCAGATAGAAACTTTCGAACAGGAATATTCCGATGTAATGTTGTGGATAAAGCAGGATAAGAATGGTGTGGTACCTGTCAGAAAACAGGCCGATATAGTAATAAAAGGTTATAGAATGCTTTTGTTTGCTGAAAAGCAGATTAAAAACGGAAGACAGCAGCTTAACTACTCTGAAAGGGTGGCACGTCTGAAATTTCCCGAATTGGAGGAATTGCTTCTGCAACTTAAAGAGGAAGCCGAACGATTTACACGTTTACTTGGGGAAGAAAAATACAAGTTTGACAGTGAGCGCGACAAACTTGTAAAGTTAAGCGGCATTGTAGAATCTGACCTTAAGAAGATAAGGGAAAAGCGTAAATATTATGAACAGGAACACATTGATGAGGTTATATCAAGAGTAAATAGGGAACCGGCACTGAAATACGAACTGGAGTCTCTGAATAAGGTATATAATGAACTCACGAGTACATACCGGGATGTAATAAGCAAATACTCTTTGATGGAACAGGGCATTGATGCCGATCTTGCAAGATTTGAGAATGAAATCAACAAAAGGGTATTATGCCTTAAAGATGAACTTGGTAAAAGGATTTCAGAATTGACAAAGAAAAGCAACAGTCAGACTGAAGAAATACGCTCTGTTTATGAAGAGAAACTTAAAACACTAGCCGACAGCAAGGAGCAGTTACTGGAAGAAATATCCAATCTGAAACAACAGAAAACAAGGGTTGAGTGTACTGTTCATTTCAAGGAGGAGATAGGTGACTGTGAGGAACGGTTGAGAAACATATCTTCCGAAGAAAAGGATACCGCTGTGAAAGTCGACCGTTTGAAGTTGGAGTGCGACCGCCTTAGACAGAAGTCGGATGCGGAAACTATGGTAGTTGAAAAAGAGTATGATGCGAAAATTGATGAGATTTTACGCTGCAGGAAACAGGTGGACACAGAAATAGAATCGTTGAATGTCCTGATAAACAACAGCAAAGGCTCTTTTTGCGAGTGGCTCGACAAGAACAGGTCAGGATGGCAGGAAAGTATAGGTAAGATTGCCGATGAAAAACTTATACTCTATAATCAGAATCTTTCTCCTGAACTCTCAACCGATGGGGAAAGCTCTTTCTATGGCGTAAAAATTAATTTAGCTGAAGTGCAGCGTGAGTTACGCTCACCGGAACAGCTTAAAGCTGAATTTAAGGCCAAATCTTCCGAAAGAGATGAATATACGAGAAAAATAAGCCTTCTGAATGAAGAAAAAACAAAGCGTACTGAAGAGATAAAGAATAAGTACAGAAAACAGATTTCAGCCATATCGGGGCGAAAGGCATCTTCTTGAAATCCAGTTACAGCAATATCCTCTTCAGATAAAGAATATTAAGGCAGAACAGGCTTCATGGGAACGCAAAGAATCGGAGTGGAAAAGAAACAGGATTGAGGAGATAGAAACATTTATTGGAGGCAAGGAAAAGGAAAGAACAAAAATGTTGTAACAATGAAGAAACTTCTGAAACAGGAAAGGGAAAAGCGGATTCTTCAGATTCTGACGAGCAGAGAAAGGCGGAAAAGAAAGAACGCAGTGCTGTTGATGTTGAGATACAGGCAGTACACAAGGAACTGTCCGACCGGCGTATGGATATGGATAACAGAAAAAAAGAACTTCACAAGTTGCAGAATGAGGAGTTAAACGGTAAGGGAGCTGATACATCGGTTATAAATTCCTATAAATCAAAAATTGATACAATAAAGTCTGAGTTGGATTATATATCACAAAAACAGTCGTTTGTGTGGAATTATGAAAAAGATAAGAGAGAACTGTTTGATCGTGAGCCGGAGTTGCGCGACAACAAGAAGAACAATGAGATGCATTTAGATGAGCTTGAAGAAAAATACGCATTGCGGAAAAACAAGCTCACCGGTCAGTATGAAACTGTAAAAAACAGTATAAAGGAAAAGACAGCCGAACGTGATGCCATAAAGAACGATTTTTCCGTTCTTGAGAATTTCCGCAAAGATGAAGGCTTCTGTCCGCCGGAGTCGTACACTCCCGAAGAACTTCCTACCAATAAACCTTGCGGTAAGATAGTGGAAGAGCTGAAAAGTCTGATTGTTTCTTTTGGCAAGGATACTGAGAATTTCAAGAAATCGATCAATCTGTTTAACAGTAATTTTACTGCAAGAAATACTTTCAGTTTCCCTCAGTCATTGTCGTGTGATTCCGATTACATGGATTTTGCATCCAATTTATGTGAGTTTGTGGAAAACAATAAAATTATCGAATACCAGAACCGCATAAGTGAAAGGTATGTAAACATAATAAGACGCATATCAAAGGAAACAGGAGAACTTACCCAAAGCGAAAGTCTTATTAATAAGACCATTAAAGATATTAATGACGATTTTGTCAAACGTAATTTCGCAGGAGTTATCCGCAGTATCGAACTCAGGCCTTTGCGAGTAACGACAAGCTTATGCAGCTTCTTATAGAAATAAAGAATTTTAATGATGAGAACACCTTCAACATGGGTGGAATGGACTTATTCTCACAGGATTCGCGCGAGAACGTGAATCTCAGGGCTGTAAAATATCTTAATGCTTTCAGCAAACTGCTAAAGGATGAGCCTTCCAGAAAGAGTCTTGTCGTTTCTGATACCTTTAATCTGCAGTTCCGCATTATCGAAAATGATAACGACACAGGCTGGGTAGAGAAAATAGCGAATGTAGGTTCCGATGGTACAGACATACTGGTTAAGGCTATGGTGAACATCATGCTTATCAATGTTTTCAAGGAAAAAGTCTCAAGGAAATTCGGAGATTTCAAGGTACATTGTATGATGGATGAAATCGGTAAGTTGCATCCTAATAATGTGAAAGGCATACTTGAATTTGCCAATTGTCGCAACATATTACTTATCAACAGTTCGCCTACCACTTATAATGTTGAGGATTATAAATATACTTATCTGTTAAGCAAAGATGCGAAAAGCAATACAAGGGTAGTGTCATTGCTTACACGGAAATAAAAATGTCTTGTAATAATATGGATATAAACAAAAAACGATTTACAATATCTATTGCGAAAAAGTTGCTTTATATATTGAAGGAAGAACTCTTCCTTCAAGCTCACTTCCGCGATGGATAGTTGATGAATTTAGGATAGAGGGTCTTATAACCGGAATAACCAGTGGCAGCAGAATTTCCTATCGCCTTACGGATTCTGTGGCATTCAGCAGATATATTTCAGATAATTATACATCCGGCACTTCTCTCGAAAGATGGATTGAAATCTTTTCTGGCGATAACAAAGACTTGCAGCGCAGTACGCTTGTGCAGGAAACCGGCGACTCCAAAACTGTAAAGCTTCGAACTTTCAGGGGTTTTCTTGTCAACTGTTACGAACCTATTCATGCAAGAATAAGGAATAGTGAGTTTGTTATATCCCCCCCGGAAGGAAGTGCTGTTTTCATACAAAACCCTGATGAATTTTATATACCGTCAGACGTGATAGTGGTGGGAGTGGAAAATGGTGAAAACTTCTGTCGTATACGGAGTCAGAAATATCTGTTTGGAGATAATAAAGTTTTTGTTTGTCTCCAGATACCCTCAGTCGGCAGATTTAAGGGAATGGCTTATCAAAATTCCTAATAGATATATACATTTCGGAGATTTTGATCTGGCAGGTATATGTATATATCAGTCAGAGTTTTATATGGTTTTGGCGACAGAGCAGGTTTCCTTATTCCCGAAGATATAGAAGAGAGGTTGAAATCTGGAAATGCGGGACTGTATGATACTCAATATCTTAGATATAAAAATCTGAATATTATAGATTCACGTTTGAATGGGTTGGTTGAAATGATTCATCACTATGGTAGGGTGTATGAACAGGAAGGATACATTGAAAATTGTGCATACTAAATACGACACTGTCCAAAATTTTGTGTAAATGGAAACAGGATTCAGCTGTAAGTTTGTTCTTATATCTGGATTCTGTTTTCAAAAATAAGCATAAATTGATTCATAATCAAGCCCCAGTTATGAATCGGCTGTGTCCATTTCTTCTCAATCTCCATAAGTGAAAGATAAACGGTCTTTTTGACTGCATCATCCGAAGGGAATGAAAGCTTTGATTTCGTGTACTTTCTGATTTTTCCGTTCAGGTTTTCAATGAGATTGGTTGTGTAGATTATTTTTCTGATTTCCAGCGGGAACTGGAAGAAAACAGTCAAATCATCCCAGTTGTTTCTCCATGAAAGTATAGCATAAGGATACTTTCCTCCCCATTTCTTTTCCAGATTGTCAAGTTCTGTGGCTGCAACCTCTTTGTTGGGTGCATTATAGATATTCTTCATATCTGCCGTAAACTCTTTCTTATCCTTATAAACGACATATTTACAGGAGTTTCTGATCTGATGTACCACACAGATTTGAGTGGATGACTGAGGGAATATACTGCGGATAGTATCCGTAAATCCATTCAGATTGTCAGTACAGGTAATCAGGATATCCTGCACCCCACGGGCTTTTAAATCAGTCAGGACACCCATCCAGAAAGAGGAACTTTCCGATTTGCCGACCCACATGCCAAGGACTTCCTTCAGACCGTTCTGTTTCAGTCCGACGCAAAGGTAAACGGTCTTGTTTATGATCTTACCGTTATCCCGTACCTTGAAGACAATACCATCCATCCAGACTATCAGGTAAACAGGATCAAGGGGACGGTTCTGCCACTCCTGGGCAGCCTGATTGACCTTGTTGGTAATGATGGAAATGGCAGATGTAGAGAGCTCTATTTCATAAATCTCACGCATCTCTTCCTCTATGTCAGAAACGCTCATTCCTTTGGCATATAGGGAGATAACGAGCTTTTCTATAGAAAGTCCACGGCTTTCATGTTTAGGCACTGCTATCGGCTCAAACTGGCCGTTACGGTCACGTGGAATAGAAATGACAGACTCTCCATGTTCGGTTTGGATTTTCTTCGGATAACTGCCATTTCGGGAGTTGCCAGTGTTATTTCCTATCACAGAATTCTTTTCATATCCCAAATGGGCATCCATTTCACCTTCAAGCATCTTTTCCAATACTTGGGCATGCAACTGCTTCAGAAACTTGCTCACATCGGCTTCTGTCTTGAACTGACTGATAAACTTGCTTAAAACCTCATCAGGCACTACTTGATTCTTTTCTTTCATAAGCTTCTTCATTTTGCAAATGTATAAAATAAAAATACGAGACTCATTTCTGAATCCCGTATTTCCATTTACACAAAATATTTTATAGTGCCCTAAATAAATTGTAAATCAATTTGATTTCTAATAATTCTCTATATATTCCGCATCAATGATGCTGATTTTGTTCTGACTATATTGGGATCATATTTCTTTTTCTTCTTAGGCTTGGGATTCAGATTTTCCGTAAGCTGTATGCCTTTGAGTTCTTTTTCCCTTATCGGTTGAAGTGTATCGAAGATACTTTGATAGACCTTGTCAAAGACCGGTGTAACGATAGTGGCCTGCATATCAAGTGCCGCCATAGTGCTGAACCGTTCCATATCCGCACGTTTGGGAATCTTCGCAGTGACATATCCATAGTTGGAGAAGGTATCCCTTGCATTGTCCCAGATAACCAGTTCGGAACGCTTGCCGATTCTTCCGTCATTCAGATTGGGAATGATGAAGAGTCTGGCTTTCATCCTTTCACCGACAGCTTTTTCAGCCGGTCAACAAACATGAGGAAACTGGCCGTTGACGGAACGGTTACCAGGTCATAATGAAATGGAACAATAATGATATCCGAGTTGACGAACAAGGGTATCAGCCCTTCCGTTTTCAGACTACCTAGAGAGTCCATAAGCACAACGTCAATTTCAGGATCGTTGTGCAGTTTCTCCATAAGGGAAGTTATCATCGCCTTGTCATTGGCTTCGTATGCCCATACCTCGTATGGCATATCCTGTTCGCCGTATTTTCTGATGTCGGCTTTTCGGCACTTCATAATGGAGTGCTGAAAGTCGCGTCTATTACCACAACTCTAACGCCCTTTGTCACCAGATAGTTGGCAAAGGTGACGCAAAGGGTAGTCTTTCCTACACCTCCCTTCTGATTGGCAAATGTCACTATAACCGGAGTCTGTATCATTTCAAGTATTGATTGATTTTGTGACAAATGTATTAACCAAGATTCTCAAGTAAGAAATGCGCAACACAATTGTGATTTTGGTTATACAAACCGAAATAGTTTGATATTATTTATTGAGTATTATAATTATACTAACTAAAAATGTTACATTAAAGTATACTTTCTATAATCCCGTCAATTTATAATATCTACAAAGAAACTTGCAAATAGGTATGTTTTCTCTTTAGAAATTACCTCACCATGTAACGTTAAAGATTGAAAAAGGAAAGAACAAATTACAAAATCTTTTTATCACGGCAATATACAAATAATAATAGTTAAATTTGTGGACTCCGCAATAGATAGATAATTAACTAATATGGAGCTCACAGTAATTATGAGTTTATTAGTGCTAAAATAAAAAATCAAACCAATACTAATATGGCATCGCTTACTATAGATCAAATAAAACTATTCGAAATACTTCACAACTCTCGTATGGAGGATTTTAAAACTTTCAACAAGAGATCTTACCGTGGTGTATGGAGTAGTATCATAGATAAATACCCAGAATCTGCACATTTTGTATATGAGTTATTGCAGAATGCAGATGATGCGGAAGCAACGGAAGTATATATAATTTTAAGACAAGACCAAATGCTGTTCAAAGCATAATGGAAAGAAGCATTTCAATATTACATTAGAAGATGAAGAGCCTGTTGGCGACATTAACTCCATCACAGGTATCGGTGACTCTTCAAAAATAAACACGCAGAATAAAATTGGTAAATTTGGTGTTGGATTTAAAGCTGTATTCCAATATACTGATACGCCTGAGATTTACGATGATATTTTCAAATTTAAGATTGAGAACTACATAGTACCAACACTTCTGCCATACGACCATCCAGAACGGCAGGAAGGTGAGACCTTGTTTGTGTTTCCTTTTAAGAATGGTGAACAATCCTACCAGGATATTTTGAGACGATTGGAGAATCTTAAGAATCCGATTCTTTTCTTACATAATATTCATCGTATAGTTTGGAGAATTGACAGAATAGAAAATGGTACTGGTAAAGAAACCAAGTATTCAAAAGAAATAATTGACTCTGAGGATTATGATGATAATATAACTATGGAACATTATGTCCTCCATGAGCCATCAAAGACCAGCAATGTGTTCTTGTTTTCAGAAAAATTGTAATAACAAACGATGGTAAAAGTACAGAACACCTAATAAATGTTGGTTATTACTATGATTCTGAAAAGAAAAAGTTGATAACTAATATTACTCAGAATATTTATTGTTTTTTCCCAACAAAGGAGTCATTTAAAACATGCTTTGTTTCACATGCTCCATTTCTTCTAACAGATAATCGACAGAATCTAAAACCAAATGAAAACATAAATGAAGAACTTATCAACTTTTGGCAGAATTAGCTGCAAAGGCTGTAGTG
>ENA-OQCX01000827-OQCX01000827.1-human-gut-metagenome-genome-assembly--contig:-NODE-827-length-15530-cov-1.870739_pt1 | contig 15530 bp, 19 predicted proteins | sample MGYA00242762_ERZ504587 | MGnify/ENA primary metagenome ERZ504587 (study PRJEB26092, sample SAMD00036337) | human gut metagenome | host: Homo sapiens | study: EMG produced TPA metagenomics assembly of... | reverse complement strand
CTTTCGTTTTCTTAACTACCCTCTGTTATTTTTTATTCCTTCGGCACCTCTACAAGGTTAGAACAGTCCTCATATCCTGCCGGGATCTTATCTGTGATCACGGTGGAACGGTAGAAATCCGCAAAGGTCACAGAACTGATATTGTCAAACTTGGAGCTGTCGCAAAGCACGTAGCACTCCCGGCACTGCTGCATGGCTGCTGACTTACTGCTGCCTCATTGGCATCCGGGGTGGTGCATCCGCTCTTCTTGGTAATCCCGTTAGTTCCGAAAAATCCCTTGGTAAAATGGTATTCCGAAGGGTATTCATCGCCTGATTGCCGATTACCGCCTCTGTGGATCCTTTCAATTCTCCTCCTACAAGAAAAACCTTAAAGCCCCTTCTGCCAGAGACTGGGCATGTGCTACTGCATTGGTGACAAAGACCGCTCTTGTCACCTGGAGAAACTTCAGCATATCTCCGGTGGTGGTTCCTGCATCAATATACACAAAGTCCTCGTCCTGGATCAGACCCGCTGCATATCTTGCAATCCTATGCTTCTCCTCCAGCTTCAGTCCCATTTTCTCTGCTACGGAATATTCGTATGCAGTTACCCGCTCCTTCAATTCCACGGCGCCGCCGAAAACCTTCTCCAGCTTGCCTTCCTTGTCAAGTGCTGTGATATCCCTTCGCACTGTAGATTCTGATGTATCGAGAAGATCCCGCACCTCTGTTACGGTAATGCTTCCCTTTTCCCGCAGAAGCTTCAGGATGATCTCATGCCGTTGCTGTGTTAACATTCTTTTCCCGCCTTATATTCTCCAACATTTGTTTCCAGAATGATCTTACGGAGCGGCAGAATGCTTCCCGGAGAAACAGAAAGCTCATCCACTCCCATTGCCAGAAACTCTTTTGTAAGTGACTGGTCAGCACCAAGTTCTCCACAGATTCCAGCCCAGATACCAGCCTTATGAGCATTCTCCACAACCAGGGAGATCATGCGCAGCACTGCCGGGTGATGAGGATCAAAAAACAGGTCGAGCTGAGGATTCTGACGATCAATTGCCATAGTATACTGGCTGAGATCGTTGGTTCCGATGCTGAAGAAATCGACCTCTTTCGCAAGATCATCACTGATGATTGCTGCTGCCGGAGTCTCAATCATAATTCCCTGTTCCGGATTGCCAAACTCTACGCCCTGAGCGGTAAGCTCCGCTTTCACTTCCTCTACGATTTCCTTGATCTTACGCACTTCCTGTACGCTGGTGATCATAGGATACATAATTGCGATCTTGCCAAATGCACTGGCACGGAATAAAGCACGAAGCTGTGTCTTGAAAATCCCCGGTCTTGTCAGACAGATACGGATTGCCCTGCATCCCAGTGCTGGATTCTCTTCATGCTCCATGTGGAAATAATCGCATTGCTTGTCTGCACCAATGTCCAATGTACGGATGATCACTCTCTTGCCTGCCATAGTCTGTGCAACCTGTCTGTAAATCTGGAACTGTTCTTCCTCTGTTGGGAAATCTTCCTTCTCCAGATAAATAAACTCACTTCTGAAAAGACCGATTCCACCAGCATCATTCTGAATGACTGTTGCCAGATCCTTGATGTTGCCAATATTAGCGTACAGCATTACTTTCTGTCCGTCAAGTGTAACGTTCTCTTTTCCTTTAAGGGTCAAAAGAAGCTGCTTTCTGGAAAGATCTTCTTCCTGGCGCTTCTTCATCTCTGCCAGAGTCTCCTCATCCGGATCTACATAAAATGTACCGTCTGCCCCGTCTACAATTCCAAGTCTGCCATCCATCTCACTCTCAAGAGACACGGAAGTATTTACAAGTGCAGGAATCGCCATGGTCCTTGCAAGAATCGCTGTATGGGAATTCAAGGAGCCTTTCACTGTAACAAAAGAGAGAACTTTATCCTTATCCAGCTGTACAGTCTCTGATGGCGCCAGATCCTCTGCCACAATGATCTTCGGCTCGTCTGCATCTACAGCCCCTGTCTCTTCTCCATTTAAAATGGTGAGAAGCCGCTCAGAAATATCACGAACATCAGCTGCACGCTCTCTCATATAATCGTCGTCCATTGCCGAAAACATCTGCGCATAATTGTCACCTGTAGTTGCCACTGCATACTCTGCATTTACGCCCTGGCTGCGAATGATATTCTCTACAGATTCATTATATCCATCGTCCTCCATCATCATCTGATGAACTTCGAAGATTGCTGCATTGGCTTCCCCGACTTCTCTCAAGGCCTTATCGTAAAGTCCCTGAAGCTGTTTAATCCCTTCTGCTTTAGCTTTCTCATAGCGCGCCATCTCCTGTTCCGGATCATCAATCTTCACACGCTTAACCTGCTGCTCTTTTTTCTGATATACGCTGATCTTACCGATGGCAATACCACCGAAAACACTTTTTCCATTATATATCTGCATTTTTTCTCTCCCGCTTATTTGATCTGCTGACAGGAGACCAAACGCTCCTGCCATCCTATCCCGTTCTCGTGATACTCACCAAAGTCTCACGCAAATATCACTTTGACAAGCTGTTTACAAACAAACAGGGACATACCCGCAGGTATGTCCCCTTCCTGTCTTACAGAGTTTCCTGCATGAATTTGCTCACTGCCTCATATGCAGCGTCTTCATCTGCACCTTCAAATGTAAGAGTAACCTCGTCACCTTTCTTCACTGCAAGTCCCATAATTCCGAAGATTGCCTTACAGTTCATAGCCTTGCCGCCCTTTGCATCTTGATATCAGAAGAAAAAGCCTTTACTGCTTTTACAAGTTCTCCTGCTGGACGTGCGTGGATTCCTTCCGGGTCTGTTACAACATACTTAAATTCTCTCATGATTCATTCCTCCATTTTTCTTTTTATCTTTGGTCTCTATTGATTTTCTTATTATTTGATTTCTTTATATCGGATTTCACATTCTGTGTCAATCACTATTCACGATTATGTTACTGTTCATGACCTTCACAATAACACGATTATATCTGCATATCTTTTCCAGACATGGGTTACCATTCATTCCGCAGCCAATATTAGAGCCTGTTTGAACATCCATTGTCAGGCATTTTTCTTTTTCAGAACTCCCAGGAGCACTGCGGAAACAACAGTTCCCACTACCAGTGCACTCACATACTGCACTGCATTTCCCCATAACCGGAACTACGAAGATTCCACCGTGAGGTGCCATCAGGGTACAGCCAAATGCCATGGACATTGCACCTGCAAGACCAGATCCCACAATACATGCCGGAAGCACATGAAGCGGGTCGGCTGCTGCAAAAGGAATGGCTCCCTCTGTGATAAAGGCAAGTCCCATAATAAAGTTGGTAGGACCAGACTCCCTTTCTTCTTTCGTAAATCTGTCTTTAAAAAGAAGTGTAGCAAGTGCGATAGCGCATGGCGGAACCATACCACCAACCATAACGGCTGCCATAATATCATAGTTACCAGCTGCAATCGCTGCAGTACCAAATACATATGCTGCCTTGTTAAACGGGCCACCCATATCGATTGCCATCATTCCGCCAAGGATCAGTCCAAGAATGATCTTACTGGAGCTTCCCATGGAGGTAAGTCCGTTATTCAGTGCTGTATTGATCACCCCCATGATGCTCTACAACAAACAGCATCAGAAGTCCCATGATCAGAATACCAACAACCGGATAAATCAGAACCGGCGCAATCTTCTCAAGGGCTTCCGGAAGCTTCTCACATACCTTACGAAGTCCCAGAATAATATATCCTGCTGCAAAACCAGCTACCAGAGCACCAAGAAAACCTGAAGTTCCGCTGTGTGCCATCATTCCACCCACAAAGCCAAGTGCAAGTGCGGTCTGTCACCGATTGCCATGCAATAAATCCCGCCAGAACCGGAAGCATAAAACCAAATGCCACATCACCGATTTGTTTGAACATAGCTGCCGCCGGAGTAATAGACCAAAATTAGAGCGCTCGGCTACATCCAGGGCATTCATATCTACCATAAGACCATCGATCAAAAAGGCAATGGCGATCAGAATACCACCGCCAACTACAAACGGAAGCATATGGGAAACACCATTCATCAGCTGGGTGTAAATCTTGTGTCCCACACTGCCGCCGGCCTTATTCTGACTCTGTGATGAGGCTGATGCATTTCCGCTGTGATAAACCGGTACGTTTCCAGACATGGCAAGCTCTACAAGCTCATCAGCCTTATTGATTCCATCAGAAACCTGACGCTGAATCACTTTCTTTCCATCGAAACGATCCATGGGAACCTGGGCATCGGCCGCAACGATAATGCAGTCTGCATCCTGAATCTCCTGCTCTGTAAGCACATTCTTGGCTCCGCCAGAGCCTCTTGTCTCAATTTTCACAAAACAGTTCTTCGCCTTGGCAGCCTTCTCAATTCCTTCTGCTGCCATGTAGGTGTGGGCAATTCCTGTAGGACAGGAAGTAACAGCCAGAATCTTAAACTGATCCGCTTCAGCCTCTCCCATATCGGCCAGACGCTCATCTACGCTCTTCTTCTCCTCATCTGCCTGATCAATGATCGCAAGAATTCCTCTGGTGTCTTCGCTGCACGAAGGCTCTTGGTAAAGTCCTCATCCATCAGCATCATGGAAAGCTTGCTGAGCACATCCAGATGAACATTATCCTCTGTATTTGGCGCAGCAATAAGAAACAGCAAGGTAACCGGCTCTCCGTCAAGAGAGTCAAAGTCAACCCCTCCCGGGATCACCATAGCGGCAAGTCCTGGTTTCTCTACTGCATCACATTTACCATGAGGAATGGCGATTCCCTCCCCGATTCCTGTAGTACTTTCTTCCTCTCTGGCATAGACCTGCTTACGGTACGCTTCCTCATCATTAATCTTGCCACTTCTGGTCATAAGGGAAACCGCTGCATCCAGAGTCTGAGACTTATCTGCTGGGGCAGCATTTAACGAAATACTTCTTACGTCCAGTAAATCTGTGATCCTCATTTCTTCCTTTCCTCCTGATCCTTTCCTGTGATCTGCTGATATACAGCTTCAATCTCTTCTCTGGTAGCAAGATTCTCAGAAAACGCACTGGCACTTCCAGCTGCGATTCCCATGTGGAACGCATATTCATAATCCTGCTTCTCCATATATCCTGCCATAAATCCGGCAACCATGGAGTCTCCGGCTCCAACACCATTGATCAGCTTGCCTTTCGGTGCAGGCTCCTCATAAACGTCTCCATTCTCAGCAATAAGGACCGCGCCCTCTCCTGCCATGGAAATCAGTACATTCACAGCTCCCATCTCCTGGAGTTTCTTACCATATGGGATCACGGACTGGCGGTCTTTCAGTTCTACGCCGAAGATCTCACCAAGTTCATGGTTATTTGGCTTAATAAGAAATGGATGATAGGGGAGAACCTTCATCAGAAGATCTCTCGTCGCGTCCACTGCGATTCTTACGCCTCTGCCGTCCAGCATAGCCATGATCTTCTGGTAGGCATCATCCGGCATGGATGATGGAATGCTTCCGGAAAGGAAAAGTACATCGCCTTGTCCAAGCTCTCCTAACTGCTTCATCAGCAGATCCACCTTATCAGTTCCGATCTTCGGTCCCTGTCCATTGATTTCTGTACCGTCTATACTCTTCAGCTTCAGATTGATTCTGGAAAAGCCTTCCCCTACCTGGATGAAACCATTCCTCACACCCATCTCCTCAAGACGTCTGATAATCTCATCTCCGGTAAATCCGGCTGTAAATCCAAGGGCTGTACTCTCAATTCCCAGATTCATAAGAACTGTAGAAACATTAATTCCCTTGCCTCCCGGCAAAAGCATCTCCGAACTGGTTCGATTGGTAAGACCAAGCTGGAAGTTCTCTACCGACACGATGTAATCCAGTGACGGATTAAAAGTCACAGTGTAAATCATTTCTGCCTCCTGCTTATTTTTGCTTGTTTTTGATTTGTTGTGCTTATTATACTTTCATATACAGTCAAAGTCAATCAATCTTTTTCACAAGATTTTCACTTATGATTTATTCCAATTGCACAAATATGAATTATTTTGACTGTTTTTTGATTTTTTATATGCAACGATGTGCCAGAGCATGTTCAAAAAAAGCTTTCTGCAAGATGTACGTCACAATTTGTGGGAGATTTTGTCCGGATGAGGGCGTCGTAGCAGGCTACGGAAACCGAATTCGGGCGAAACATACCGCAAAGTGGGGCGTACAGATTGCGGGAATGATTTTTCAGACGCGCTCCAGTACAGTGAAAATTAAGTATCTGCCACATTGGCGCAGTATATGACAGATCAGACAGATCAATATGGCGGTTATTTACTATTGGCTGTACGAATAGTAATATCCATAAATCACAAAAAAAATGCAGATATCAGGCTGTGCCCCAACCTGAACCCTGCATTTTTCTGTATTTTATAATGATGGTCAAAATCAGTCATCAAATTCTGTTATTTTAATCAGTTCGAAGCGCTGTCACCGGATCACTTTTAGCAGCTTTTCTTGATGGGATCAGTCCGCCAAGAAGAGTCAGAACCACGCTCAGTCCAATCAGAACTACTGCTGCCACAGGAGGAAGAGCCGCCTTCACATTCACTCCGTCAGCCAGTGACCGGATAATGCTGTTCGCAGGAATGAGAAGAAGCAATGTAATTCCAATCCCCATAGCACCTGCGCAAAATCCGATAATAAACGTCTCCGCATTGAACACCTGTGACACGTTGTGCCTGGAAGCACCAATCGCTCTTAGAATACCAATTTCTTTTTTCCTCTCCAGAACACTGATATACGTGATAACACCGATCATAATGGAAGAAACCACAAGGGAAATCGCTACAAAAGCCACCAGAACATAACTGATAATATTTACAATATCCGTAACTGACGACATCAGCGTTCCCACAAGATCCGTATAAGTGATCACCTTCTCATCCTCTCCTGCCGCTTCCATATCCGCGTTATACTGATCCAGAATACCTACAATTTCTGATTTACTTTCAAAATCCTTTGGATAGATATTAATTCCGCCAGGAACATTTAGATCTGCATATCCAAGCTTTTTCAGATTTCCGTCATAAGAAGAATTTTCAGATGACAGCAGGGACATCATGAGTCTGAGAGATCGTCCTCATTCATTGTTCATCTAATTGATTTGCAAAGCCTCCGGATTAATGGAAAGCGCATCTTCCATATTTCCCATGCCGCTTCCCAATCCGCCAAGTCCGCTCATAGCCTGGCTCATGGCAGAAGTAAGACTCGATGATACACTGGTCATCACAGACTGCATTGCCTCCTGCATACCGGAGCTGATATTTCCAATCATCTGCTCCATAGCAGTCTGGATTCCCTTCGTAAGCTGTTTTTCCACCTGTTCCATTATCTCTGTGAATTTTGACTCAATCCCCTTTGCAATCGCATCTGTGAAAGAAGTCATCATGGATTTCATGTAAGTTTCCATTGCCTGGGAAAACTGCGTCTGCACCTCGCTGGTATCCACAAGAGTCATAAGTCCATTCATGAGACGATTCTGCCCATCCTCTGTCTGCATATATTCCAGAAAATAGGTTCCCAGATTAGCCGGTCCGGAAGGGAATTATTCCTGGCATACTCCGGATAAGCAGCTACAACGTCCTGCATAAGAAGATCCCGTATCTGTTTTGTGGTAATATTCACTGTCACGCTGTTTTTAACCAGATTTCTCTGCTTCCTCTTTGATCTGCTGCTGGATTTCCCCCTGACTTAAAAAGGCAAGAATGCTAGCCACATCTGTCTGGGTGATACCATTTGCCTTGGCATACTCCTGATACTGGTTCATCAGCCCCACAGCCACTGCGATCAGTTTTTCCGAAGACATATCCACGTTCACGTTATTTTTCACCAGCTCCTGCAGATCCTTGCACAGACGTTCGTTCATCTCTTTTGATGTCAGATACTGCTTCAATGCTGCCTGCATTTTATCCATATCTGCTTCCGGTTTATCTTTAATGCTTTCCTGATAACCAGTAAGAACCTCTTTCAGCAAAGCAGTTACCTTCTCTTCTGTAAAATCAAACTTCACTGACTTCAGCGCCTGACTCATATCCGGAACCTGGTCTGCCGGAAGATTTTTCAGAATTTCTTCCGGATCAATCATATGGGAAAGATCCAGATCAAGGTCATCCAGCTTGATAAGCTTGGAAAGATCCGGCATACTGCTCTCATCCAGATTTATATTTCCAGCCAGAGCTGACATGTCAGGCATATCCGGCATTTCCACATTCAATCCGGAGGACAGCCCCGAAAGACTGGACAGGTCCATATTAAATCCACTGAGATCTACCTGAAAGGCCTCCTGCAGGGCATCCGCGTTAATGGAAAAAGGGATTCCATGTCAAACTTACTGTTCTCATTGTCTTCTTTTCCAAATTCCTCTCCGGTAAAAACATTTATCTTTTCATCCGCCAGCTGCTGCTTCACAATTTCACTGGAAGCAGCCTTCTCGATCACATGTTTGGTAAGCTCCGGGGTATAACAGATTCCTGCAGTGAGCATGGAAGCAGTGGCACCTTCCACAGGCTGGACAATTCCCACAATTGTCAGATCTTCTCCGTTTTTCACCAGTTTTTTCATATAAGAGCTGTTGTCTGATTTATCCTTCCAGACCTTATATTCTTCATCATATTCATAATAATCGGTACTGTTTACCAGCTTAAATTTCTTCCCCAGGATTTCATCATAGGTGTATGGGCCCTCGTTTTCTGGCGTTTCCACTGCCTCTTCTGCCATAAATTTCTGAACCATATCATCCAGTTCCTTACCGTCCCGAAGCCCAAGAGTGTACTGGAGAAAATCACTGATATCGCCCTGTGAAGTAAGCACCAGTACACATTCTTTATAATTTTCAGGCCATCTTCCCGCTTTCACGTCATATTGATCCTTATAAAGATCAGCATCTTCCGGCATTTCATGAAAAACATCAGTGCTCATGGTAGAAGACATAATGCTGTTGGAGGAACCAGAGCCCAAACCCATAGCCGAAAAAGATTGTCCGGATTTACCTGTCGGATATTTTTTCCATTTTCCAAAAAAATCTGGGGAGATACAGAATATGTACACTCCACTGAATTCGCATACTGGGAAATGCTGCTTTCATTACTGTCCAGGTAAACCTTCAGAGACTCCAGATCATTGGAATTCATTTTGGAGAACATATTAGTCACCATCTGGCAACTCCTACTTCCCCATCTTTTTTCCCACTCTGCGCTGTGGCTGCTCCCATCATCATAGAGGTAAGATCCACTCCTGTGCTTTGTATCTGCAACGGATATTCTGAAAGTGTTTCTTCTTCCATATTTGTAATGTATTTGTCTACACCATTTGATATGGAAAGGATCAGCGCAATTCCGATAATACCGATGGAGCCTGCAAAAGAAGTAAGTAAGGTCCGGGCTTTCTTAGTCTTCAGATTCTGAAAGCTAAGGGAAAGTGCAGTAAAAAAGGACATGGAGGATTTTCCCATATTCTTGTGAACAGGAGGTGCCATGCTCTCGCTGTCTATCACAAACGGATCTGTATCAGAAAGGATCCTCCCGTCTTTCACCGTCACTATCCTGGTAGCATAAAGCTGGGCAAGCTCCGGATTGTGGGTAACCATTACTACCAATCGTTCCTTTGCGACCTCTTGCAAAAGATCCATAACCTGTACACTGGTATCTGAATCCAGGCTCCTGTTGCTCATCCGCCAAAAGAATTTCCGGGTCATTTACAAGTGCTCTGGCAATTGCCACTCGCTGCATCTGACCGCCTGACATCTGACTTGGCTTTTTGTGGATCTGGCACCAAGGCCTACTTTTTCCAGAGCTTCTTTTGCACGGCGTCTCCGCTCACTTTTTGATACACCGGAAATGGTAAGGGCAAGCTCCACGTTTGCAAGAACTGTCTGGTGTGGGATCAGATTATAACTCTGAAACACAAATCCTATGGTATGATTTCGATAAGAGTCCCAGTCCCTGTCTTTATATTTTTTCGTAGAAATCCCATTGATGATCAGATCGCCACTATCGTACCGGTCAAGACCACCAATAATATTCAGAAGAGTGGTTTTTCCCGAACCGCTGGGACCAAGAATTGCCACAAATTCATTGTCCCGAAGACTAAGGCTCACTCCGTCCAGGGCACGCTGTACCAAATTTCCTGTTCTGTATTCTTTGTGTATGTCTTTGATCTGAAGCACTTACTACTTCCTTTCTGTCGCATAATAAATGTTTATAACCATTCACCAATTCAGGCAAAATATACCGCAAAGTGGGGCGCCGAAGATTTCGATTTATGTGAGTCAGATTCACATAAAATACCTTGCGGAATAATATTTGCTGAATAGTTCAAATATTTTTTATTATAATCTTAAATTGTGAACATATTGTGTTTTTAAAATAAAACCATTCTCTTGAAATCCAACTATTTCTATCGTATAATAAGAAGATACATTACCGCTTTAGAGAGATGATGCATGCAGATTGCGGCTATCGCAGTCTGATATAACTTACTTCAGAAAGGATGAAAAACATGAAGGTTTTACTCTTAAATGCAGCCCGCGCAAGGAAGGCTGTACGTTCACCGCACTTAGTGAAGTGGCAAAAACACTGAATCATAATGGAATTGATACTGAGATTTTCCAAGCTGGAAATCCGGATACAGATAATGTAAAAGCCGCCGCGGCGAAATTAAAAGAAGACAGATGCGCTTATAGTTGGTTCTCCGGTATACTGGCTTCCCCATCCGGACAGATCATTGAATTTATGGATAAGCTTTGCTCCATGGCAGGCAAAGACATGCTCCACAAACCAGCTGCAGCAGTTGCTTCTGCAAGAAGAGCCGGCACCACAGCTACTTTAGACGTTCTTCAGAAATATTTCAGCTATCATGAAATGCCTGTTGTATCTGCTAACTACTGGAACATGGTTCACGGAAATACTCCTGCAGAAGTTGCACAGGATGAAGAAGGACTTCAGATCATGCGCTCACTTGGAAACAATATGGCATGGCTTCTGAAATCCCTGGAAGCAGGGAAAGCGGCAGGTATTGCAGTTCCTCAGGCGGAAGATAAGATCAAGACAAATTTTATCCGCTAAATATGGTGCAGTAGTTGTCATGTCTTCACATAAATGAAGCTCCAGAGCATATCTGAAAAAAGCTTTTTGCAAGATGTGCGTCACAATTGTGGGAGTTTTTGCTCGGATGAGGCGCGTGGCAGGCTACAGCAACTGAATTCGAGCAAAATTTCCCACAAAGCGGGCGTGCAGATTGCAAGAATGATTTTTCAAACAGGCTCTGGCTGCACCAGTTTAATAATGTGTGTGACATGGAAGAAGTTCCGTTCGCATACATCCAAAAAAACTTCCAGAGAGGTATTTTATGCTGCAAATAATCGAAACCATCAACACCGCTGTAAATAATTTTATCTGGGGCGTTCCTGCAATGGTCTGTATTTTCGGAGTTGGTCTTTATCTTAGTATCCGCACCAATTTTCTTCAGATTCGCAAATTCCCCTACGCAATCAAAACAACCCTTGGACGTATTTTCCGCAAACGTGACGCATCTGACGGTGCTATCACGCCTTTCCAGGCAGTGTGTACAGCACTTGCAGCCACGGTCGGTACTGGCAATATTGCCGGTGTAGCAGGTGCTATCGCAATTGGCGGTCCCGGAGCCATATTCTGGATGTGGGTTTCTGCACTGTTTGGCATGTGTACCAAATATGCTGAGGTTACTCTGGCGGTACACTACCGCGAGATCAATGCCAACGGTGAACTGGTAGGCGGTCCCATGTATTACATCAAGAACGGTCTTAGCAAAAAATGGCACTGGCTGGCTTATCTGTTCGCAGCATTCGGCGTGCTTACTGTATTTGGTACCGGCAACGCCACACAGGTCAACACTATCACCACTGCGATCAATTCTGCATTGCTGAATTATAACGTGATCAGCGAAAGCGCCGTTTCCACTTCCAACCTGATCATCGGAATCATAATTGCCATTCTGATCGCCATGATCCTTCTTGGCGGAATCAAACGAATTGGCCATGTCACCGAAAAGCTGGTCCCATTTATGGCTCTGCTTTACATTCTTCTCGGACTGGGAGTTATCCTTCTGAACATTCAGAATGTACCAGCTGTATTCGCTTCTATTTTCAGAGGGGCATTTCAGCCAGAGCTGTAACAGGCGGCATTGTTTTAAGTATGTTCACCAGTTTAAAAAAAAGGTGTTTCCCGTGGTATCTTCTCTAACGAGGCTGGTCTTGGTACCGGATCCATTGCCCATGCGTGTGCAGATACCAAAAAGCCTGTAAAACAGGGTATGTTCGGTATTTTCGAAGTCTTTACAGATACCATCGTGATCTGTACACTGACTGCACTGGTTATCCTTTGCAGCGGCGTTGCTGTTGATTATGGAAAAGCAGCTGGCGCAGAGCTTACGATCCTTGGATTTACTTCTACATATGGAAGCTGGGTATCCATTTTTACAGCAGTTGCCATGTGCTGCTTCGCTTTTTCCACAGCAGTCGGATGGGGACTTTACGGTGCCCGCTGCATCGAGTTCCTGTTCTCTGAAAAAGTGATCAAACCTTTTATGGTTATTTATTCCCTGGTTGCTATCCTTGGCGCAACTGCCAACCTTGGACTGATGTGGAGCATTGCCGAGACATTTAACGGTCTTATGGCAATTCCCAACCTGATTGCTTTGTTCCTGCTTTCCGGTACAGTTGTGAAGCTGACAAAAGAATATTTTGCCGGTGAGGGCAAAACAAAATAAATATAAAAAGGGACATCGCATGAACCGTTTTCGCTCATGTGATGTCCCTTTCAGATTATTGATCAATCCTTATTCTCTTCCTCGGCAGCTGCATCTGTAGTTGTATCAGCATCTTCGCTTTTCTCTTCCTCACCGATCTCAACTGCATTTTTTTCTTCCTCAGTCTGCTCCTGCACATCCGTAACGCTTACCTTATGGTCATACCATTTGCCCTTTTTACCAATGATTGCCAGTCAAATTCTTCATCAAGCTTCTCTACTGGAACATTGATCCATAAACCTCCTCTGTCATGCCATCGCTGTAAGTTACCTTATCAATAGTAGGCTGAATCAGTTCGGCACCGTCTTTCTGTGCATCCTCTGCTGTTCCAAGGAAAACATTCTCAATATTCTTGGAAACGAGAGTAATATGAACGGTCATTTTACCATCCTTTACAGTGAGGGTAGCTCTTCCGTTGCAAGCCTCATTTACATGGAACATACTGCTGTCTGTGTCAAACTCTACACCATAAACACCGTCTTCAAGTTCGCTGTCTGCGGCATTCTCTGCACCATCTGTGGTTTCCTCTGCCTCAGCCTCTGTGGCTTCTGCAAATGCCGGGAATGCAGTTCCTGCTGTCATAGCGGAAATACTTACAGCTGTTAATAAAATGACTAATGAACGTTTCATAATAACTCTCCTTGCTTTTTCTTTATTTACGGTACACTTGTGTGTGCCGTATTTGTTTTATTACTCAAACAGCTGCCCCACAGTGTAGGAGCAGCTGCTTTTGTTCTGTTGCAATAACAATTTATACCAGGATAATTATTTCGCGATGGAATCAATAGCTGCCTGAGTATGAGCTACATAAAGCTGCTCAACAGCGTCAATTCTTCCAAGACCTTCGATCTGGCAGTCAATCTCATCGAAATCTCCAGAAGCCTCGAACATGCTCTTCCAGGAGTCATCATCATCACCAGCCATATCATTGTTTGCATGGTCACCAGCAACAACCATAAGCGGACGAAGGATTACTTTCTTGAATCCGGCATCTTTTACTTTATTGATAACTTCATCACAAGCTGTATCCTCTGGCTCACCTTCTACAGTACCGATGAATGCGTTTGTGAATTCAAGTTTCTCCATCTGGGTCTGCATCTGATCATATGTAACGTTTGCTGTATGGGAAGTACCATGTCCCATGAATACAAATGCGGTTCCATCTTCTGCAGCTGCTTCCATGCTGTCATATCCAGCTTCTTTTACAGCTTCATCTGTGATTGCCTGAGCAACAGCAGCTTTGTCATCGTTGATAACGGTAGCGTCATCGCCAACCTCACCAAGCATTGGTTCAGCGATTGCTACAGATTCAAATTTATCTTTGTAAGCATCAATAGCTTCTACCATCTCATCGTACTCAGCACCATGCATCAGATGTGTAGGCTGAACAACAAGATTCTTAACACCGTTTGCTACTGCACGGTCAAGTGCCTGCTGCATGTTATCAATCTTCTCATCATCTCTTGTCCTGTACATGGTTGATAATGATCTGAGCGGTAAATGCTCTTCTTACAGACCAATCCGGGAATGCTTCTGCAAGAGCATCCTCGATTCCCTTAATATCCTCTGCACGGCTGTCGTTGAAGGATGTACCAAGCTTACTACAAGAAGCTCATTCTCACCGATCTCGTCCTGATTACGAGGATCATCCTTGGAAGCATCACCTGTATCACGTCCGAAATACTCTGGCTGGCCTCTTCTCCCTCTACAAGCTCTTTCTGAGCATCTGTAAGGGCATCCCATGCTTCTTTAGCTTCCTTGCACTGCTTATCTGTATCATCTGTTCTCTCCTGAACATAAATAGCATCGATAAGTGCTGCTACTTTATCAGCCGCTTCCTTATCTGCATCTGCAGTGTCATCAGCTGCTTCTGCATCGTCTGTTGTCTCAGCATCATCAGCTTCTTCCCCATCGTCAGCTGCCTCTGCATCGTCTGTTGGCTCCTCTGCTGCTTCCTCTGTCTCTGCAAATGCAACAGTTGCTGTTGCTGCTGTCATGCTTGCTGCCATAGAAGCTGCAAGAAGGATTGCTAATAAAGATTTTCTTTTCATTTCTTTTTCCTCTTTTTTTGTATTTCCGGATAGAATCACGTATAAAGAATCCTATGGGAAATCTATCACCAATCTCCCATTGCATAAAACAGCCGCATTTTCTGCGACTGCACACATTCTCATATACACACTTTTCTTCCAAAAACATTCAGGAAATATTCATGTATCGTTATGAGAATACAGGTTCTGTGTACCGCAGACCTAAGATTCCACGCCAAGGCAGTTCTCCTGACTTCGGTCAACACTGCTCCCCCTTCCCGGTTTCCCAGTGGGCTCTGAAGCAGTTCCCTTACACAGTGACGGCATCGTTCCGGACTCTCACCGGATTCTCTTTTGCGCATCATGTTCATGATGCACCTTCGCGCTATAACCATTATACATATTCGACTCGGATATCTAATAGATACCATAATTTTATGTATTTTTTATGAATATATTATGGATTTTTTATTAACTGCCATTTTTGTCATGCTTTTATTCTTCTTCCGTTTCCCAGTCCCAAGATTTCAGGCGATCATACTCTTCTTCTGTTATTTTCAGAATGGTACCGTGCTTAAACAGATAGGGGAAAAAGCATTTCTCATCACAACATTCAAAGGTCCCGGCTGCCAGGCTTTTCCCGTAAAATGCCATATATCCGATGCCTTTTCTGTTTTTTCCAATA
>ENA-OQCX01000826-OQCX01000826.1-human-gut-metagenome-genome-assembly--contig:-NODE-826-length-15542-cov-2.333960_pt1 | contig 15542 bp, 17 predicted proteins | sample MGYA00242762_ERZ504587 | MGnify/ENA primary metagenome ERZ504587 (study PRJEB26092, sample SAMD00036337) | human gut metagenome | host: Homo sapiens | study: EMG produced TPA metagenomics assembly of... | reverse complement strand
ATACTTTCCAGATACATCAGACTTTTTTTGTCTGAACCGCCTCGAAGAATACATTTCATAGCTTTTTGTTTTTTTATTATATTTATTTCATAGTCATAATACACTTCCTCAGCATAATACTCATCATGTTTCTTTGTCCTGTCCGGAGCATAGTTCCATGTACAGGAACTGATTTGATCTGACTTTGATCGGTCACCTTAACACTGAATTTGACTTTCTCATTCTCTTTCACTTTCTTTTTGGAAAGTTTCATAGATTTGTAAGAAGCTTTCGGTGCTTTACGATCTGCTTTTGTTCCTTTTACTGTAAAATCAAGTGCTGACATATCCGTATAGGTACAGTCTTCCTTGGTTACCCCTGTCGTTGCATTGGCAATGTACAGCGTTTCTCCATCATCTTCCATTAGTGCTGACCAGATCCAGATTCCGGATATTCTCCATGTTCCTGGGGTTCTTCCTTTGTTTATCTTTATCTTGTCTTTGATAATATGTTTATTTCCAACTTTTGTTTCTTCCCATTTATACTCTCGTACCGTTCTTTGTTTTCCGTCTGGTGACTCCCACACTATTTCAATATGCCTTGGCTCGCGTCTGTTTCCTTCCGATGTATATATAAAATAGGCTGCCGTGTCATGTTCATTTAATATCAGACTGTACTTTAACGTATCGCCAGGACGCACTGTTTTGCTGCTGATGCTCATATCCGTGATTGTTGCAAATGGCTGTGTCGGATCTGGATAGTATTCTTCTGCTGCCTGCGCTTTCACCCCGGCAGTCAATACCAGAAATGCTGCCAGTCCCAGTAATATTTTTTTTAATTTCTTCATGGAATCACCTTCCTTTAAATTTTGAAATAATATTACTTGTTTCTATATTTAACTCAATACATGCTAGGTGTAGATATCTTTGCCCATTCTGCATCTGTAAAGCATGTTATATCCATGCCTGCCTCTTTCGAATGTCCCTTTAAATTATTTAACATAACATTTTTTTGCAGTGGTACAAAAATGTCAATTCCATCATATACATCTTTATCATAAGAATATGCAAACAGAGCATCGCAGGCATCCTGTGCATCAACAAATCTTTCTGTACAAAATTTGCTATTATCCTCATACTCTTTTGGATCCTTTGAAGCAAAGTTTTTGATATCTTTAAATTCCATTACTCCAAGATTCACCGTTCTCTGAAAACACTTCCACCTTCTGCAAATTTGATCTTGATAATCATGACTACTTCTTGCCCAAGTTTTCAAAGTCGCATCGCTTTCTTTTGTATGACTTCCCTGTTCTTTAAAGTTTGACGTTCCAAATTTTGCATTTGCTGACGTGGCACTGGTTGAATATACCGCATTTTGAGGATTTGTCCCCGCTACTGTATATTTTGGCACAATCGTTCGATGTGCAAATGTATCTCCGGTCAAATGAATTGCAAACCCTAAAACCTTATAATATCTTGCGTCATTACTCTTTTCTGACACCCCTGCAACCAAATCCGCTTTCAATAACGTTAGCACTGCATTCTGCAACTCCTGCTTTTTAGCAGCACCTTTCCCCATATTCAGCGTTTTTGCTGTTGCCTGTTGTACTGCTTCTGGTCCTGTCATACCTTTTCTTACAAGTGCTGCACATTCATATAAGAAATGTAACGCTTCTACATAATTTCCTGTTGCATGTAACATTGCCGCAGCATTATATGGTTCATAATCCGCCTTTTGTGCCGCTGTTGAAAGAATAGTCAAATTTGTTGCACTGATTTTATATCCAGTTGCTGCATTTTGAGACATGTCCTGATGATTCTTTTTTGTCCACAACCCATTCACCAGTTCTACTTCGTCATATGCTTCTGCTTCCCGGTTATTCTCCTGGATTTCCTGATAATCCATGGCTTCTTCCACATAAATATTTTCCATTTCTGTATACATCTGCTCTGCTTTTTCGATATCAAGCAGTCCAGATCCGGAAATGCCACTTTCCGCTACATCCTGTGTCGTATTCTTCAAAAGACTGCGGATAAAACCTGCACTTTTTGTACTGTCTTTTGACCACAGCAGAGAAGCTGCTGCACTGACCTGTGCAGTTGCGATACTGGTTCCTTCTGTGATCATCACACCGCCAAACAGTCCTGTTGTCGGAATTTGACTTCCCGGTGCCAGAATCTCCAGTTCTTCTCCATCGCTTGTCGTCTGTATTTTGTTACCAGTATTGTCCGTTGCTCCAACTGCCATAACCTCCGGATAAGCTGCCGGATATTCTATAGAAGCACCTTCCGTATTTCCACCTGCTGCAATCAGAAGCATCCCTGCATCATAAGCACTGCGGACAGCCTGATGCAACGCTTCTGAATCCGTCATGGTTCCAAAACTCATATTCAGAATTTTACAGTCCAGATCGATTGCCTTATAAATTCCTGCGATAACCTGACTTAATGTTGCCTGATTATTTTCATTCAGTACACGAATCGAATAAACCTTTGCTTCCGGATGGATTCCCCGTATTCTGTCCTCATTATCCTGTGCTGCGATCATTCCTGCAATTCCGGTTCCATGACCACTGGCATCATCAAACATGACATTTTCGCTTTCCAGTACATCACTAATTGCAATGTTACCTTCCACCGGAACATCCTTATCAAACGATACGCCACTATCCAGAACAGCAACTTTGATCTCTTCCTGATTTTCTTCACGTTCCTGCGGCAAATGGATTGCTTTCAGATTCCACTGTTCTTCACGCATATCCTTACCGACAACCGCTTTCTTTTTCGCTGTCGGTTCCTCTACCTCTGCACTGCTTCCCTGAAAGATAATGTTTTCTTCAATGCTGACTACATCTTCCCTGTTTTCCAGTGCTTCCGCCTCTGATGGTGTCAGATTCAGGACAAGCACCTGTTCTTCTTTAAGATCGTCGCTCTCTTCTTTTTCCGAAACTGCTTCTGCATTTTCTTCTAATACTTCCTCAACGCTCTGTGCATCTTCTAACTGTACTACATATTCTGTTGTACTTTCTTCATATTCCGTTGCCTAAACGGTCGCTGCCGGCATCCATGTCGATGCTACCATTGAAAAACTCAATACAATCGCTGCTGCTTTTTTCCTCATATGTTTTCCTCCTGAATTGAAATGGTATTGATAGTATCCGTTTAAACTTAGTACTATCATACCATATTTCTTTTCAGGAAAAAATTGGCAAAACTAACAAAATAAGGACTTTATTTTTATGTATTATGTACTATTGACTTAAGTTTTAGTGTGGACATTTTTCCCATGTTCTGCTGCTATAAGGTTTTGCATCCATAACCAAATTTCCGCATTTGCTGCAGCGTTTTCCATGGTAATAATCCATCCGACACCCTGCTCCTGATTTTTTATGTTTCTGATAATTTCCATTTACATAAGTATGTTTGCAGGCTGCTCTTTCCTTATTTTCTTCGATCGGATAGACATTGCCATTTTCGTCCACAAAACACTCATCATAAAGCATCTTCATTTCTGTCTCTATCATTTCCTCTGGTACGAAAATATCATAATCGCCCGGTTTCGCTTTCTGGCTTATCTCCTACATTCGGGATTGGATCATAGGCAAATGCGGTTATGGTTCCGCATCCCATGACGCAATAGCCAACAGTACTGCCGGTAATCTGTAAACTCTTTTCTTCTTCATAATAGCTTTGATCCTTTTTTTCATTCTTTTCATAGCTTTCTCACTTTCCTGTTCTTCTTCCTCACTGCTGCTTCCTTCAAAACAGAGAATATAAGGATTCTTTGTGCTGCGGTTTTGCTGACGCAAAATCTCAAGAAGCAACTGGCAATATGCGGTTCTTTCTTCCTGATTCTTTCCTTTTACCGCAGTCTCATCTGCATAACATTCAAACTGTGCCCGTACTTCCGTAAAATAGAGATATACCAGCGGATTGTACCAGTGCACTGCCACAACCACGATAACTAGAAAATTAAGCAGTGTATCGCCGTGACGGATATGTGCCATTTCGTGCAGTAAAATATCCCGAAGCTGCTCCCTCTCTGTAAAATATGCTTCCGGCACTACGATGACGGGGTGCAGAATTCCCATCGAAAATGCCATTTCTGTCCGTCTGATTTGTACAGACGGATTTTCCTTCGTATACCGATCTGTGCCTGAAGCCGTCCAAAAAACGCCTCTTCTTCCTGTGAAATCGGATCGCTTCCGCATATCTTGATGATCTGGTACAGTTTCCAGTATTTTCGTATTTCGCGGCCGATCAGTACGATACCGGTGATGCTCATTACGACTTCCACAATTACCAGAAGTGCAAGAGCCGGTGTCACATAAGGCACGCCATTTTCTGTTGCAAACCGGATCAACGGACGCACATTTGAGATTTTTTCATGCGGGTGGATCTGAAATACATCCCGAAGCCAGGGCACGACATCACTTTCGAACCGGTACACCGGCACAAGAAAGAAGAAGATCGGCAGCAGAAGCAGATTTCGTTTCCATTTTTCCTTCATGCGTTTTCCCAGCAGGAGGATACCTGCCAGGCACAGCAGGAAACTTGTGCTTCCTGCCAGTGTCATGGTGATATGCTGACTGTGATTCATAACTTCTCCTTCGATCAGTCTTCCTCTTTGCGGTTAAAGAATCCTTCCTGACCAAGTTCGGCTGCTTTCTTCGAACGGTCCTTGAACTGCAGCTCCGGATTTTTGATACTTACCTTGTCTGTGCCGGAACGGAGGAAGTGATAAATGCGTTGCTTCCGATCACGCACCGGTGCCGATCACTGTCTCACCGCCCAGAATGGATGCACCGGAATACACCGTTACATTGTCCTCCAGTGTCGGGTGACGTTTTACGCCGCGCAGACTCTGACCGCCCCTGGTCGAAAGTGCACCCAGTGTCACGCCCTGGTATATCTTGACATATTTTCCGATCACAGTTGTCTCTCCCACTACCACACCGGTACCATGGTCAATAAAGAAATATTCTCCGATCGATGCGCCCGGATGGATATCGATCCCGGTCAGGCTGTGTGCATGCTCGGTCATCATACGCGGAATCAGCGGCACACCCAGCAGATACAGTTCATGCGCGATACGATTGACGGTGATCGCATACATGCCAGGATAAGAAAGATGACCTCATCCGTGTTAAAGGCTGCCGGATCTCCCTCATAACCTGCCTGCACATCTGTTGCCAGTACATCGCGCAGCTTTGGAATCCGTGCCAGAAACGTATGGGTGATCTCCCTGGCTTTTTCCGTCAGCGTTTCCTGTGATGCCTGACGGCAGGCTTCCAGATGCGGAAGTGCCATAGTCACCTGTTTTGTCAGATTATATTTTATATTTTCCAGAAGTTCTCCTACATGATATTCGATGGAATCTTTGCGAAGATTCTTGTTTTCAAAGTATCCCGGAAAAAGTATCCTGCGTATCATCTCCAGAATCTCACTGACGCTTTCGCTGTTGATGCGGTTCCGGCAGTCAATATTCCGTATGATCGGATATTTATCATAACTGTCCAGAATATCATTGACAAGATTTTTAATTTCTTCTTTTTTCTGTTCCATTTTTCTTCTCCTTTTTCATTATATCTCCAAGTATAACAGACATTTCCGGGCAACGCAATCTGAAGCCTACAAATCATTTCCCCAGTCCACCACGGTTCCATCGGTCGCATTGATGGTCAGCAGGCTGTCTGTTTTTTCTGTTTCAGATAACACTGTCCCCAGATATTTCCGGCATTTTCCAGGATCTGTTCTGCCGTTTCGCTGTCATACGTTCCGATAAAATCCCATACCGGGATCATCTGTTCTTTTCCGTTTTTTCCATCTTTATCCTGTGTTTCCACTCTCTGATAGCCAAGGCGTATTTCCGTAACCTGTGCCCCTGCCGGAATATCCCGTTCTGCAAACAGTTCCAGAATATACTGTTTGGTGATGGACTTCTGAAATACTTGCAAAATATCCGAGAACGGGAGCAAAAAGATGCCGTCTCCCTCGTTTGCCTCAACACTGACCGGATTCATCCAGTACATCCACCAGTCCTTCTTCATCAAACGTGATACAGAAGCTTTCTGCCTGTGCATTTGTCTCCCAGTTTTCTTCGCTGTCACTGCTGTAAAAATGGTCATTCCCCATGCCAAGGCTGTTTTCCAGATCAAAATTCAGTCCTTCCAGCGTTCCTTCTGACAATACCTTATTCTGTACGTGGGTGACAGCGGCATCCTCGATCGTTCTGGTGTAATAAAAACGCCAGCCCGGTCTTTCTTCTGTGACAAGTCCTCCTGCTCCATCTGTATAGACATTTTCCGTCATGCAATACACGGTTTCTGCCTGTATATACTGTAATTCTTTTGAAAGTCCAAGCTCCTCCAGCATGCGGTCCGCCGCTTTTTTCATCTGTTTTCTTCCGGTTTTTGTTTTTGGTTCTGTACCGTTTCCGATGTGGTTCCACGGGACATAATCACTGTTCTCTTCTCTTCTCAGCTCCAGGTTTGCTTTTTTCTCCCCATTCTCTTCTATGTTCTGCATCTCAAAATATAATTCTTATTTTCGGTATCAGACCAGGAAGCATAACGGTTCTCCAGGGACACGACTCCGCTCAATTCTTCCTGTGACTTCCATGCCAGTACTTCCCCCGTATCGTAATCCTTCAGCGGATGACCCTGCGTCAGAAGCTTCAGCCAGCCATCGAGATCGCCCTGCGTAAACCAGCGGCTCTGTGCCGTATAGATCTTCATGCTGTTGCCTGCCGGCATTTCGATATCCGCCTTTATGCCGACGGTGATATCTCCTTCCCGTATCTCCTGCTGCCATTCTTTCCCCGCCTGGACCTGTTCCGCGATACTGACATTTTCTTCGGATTCAGTTCCTGAAAAAATCTTCCCTGTCTCAGTTTCTTTCTCTTTTACGATACAGGAATCCTCCGGTGTCTCCATACATCCGCCAAGTGCTGCCGCCAGTGCGATACAGGCTGCCATCCATACCAGCTTTTTCTTTTTCCGTTTCATAATATCTCCTTATTCCTGCCGTGGAAATACAACCCGTATCTGTGTGCCTTTTCCCGGTTCACTGGTAATTCCCATTTTTGCATGATGCAGTTTTACGATCTGTGTACAAAGTGCCAGTCCAAGTCCGATCCCGCCTGCTTTTTTGCTTCTGGATTTGTCTACCATATAAAAGGCTTCTGTGATCTTCGGAATCTCTTCTGCTGCGATTCCTTTTCCGTGGTCTTCCACAAAAATACAGCCATCTTTTGCTTCTACACGGATCGTATCTCCTTCTTTTGATGCTTTCATGGCATTGTCGATCAGGTTGATCAGAAGGCTTTCCATCAGATCCACATCCATCACAAGCCTGGTATCATCACTTCTGGTTTCCAGCACGATCCTTTTTCTTCCAGGTGGTATTTCTCCAGTTCTGCCACTTTTTTCAGAAGCTCTGCCACCGGATATGCTTCCATGTGGATTGTTTCATTATTGTATAGTTCCAGCAGATTCATCATTTTCCCTGACAGTCGTTCCAGCCTGCGGCATTCATTGTTGATATGCGTCAGTGCCTTTTTCTGCTGTTCTTCGTTGATCCGCACATGCAGAAGGGTGTCCGAATAGCCGATGATCGATGTCATCGGTGTTTTCAGTTCGTGTGCCAGACTTCCAAGAAGCTGTTTTCTTCGTTCGGACACCTGCTCCAGTTCTTCCATCTGGTATTCTATCTGGTCTGCCATCTGATTAAAAGATACGCTCAGTGCACCTACTTCATCGTTTGAACGCACGCGCACACGCCGGGTAAGCTGTCCCCTGGCTGATCGCCCCTGCAGTTTCACGAAGGTCACGCAGCGGTTTGAGCATCCGGCGGATGATCCAGAATACCGCATTGATCGCTACTGCTACAATGATCCCCAAAAATACCAGAAACATCCCGATCTGCGTCAGTACATTGTTGTAAATTTCCGAAATATCCCGTACCAGAAGCAACTGATAAGAGCCTTTGCTGCCGTCCGAAACCGGTATTTTCTGTCCGACGATCATCAGATGCTTCCCATTCCGTTTCTGAAATGCCGCGACCGGCTCCCAGGTATCAAACTGCTTCAGTGCATTTCCGGTCAGTTCATAGTTGGTCGTATTTGCCGCCAGCTCCCAGTCCTGCAGAAGCATATAATCGCGGCAGCTATATCTGCGCAGCAAAAACTGGAGATAAGCTTTCCTTGCCGTATCGCTCATCTCCTGTGTATCTGCATTGCTCAGACTCTGACCAAGGGCATAGGCCGTTGTCCTTACCTGCCTGGACGCCGTTGTGCGTGTCTGATTTAAGTTATAATTGGTTGTTTCATATACGGTGATTCCACCGTAAACTGCCATGGATATCAGCAGAATGGCTGCTGTGAGCAGTGATATTTTCTGCCAGAGTTTCATGTCACTCCTCCAGTCGGTATCCAATCTTTGGAATGGTCTTGATCACATCTGCCAGATCCAGCTTTTTCCGCAGCTGGCCGATATGCACATCGATTGTTCTGGTCTCTCCCAGATAGTTGCTTCCCCAGACTTCATTCAGAAGCTGTTCTCTGGTAAACGCTACGTTTTTGTTTTTTGCCAGCAGCACCAACAGGTCATATTCCATCGGTTTCAGGCTCAGTACTTTCCCGCCCCGTGTCACTTTATGCTCCGATAAATGGATCTCCAGATCCTTTACCTGTATGATCTCTCTTTGTTTTCCGGTACGCTCCAGCACTTTTTCGATCCGCACCAGCAGCTCCAGTACTTCAAATGGTTTTACGATATAATCTTCTGCTCCGGAACGCAGTCCCTTGATCTTGGAACTGACATCTGCCTTTGCCGTAATATAAATAACTGGTATGCCGTATGCTTTCATCACTTCCAGAAGCTCAAATCCGTCTTTTCCCGGAAGCATGATGTCCAGCAGTGCCAGATCAAATGCTTCTTGCTTTTCCAGCGTTTCTTCCACTTCATCGCCATCCATGACCGGAACGACTTCGTAGCCGGTCACTTCCAGGTTCATGCAGATCAGTTCTGAAATCGCCGTATCATCTTCTACAACCAGTATTCGGTTCGCCATAATTGCCCCCTGTATCTTTCCTTACGTCCCTTCTATTGTGCAGCCGTCTCCGTTTCCAGTCTTTTTAACTCATGGTAAAGCCTGGAAACCGGAAGTCCGACTACATTATAATAATCTCCTTCTATTTTTTCTACGAAATCCCTGCCCGTCCCTGTATGCCGTAACTGCCTGCCTTGTCAAACGGTTCCCCTGTGGCAATATACGCTTCGATTTCATCATCGCACATCGGTGACATAAAAACATCCGTCCGCTCATGAAAAGTACGGACGATCTGACGCTCCCCTTTTTTCTGTATCAGTGTTACTCCCGTATAAACCTGATGTTTTCTTCCCTGCAACAGGGCAAGCATCCGATGCGCATCTGCAGCATCCCCTGGCTTACCCAGTATTTCTCTGTCTTTGGCAACGATCGTATCTGCCCTATGATCACGGCATCTCCTGTCACTTCCTCTGCACTTCTGCGCTTGGCAAGCGACAGTTCTTCTACGATCTCCCCCGGTTCTTCTTTTGTGATGCACTCCTTTGCATTTCCGATCTGGATTTCAAACGCGATCCCTGCCTGTTCTAACAGTTCTTTCCTTCTTGGCGAAGCGGATGCAAGTATGATCCTCATAAAATGTCCTCCGTCTTAATTCCGTCATCTCCGGACTTCTTATATTTGGAAAGAACCACCCCTCACTATTACTATAGCAAAGAGTGGTTCTCAAATTCTTCACATTTTTGTAAACAAATTGTAATCTTTGAATTAGCGGATTATTTTGATCCAGCCTTCCGGTGCTTCCAGACGTCCCATCTGGATACCGGTCAGTGTATCATACAGCTTCCTGGTAACCGGTCCCATCTCTGTCATACCGCTTGGCAGGCAGATTTCTTTGCCATGGTCTACAATCTTTCCTACCGGTGAGATAACGGCTGCTGTTCCGCACAGTCCACATTCTGCGAAATCTTTTACTTCATCAAAGTAAACTTCTCTTTCTTCTACTTCCAGTCCCAGGTATTCTTTTGCAACATAAACAAGGGAACGGCGTGTGATGGATGGCAGGATACTGTCAGACTTCGGTGTTACGACTTTGTTGTCTTTTGTAACAAACAGGAAGTTTGCTCCGCCTGTCTCTTCTACTTTTGTTCTGGTAGCCGGATCCAGATACATGTTCTCATCAAATCCCTGACGATGTGCATCCATGATCGCATGCAGGCTCATCGCATAGTTCAGACCTGCTTTGATGTGTCCGGTTCCTCTTGGTGCTGCACGGTCGAAGTCACTGACACGGATCGTGATCGGCTTTACGCCGCCCTTGAAATACGGTCCTACCGGTGTACAGAATGCACGGAACTGATACTCATCTGCCGGTTTTACACCGATAACAGCGTTTGATCCGAACATGTACGGACGAATGTACAGGGTAGCACCGGAACCATATGGCGGTACATAATCCGCGTTGGCTTCCACCAGTTTTACGATCGCATCTACAAAACGGTCTTTCGGAAATACCGGCATCTCCAGTCTCTTTGCGGAATTCTCCATACGCTCTGCGTTCAGGTCCGGGCGGAATACAACGATACGTCCGTCCTCTGTTGTATATGCTTTCATGCCTTCAAATACAGTCTGTGCATACTGTAATACACAGGCACACTCGCTGATGGTAACCATATCATCGGTGGTCATAGTACCTTCATCCCAGGCACCATCTTTAAAGTTTGATACGTAACGATAATCTGTTTTCACATAGCCAAATCCAAGATCTGACCAGTCAATGTTTTTTGCCATGATATCCTCCTAACGCCTTCCCTGCTGCTTTTTCATTCCACTTCGATACAACAGTCCGACAAAGTATTTTGATATGTTCTTAAGTATAATACTTTTTTCTGCGATATACAAGCATAATTCCTGCAAATTTTAGCAGTCATTCAGCTATACGGCAAATTTCAGGTCAGACGCACGTAAGACCTGGCAGGCGATTCTGGTCAGCTTTGCCGGCTGCATGCTCAGGTGCGTTTGATAAATTTCGTGCGGCAGGTCGGACAGGTGATCTCTATCTTTCCTTTTCCTCTCGGCACACGGATCTTCTGCCTGCACTGCGGACAGCGATAGATCTTGTGCGTTTTCGAATCGCTTATGATACTTTTATCCCCTTTGCAGAAACGGAGCAGTCTGTCCTTCGCTTCCATATACATCCGTTCTTCTTCGCAGCGTTTTTTGATATTTTTGGAAAACATCCGGAAATACAGACAAAACAGTAAAATCCAGCAGATAGAATTCAGTGCCGGTGCGTGCAGCAGAGCGGAGCACAGCATACATGCCACTGCGACCGCCAGAAGAAAGCGTGAGAAATTGTCAATCCCATATCTGCCCTGCATAAATTTTGCAAATTTTTCTTTCATAATACCATATGCCCTTTCTGTTTTAACCTATGCGTAATATCTTAATACGCTCTGGCTGGAAAATCAATAAACTGCCGATTAAAAATTTCTAATATTCTTGCCATACCGGTTCGGTTTTGTTATAATACAGTTTAGTTTTGTCGAACCTTGTCGTCCAAAAGCGACGGAATGGAGTTTTTTATGAAAGTAAAGCATATGACGTTTCTGGCGATGTACACGACCATCGCCCTGACGATCTTTGTCGTGGAGGCGATGCTTCCGCCGCTCGCCCCGATTCCCGGCATCAAGCTTGGACTGGCAAATGTTGTCACTTTATGGCTTCTGTACTATGCCGGCTGGAGAGATGCCCTGTGTGTATTGCTGATGCGCATCACGATCGCCAGCATGCTAACCGGACAGATGGTATCCTTTTCCTACAGTCTGTGCGGCGGACTGTTCTGCTTCGCGGCGATGGCACTGCTTTTTTGGCTGCCTGGCAAAAAACAGATGGTTGTTATCAGCATCATCGGTGCCATGTTCCACAATCTCGGACAGATCTGTATCGCCATGGTGATCCTGCGCTCTGCCAGTATCCTTGTCTATCTTCCGGTACTGACGATCAGCGGCATCCTGACCGGAGCCTTTACCGGTCTTTGTTCCTGGTTTGCATCCAGAAGGCTGCGCAAAGATCAGGTCTGGTATTGCAGATGATCCAATAAGATTGCTCCCGCCTGAAAAATCGGAAATTACCTCACATCTGCTGCAAAAAACAGAGCCCCGAAACCGGGACTCTGTTTTTGTTATGCCTGGTACAAAAGAACTTTGAACCCTGCATCCTTATTTGGTTTTCTTATAAGCTGCTTTCTTAACGCCGCTCTTTTTCAGTGCTTTTTTCAGCTTGTTAAGCTGTGTTTTCTTCATCTTCTTCGGTACTTTCACCGTTACTTTCGCTTTTCCTGCCTTGAATGCATTTTTGCCGATCTTCGGTGCTTTTATTCCCTTGAAGGTGATTGTTGCCAGTTTCGGGCACTTGTTGAAGCTGTTCTTGCCGATGCTCTTGACATTTGCACCGATCACAACGCTTCTCAGTTTTTTCGCATTTTTGAATACGTTGTTTGCAACAGCCGTTACTTTAAACGTATAACCATCAATCGTTACCGTTGCCGGAATGATTACTTTCTTCGCAGTTTTCTTCAGAAGTTTGCTTACGCTTACGGTACCATTCTTTGCATCTGATTTTGTTACTTTGAATGCCAGTACGCCATCTGCACTCTTATGAACTGAACCTTTTGCAGGAACTGCTTTTGGTGCTTCCGGTGTGGATGGTTTCTCGGTAGACGGTGTAGTCGGTGTATCCGGTGTATCCGTTCCTTTTGCTTTTACGGTGATCTTAACCGTTGCTTTTACTTCCGGTCTTGCCACGCTGCTTACGGTGATGGTTGCTTCTCCGGCTGCCTTTGCGGTTACCACGCCTGTGTCGCTTACTTCTGCGACTGCTTTATCACTGGATTCATACTTCAGATCTTTGCTGTCTGTCGTATCTTCCGGAGTGATCGCTGCGGTCAGTTTTGCAGTTTCACCGACTTTCAGTTCGCTCTTGTCTGCTTTTACAGAAACTCCTGTGATCGGTTTTTCTACAACCGGTTCACCGTTTACTTTTACGGAAATCTTTGCATATACATCGCTGTCTTTTACAGAAACTTTGATCTTGGTCTCACCGGCTTTGACTGCTTTTACATTGCCTTTGTCATCTACCGTTGCTACTGTTTCATCTTCTGAGGTAAATACAAGTTTGCCTTTTGCGTAGTATGGTGCGATTGCTGCACTTACCTGTGCACTCTCTGCCTCTTTCAGTTCCAGAGCATCTGTCGAAACATGTACACCCGTTGCAGACATATTGATGTTATTGTATTTATACTCATCGAAGTCATACCACAGTACTGTCTTTTCGTTGTCTGCTTTGTAAGTTCCGTTATCCAGATCATCTTTACTCAGTGCTGCTGAGTAAACACGGATGTTCTTGATATAGTTGGAAGAACCACGGTTTGTCTCCGGGCAGTAGCCGATACCCAGCGGGTATGTGGTGCTTGCTGCGGTTCCGGCATTCTGTGTCGTTACCACTTCTTTGCCTTCCACATAGACAGAAATGTTATTTCCATCGTAGATTGCAGCTACATGCAACCACTGCTTCATTTCTTCATCACTCAGTTTTATCGTTACTGTTTTCCAGCTTCCGCTTGTATTCTTGATAAAGAAGTATACACTCTGTTCAGAAATACGGAATGCGGCGCTGTTGTCACCTTTGGATGCGATCATATTGAAATCGCTTCCACCGATTCCATAGCCATTCGGATTGACCACTGCTTCGATCGTGAAGGCTTTGTTTCCACCGATCAGGTTGTTGAACGTTGTATTTGCTGCTTCACCCGGAACATCTGCATGTCCGTTAAATCCGACTTCACCGTCTTTTTCTGCAATATTTGCTGTAGCTGCTGCACTGATATTCATATCATAATGATTTGCACTCTTGTCTTGTACAACAACCGCTGCATCTTCCGTCTCTGCAAATTTCTTTGCCAGCGCGATTGCCTCCTGCAGTTTCTGATAACGGAATTCACCTACCAGAGCCTTACCTTCTTCTGCCAGCGCATTGTAAGATACGAGCATGTTCTGAAGTTCTGTTACATCACTGGCTCTCTGTACATAAAGTTCATCAATTTCATCAATCTTAGCATTCAGTTCTTCTGCCGCTGCTTTAATGATATCATCCTCAGAAACAGATGCCACCGTGCGGTATGCACGTGTTACATCCATCGGATCGCTGTCATTTGTGGTATATGGTACCATGGTGTACTCATAAGTATAAGCTTTGTTATTTGGAAGCAGGTATGCGGAAAGTGTATCCTGACCGCAGCTCTTGTTTCCGGTTCCCTGTGAACGATAGTTTACTGTCAGGATCGTGGAATCCAGTTTGGTCAGTTCATATGGATGCTGTGCCTGATCCAGATCATCTACTGTGAAATGCAGGGCAGATGCTTCTACGGTATCCGTTGCTGCGATCGCCATTGCACCGTTTGCAGATGGGTTGGTTACGCTAAACCATTTTACTCCGGTGATCGTGCCGGTATCCTGTGTATCCAGGTACGGATAGAACATTCCGGATACGGTGTTGGTATATCTTCCAACCGTTGCGAAATCTTCTCTGTCCCACATGGACTCTACCGGACCGTTACCATACCATTCTACGTTTTCATATCCTTCCGGCAGTTCCATAACGGTACCGATACGGACGTAACGTCCAAGGCTCGTGCCGGTTGCATCTACGGTTGCCTCTACCGTCACTGCACCGCTTCCATCTACGGTATAAACCATCGTCTGCTGCAGGTTTGCCTGACTTGCACTTGCCAGTGTGACGCTGATCTCTTCTGTCCTGCATCGTTTGTTCCAACTGTAATATCAGAAGCCGTTACATTTTTGTTGACATTCTTCCAGTTGCCGTCATAGTTGCCGTTATCGTTGTTCAGCAGACCTCTCCAGTAATTCGGAACCGGGCCGCTTGTCAGCAGTGTTTCGTTTTTGTATTTATAGTTTTTCAGTGTTCCGGTTGCTTTCTCTACTTCGAAGCTGAAGTCTGTACCGGAAACTTTGATCACATCTTCTTCACTCTGATCTACAGTTACGTTTGTATCGACTGTCGGCTCTACTTTTGTGACTTCTGCCGGAACCTGGAACTGCTCGTAAGCAACTTCATGTCCTGCTTCTGCCCATACTTTATCCTCTTTCAGATGGAATGAAACGGTTACTGCATATTCGCCTGCTTTCTCTTCTTTTGTAAGTGGAAGCGCATAAGTTTCTTCACTTAACGGAGCAACAGCTGTCGCAAGAGAAGCCTTGCGAATCACTTTACCATCCTTCGCAACCGTAACCTTGCAGTCAAAAATATCTGTAATTCACAAACAAGTTCTTGTTGATGACTTTTACGCTGTCTGCGCTGACTTCTGCAGAGATATTCTGGTAGTTAAATTTCACTTCCTGCATCTTCGGAGAAGCATCTCTGTTTCCACCATATGCAATACCATTTCCGCTGAAATTATAGTCTGTCGGACGTTCTCCGAAGTCACCGCCGTATGCC